>Ga0194115_10002866_pt1 | contig 20011 bp, 30 predicted proteins | sample TA2MahsurfametaG_3_FD_148656 | JGI IMG/M metagenome (GOLD analysis project Ga0194115, IMG submission 148656) | Freshwater microbial communities from Lake Tanganyika, Tanzania - TA2015002 Mahale S4 surface | ecosystem: Environmental > Aquatic > Freshwater > Lake | place: Tanzania: Lake... | reverse complement strand
CGGATGGGAACAAGTCAATAAGATGATAGGTGCCACGGGCATCGTTTCGCAGGAGGGCAACTCATCTTTCAATAACTACGTGGTGCCTTATTCATCCACACAATTTAGAATAATAGCCCATAGTCCATCACAATACGCCTACCTTGGAAGCTCTTATTACCTCATGACAGTAGCGAACAATCAGTTCAGGCTCTCTTTTAGATTCAAAAAAGCATAACAACGTAATTTTAATTGGAGAAAAATGTGCCTCTTGATGTTACACCAAACACAATCACCTTAGACAAAGTAAGAATTGAACAATCTGTGATCGACGCTCGGGAAGCGAGAAAACAAGAACTAAAAACGAAGATTGCGCTTGGAGAAGAATTGACGAACCAAGAGTTAGCCGAGCTCCTCGCGATGTTGATGTAGCACCGGCAAATGGGAAGATACACTGCAGAGTCGACGGGCATGAAGGTCCTTCGACCTATCGCTCAAGAAAGATTGAAAAAAAGTCCCGACAAAAAAAAGAGGATATGGTCTGACTCTCTCGAAGCATGGGGATTTTTCGCCGCCGGCGGTGTGACAGATGACGATGAATTCTTGCTGTGGTGTTCTGTCTCTCCGGGAGACCGACTAGCAATCAGGTTTGAGAACGAAGCGTCGTCAAAAATCTCTACTGTTGTAGGCATCTGGCGTGAGGTTGGGTATGACGGCAACGCGCAGTGGGTATACAGATTGTTTGATGAATCGGGCAGGTTGCTGCACGTCAATGTGGACGAACGTAAGTTTTTTCAGCAGGCTTGGAACTCTTTGTGTTAGGCGTCGCCCATCTGCTTTCTAGACTCTGCTTCTTCTTCGACTAACTGCATCAAGACTTCTGCCGCGGCAGTGTGACCTTCTCTGATTAAAAAATTGTATGACTCGATCACACCCATGCTGCGACCAGACTCTATCCCGGCGTCGATGGTCTCCAGAAGAATTCTGTCGAAATCTTTCGTAGCCTTCAAAAAATTTTCTATCGCTAGCGCATCGAGTTGGCTTTGATCAATTGCTTCCGACATACAGCTATCTTCCTTTCATTCATCAATCATGGCGTCCAAACGTGGGAGTAATAACGGGAACGTATTCGTCTTTCCAGCCCATATCGAATGTCCAGACTTGAGTAGCCCAGTGTACTCTCCACGCTAGAATGTAACCCAAGATCACGCCCGTTAAAAAAGTTCTCCAACTTACGAACGATCGTAGACCCCGCATACTAATATGTATACGACTTTTATACAGGTTGCGTTTACAGCAAACTGAATATATTATAGATGTTAAATTTAGTACGATCTTAACATGACCATCAGAATCAAACAAGTCGGGTCCAATTTTGTCTATGAGTCTGGGCCATTAGTCGGTAGTCCACTCGTCCCCGGAGGCTCGAGCGGAGCCGTTCAATTCAACGATTCTGGGGCTTTTGGTGGAGATTCCAATTTTACGTTCAACAAGACAACTGATACGTTGAGCGTCACAAGGCTTTCAGGATCTCTTACTCGTCTGACTGATGGGACGTCTTACTTAGTCGCCGGCAGCAACGTAACAATCACTTCAGCTTCAAATGGTCAAGTTACGATCGCTTCAACGGCCGGCGGCACCCCGGCAGGCAGCAACCAACAAATCCAGTTTAACAGCGTTGGATCTTTCGGCGCTTCGACAAACCTTAACTTTGATTCTACGAGCAATTTACTGTCGCTGACGGGATCTTTTGGAATGTTAGGCAGCATCACTCCCAATGCTGACACGACATATAATCTTGGGTCTTCTGAAAAACGTTGGGCCAACGTGTATACAGGCGATTTACACTTACGGAACGACCGCGGGGACTGGACGATCGTAGAAGAGCGAGACTATCTCTGCGTTGTGAACAATATCACCGGGAAAAAGTATAAAATGATGTTGCAACTAATCGACAACGAATCTTGATAATATTTACTCCTGGTCCCCTTTAAACACAGGAGAAAATATCAATGGCATTTGTCGGTCACATATCAGGTAGCGTACAAACAAACTCGGTAATCGGCGTCACAGGATCGCTCGTCATTGCTTCAAAACCAGCGATGCAGTTCCCGTCTCTAGACTCCGGTATCAAATTTTTGGTCGATGAGGCAAGCCTCTTTAAGTCGACTGTTGTCTCATCAGGCAGCTTAACAGTCAAAAACAGCGCTGGTTCGCCTTCATTCGCTGTCGTCGCTTCCAGCGGCAACACGACCGTCGGTGGAACTTTTAGTTCTGTCGGAGCCGCGACGTTCCCCATGGGTCTCAGCGGGTCTCTAACGCAGCTCACCAACGGAACATCTTACCTCGTCGCAGGCTCGAACATAACAATCACTTCAGCATCCAATGGTCAAGTTACGGTCTCTTCAGCTGGTGGCGGCGGATCCCCGGGAGGATCTGATACGTTCGTTCAATTCAACGATGGCGGATCATCTTTCGGCGGAAATAGCGATTTAACTTTCAACAAAACTTCTGGAGACTTTAAAATCGGTGGCGGTTTCGGAGACACCGGTGTCACAATCTCTTCGACTGGTAACATTGCAGCAAACGGCACTCTCAGTGTTGATGGTAACGCAGCCATCGGCGGTGACTTAACGGTCGGTGGCAACGATATCAAGGCTTCCGACAATACAGTTGCGCTGACACTTGCCGGTGCTGATGTAACTGTTGCCGGTGACCTGAAGGTCGGTGGCAACGATATCAAGGCTTCCGACAATACAGTTGCGCTGACACTTGCCGGTGCTAACGTGAGTGTTGCCGGTGACTTAACGGTCGGTGGCGGTTTCGGAGACACCGGTGTCACAATCTCTTCAGCTGGTAACATTTCAGCAGACGGCACTCTTAACGTCGGCGGAGCAGCTACGCTGAACGGTGACGTCGACCTCGGCAATGCAATCACCGATTCGATCACGTTCACGGGAAGAATGGACTCTGATTTGTTACCAATATCAGACGCTACCCATAACCTCGGATCAGAGACGCTTCGTTGGGCTAACGTGTACACGGGCGACTTACATCTACGAAACGATCGTGGCGATTATACCCTCATCGAAGAAGAAGAGATGCTCACAATTCGCTTCAACAAGACTGGCAAACGATACAAGTTCTTGCTCGAAGCAGTTCCGGAGTTGGATGAAGAACCTGCTCTCAAGTTCTGATTCTTGTCACTAATTAAATCGTAAATTTGGAGAGGACGATTCCATGGCACTAATAGCAAATAATATTTCTGGGTCAGCGAGCAATGCTTCGCGTGTAGGAATAACCGGTAGCGTGATATTTGCTAATGTTCCTGGATCGTCCTTTCCATCTCTCCCTGGTTCAAACGTATCATTTTTCGTATCCGGATCAATTGGAGCCGGCGAAGAGAATGATAAGCGCGCTGTTTTCGGCGGAGATGTTAGGATAAGCGGAAGCCTCGCTGTAGGAACAGGTTCGGTCATCATAACATCGAATGACGTTCAGTTTGGTACATCCGCGACAAAGATATCTCTAGTCAACAATAGTCTGACGTTCTTCGATAGCTCGAGCCCAAATGGAAAAGTGCTAGCCCTTACGGGCGCCGGCTGGGAATTGACTTCAAGCATCGCGACTCAAACCACCACAACGTCGACGGCTTTCTCTTACGTCAGCGGCACAGTACAAAGCTTTGTTGTTCCTGCGGGAGTAACTAGCGTCGCCGCCTATGTCTGGGCCGCCGGTGGTGGAACGGGAGCGTTCTCGTCTTTTAGGGGCGGTGCCGGAGGCTTTTCTTCAGGATCGATAGCGGTGACACCAGGCGACACGCTGTACATCGTCGTTGGTGGTGGTGGTAGCGATAACAGCGGTGGTGCTTCAGGTCCTGGTGGACTTGGTGGTTGGCCGAATGCAGGCTTCGGTACGCAAGGCGACGCTTCGGGCGGTGGTGGCGGCGGTTATTCTGGCATCTTCTCTGGTTCTGCAACTCCGGAACAAGTCAACGCACTTCTCATCGCCGGCGGCGGCGGTGGCGGAACTGGTTACAAAGGTGGTGGCGGTGGTGGCGGTACTACTGGAAACGCCGGCGGAAACGGAGGAAATCCTGGGCTGGGCGGTACGCAGTCTGCAGGCGGTACTGCTGGTAATGGTGATACATCTCCGCCTCGTGCCGGTGGAGCCTTGACAGGTGGTAACGCTGGTGGTGCAGGACAAGACAACCCAACCACGACAGGCGTCAATGATGGTGGCGGCGGCGGTTCTGGTTATTACGGTGGTGGTGGTGGCGCCTCTGACGGGTCTGGCGGCGGCGGCGGTTCTGGTTTCTACAATACTGATAAAGTCACCGGTGGGTCGTTGCAAACAGGATCAGATGGACAAAGCGGTGCTCTGACCGCACCGGCGGGAACAGATAATCAATACTACGTATCAGACATCGGCGTCGGTAGTGCCTATGTTTCAGGTGGCGGCAACGGTAGAATTGTCATAGCATATTCCAGCGAAAGCAGCGTTACAACCCCCGTAACGTATGCGACTTCTTCTATCATGGTTGGTACCTCGACCCCGGCGACTGAAGCCGCCCTCTACGTTACAGGTTCGATTGGACTTTCCGGGCTCCTTGCGAAAAAGTCTATCTTTAATAGCGACACCTATGTCAGTGGGTCGCTGACGACAGGCAACCTTACGCTTACGCAAGGAAGATCTGTCAATCTAGGTCGAGCTGCTGCGTCACAGACGACCAGCTTCACAAATGGAGTCACCATAAATTCCGCATCAGGAGTCATCACAACTGTCACCGCGACGACGTCCGCGGGATCATCCGAGTCTTTCACGGTGACGAACAGTACTGTTTCGACTTCCTCGGTCGTCCTCGCTTCTATCGGAGATTACAGCGGTACCTATGGTACGAATGGAATTCCGCTGTTATACGTGGACTCGATAAGCAATGGATCTTTCAGCATAAGGGTCTACAATGCCGGCGCATCAAACGCGCTCAACGGCACGCTCAAAATTAAGTTCATCGTCTGCTGATAGAAGAGAGAAACTCTCTAAAAACAAAAGGTTTTATCTCTTTATCGGCGGAGTTGGAAGAACTCCCGTGTCCTTAGTGTAGGGGTCGGGTAGAGCGTATGGGTCCTCGCCGGTAGGAGGCACAGGACCCCAGCACTCTTCTTCTGGATTGAGAGGGTTTAAAAGATGCGGAGATATTTCGTCTTCATCTTTTGCTTGTTTAGAAGCGATCCTGCTGAGCTGCTCTCTATCTGCAAAATCTGGTCCCATAGAGTTACGAATCATCGGCATACGCGGCAGAGTAGTACCGCCGGCACCTTCGATGATCACATTTTGAATGATACGACGAAGTTCTCCAATTGAAATTTTCATGATCAGTAATTAGCGATCATCCAGAAATAATGTTTTTATCGCTTTCATTTTTTCTATCCTCGGTCGGCGGAAACTTTTTATATCCGCCTCCGATCGATATGAAAAATACGTTGAGGGTCGAAAGCCCCATCAAACCTAGAATAAAAGTCATCCAAGGATGACCATGAAACCAGTTTTCTAACATGTTTGAAGTTTCCTTGTGCGTAAATTACATTCTGTACGTAATTCTGCCCCTGCTCGTATCGTATGGGCTCACTTCTACTCTAACATAATCTCCTGGCAAAATTCTGATGTTGTTTTGTCTCATCTTGCCCGAGAGTGTCGCAAGAATTTGAACGTTACTTTCTGTGACCACTCTAAACCACGTACCCGGTAAAGCATCATCAACGACGCCTACCAACTCCATCCTATCATCACGATCTAGGTTCTCTGTCTCGTACTCGTACCGTCCATTGCGGTTTTTCTTGTTCTTCGCCATGTGTTTCTAGTTCCTCTTCTCCTTCATCCCCTAATCCTGGTAAGGGCACATTTTTGTTTCTTTGTAACATGCTGACACCGCCCATTCCGCCGAACCCGGCGTTGTCGATGGTATACATTCTGCCGACGTGATCTCTGATAATTTTTCTTAATTCACGGAGACTTATTTTCATGAATGTAATTAGTCTGTAGGACCGCTCCGTCGAACGCTGAAACGCTTTTTTCTAAAAGAAAATCGATTTCAACCGAAAACCCGCTCGAAGGCCCAGGCCATCTTCCGTTTGTATTTTCTAAAAAAATGGAATTTCCGCCATCATGCGGAACAGCCGGACCGTCAGGTATGTAGAATTTTCTAGCATCAAACGTCATTACACGACCAGATAAAGTAATGAATGTAATCTTTCCGTCTGCTGGGTCTGCGCCAGCTGCAATGATAACCTTGTTCTTGTCTTTCACTTCTTTGGTCACATTCTCAGGATGCAATCGAACCATATAAGAAGGAAGTTCAAACTCGCAGCCTTCTCCAAGTTCAATCTCCATTCCATCAAGCTTAATTTCCATTTGTCGACTGCTTTAGTAATAGTTCTGAGGTATAATAAGGACCCTTGAATCCACCCTCTGGAAAGAAAACATAATATATGTCTGATGAGTTTTTCAAGTGTTGTTGAGAATGTTTTGAAAGTTTTAAAGAATTTGAGTTTGCTTTGTCGACAGCGACCACGACTCCGATGTCTGTCCCAGTCCTTTTTATCACAAGGTCGCCTATATGGTATCGCAAACTCTTTTCCTTATTTGTTTTAAAGATTCTTCCGTGACAGGTAACAAGGCATCCTGTAGATGATACCTCATTCTAACTCCATCTTCTGTAGTCCACATGACCAACAGCTTATCTTCCAGCGGATCTTCATATCCAACGACGATTCCAAGTCTACTTGAATTTACATTCCATCTTGACCTGAGTACCACAAGGCGCCCAAGATAAGATTGCATGTATATATCTACATTTTATCATGCTTTTGAGCTCTGTGAAAGATAAAATTCGCAAGATCTTTCTTTGCGATGTCTAACGCAGAAAAAAGACTCGCTTCAAAGAACTGTGAAACGACTGTCCTCAAGAACTGAACACCGATCATCGTCAAAATGATTGTCTTGTTATCGACCTCCCAAAGTGACATCGTCAGACCAAAGAGTAGCATTAAAAATAAACTTCTAAAATTGGCTGAATGAAACCCTTTCGTGTTTATCGCCTTTCTAGAAAGGTTAACGTAGTGAATGTGCTCAGAGATGATAGCCAACCTGTCCTCTTCAGACAAAGATGCCCAGTCGATGTCAAAAATGCTCAGCTCGGAAGAATCTTCAGCTTTCATTTGACTCCTCTACGATGACGGCATCGAGAGTTAGAAAAGTCGTCGCGACAGAAGCTGCATTTTTTAAAGCCGTCTTCGTCACTTTGACAGGGTCTATTACACCGGCAACGATGAGATCTTCATATGACCCATTTGCAGCGTTATATCCGAGGCTTAACCCAGGTTGTTTCAGCCTGTTTAACTCGTTAATGATAACTTCTCCGTTTCCACCAGCGTTGTATACGATTCTTCGTATGGGAGCAAGACATGCGTCCTTGATGATGCTCAGACCTGCTTTGACACCTTGCGAAAGATCTTCGACATTTTGATCGTTTAACCCGTCTAGCGCTCCAAAAAGAGCCATACCTCCGCCCGGAACTATACCTTCATCTGCCGCCGCGCGCGTCGCATTTAGTGCGTCTTCAATTCGATACTTTCTTTCTATCATTTCAAGCTCAGTCGCTCCACCAACTTTGACAACAGCGACACCGGAGGCTAGTTTGGCGATTCTGACTTTTAACTTCGCTACTTCTTCAGAAGAAAGAGAGATGTCATGCAGCTGGAACCTTAGGTCCTCTACCTGTTTTTCAATAGACTCTTTTGTCGCGCCTGTCGCAACGAGCGTTGAAAACTTTGCATCAACAACAACTTTTTTCAGAGAACCTAGGTCTTGAAGAGTGACAGACTTTAGGTCTAATCCAGTAGATGAAGAAATGAGCTTCGCTCCTGAAAGAATAGAGATGTCTTTCAAGAGCTCTTCGCGATGACGACCGAAGCCTGGAGCTTTAATCGCAACGACCGCGAGGTTAGCGTTCAGCTTGTTGAGAACCAGACCTTGTAGAGCTTCTCCCTCGACGTCATCTGCGATGATGAGAAGAGGAGTACGGTTTTGCGTCATCTTCTCAAGGATCGGCACGAGGTCTTTAAATGTGCTGATCTTCTTGTCTGTGAGAAGCAACTTCGCGTCTCTGAACACCACGTTCATCTTCTCTGAATTTGTGACGAAGTAGGGAGACAAATAGCCTCTTTCAAATTGCATACCTTCTGCGATTTCTAGAGATGTTGACATGCCCTTCGCGTCTTCAACGGTAATGATACCGTCCCTACCGACCTTTTCCATCGCCTGAGCTATGAGATCGCCAATGTTTCTATCACCGTTTGCGCTGATAGTGCCGACCTGCGCTATCTCTTCTGACGTCGTCAGCTGCTTTGCAGAAGACTTCAAGTTTTCCAGTACAACCTTAGTCCCAAGATCGATGCCAGCACACAGGTCTTGAGCAGAGTATCCAGCCTCCAACAACTTCAGGCCGGATTTTACCATTGCGTGGGTCAGCACTGTCGCTGTTGTTGTCCCGTCTCCTGCAACATCGTTCGTTCTACTGGCTGCTTCTCTAATGAGCTCGGAACCCATTCTTTTGAGAGGATCTTTTAGATTAATGGACTTACTGACCGTAACACCATCTTTTGTGATGATCGGTACACCACCACTCTTCTGTATAAGCACTGTCTTACCCTTGGGACCAAGAGTACAGCAGACAGCTTCGGCTGTCGTTTGTAGACCAGAAAAAAGCTCCTTTCTCGCGTCTTGTGAGAAAACTACTCTTGTCAAGGCTTGATCAGATTTTTCATTAGAACCGTTCAGCATGGCTCAAAATATAGCCAATGCTGCAGCTAATGTTTAAGCTTTGGTAACTTTAATCCAAATAGGTTGTCCACGACGCCAGGCAATCGCCACATCGCCGACGGTGTAGTCGTGTAAAAGAGCCACCAAGATCATTTTTTGCTGCGGGTCTTTGATCGTTTCGATGTGCCGACGAAGCCGGTGCTCTGAATAATCATAAATCTTTCTTCGAATGCCGTTGAAAATAGTCTGCTGCGATTTGTGCAGTTGAAATTCTGTACACTCCCCTGGTCTTACAGGAATATTTTTTGAAGTGTTTGTTGCCATTGCTCTTGTCATAAGTAACTTAATAATAAGCTTTCATGATGAAATTGAAAATTTCTTCATCATTTCGAAAACAGAAACATTTTTCATCTTTGCTTCCACCTCAACGTCGATCGTGTCATCGCGCAGTCCGGCGAGCTGAATATCGGGTATGTAGTGGATCATATCGCTGTGTTTACGACGATCCATGAAGTTACCGTTAACAAGCGAAGGCTCAGTGTTACTGAGGTGTTGTAGTGGTTTGACACCTTTTGGCCACGTCTCTGAAGAAGCCGCGAAGGCATCTTCCATCGTAAGGTCATCGGGTTTGAAGGTGTGATGGTGAGAATCGAATACGATCGGGATGCCAGTTTCCTTGTAGACAGACAACAAGTCGATGACGCTGTACGAAGATTCGTCATTTTCAAGAGTAAGGCGTTTACGTGTGTTATCTGGTAACGATTTAATCTGCTCGATGAGCCTCGAGGATCTGTTCGCTTTACCTCCGTGGATGTTGATCGCGTAGAAGGGCGAGTGGTCTAGACCCATCGTATCGAACATCCATCCGTGGATTCCGAGTTCCACGAAAGCTTTTTCGACGACGGCGTCAGAATCCGAAGACAACACGCAGAACTGACCCGGATGGGTTGAGACGCGGATTCCATGCTTTCTGATGTACTCCCCCGCGACTTTTAGGTGCTTTTCGACCTCAGGATTATCCCATAGGATCCTGTCTACCTGATCAGCTAGTGGAAACATAGCAGAAGAAATTCTGAACAGCTTCACCCCTCGTCGGTGCATAAACGGCAACATTTCAGAGAGCCGTCGAACGTTGTGAACGTAGGTCTCTTTAATCGCCTCTGACGAGTACTTTCCCTGTCGATACCGACCGAGTTGCAGCGTACGTTCATCAAAGATGTTAACCAACTCTTTCTTTCCAGAACGTGGTTTCGTTTTTTCTTCAAGCCAGTGACAGCAAACGCCTGTAGACATGTTTCTATCCTACCACTTCTTTGGTCGGGTTTTGCACCCTGCTTTTTCTAGCTTTGACACGACGTGCACCAGTGCATCGTTCTTCCGTTAGAATCCTGCCTTCTAATCGTCTCGTGGCCTGACGGACATGTGCTCTGCCCGTAGACCTTGAAATAAAACTGCGATTCGCCGGTGCGCCCATCGACACTTCGATACGTTCGGATCGTTGCTCCGTGAGATTCGTATGATTCTTTTGCGATTCGTACCGTCGATTCGTACAGCTTCACGTATTCTTCGCTCGTAATGTCTGCCACACAACGCCACGGATCGATCCCGCAATCATAAAGCGCCTCGGCGCGTAGATAATTTCCAACCCCTGAGACACAAGACTGGTCCATAAGAGCTTCTGATATTATTCGATTGGGTTTTAATAAGATCCTTTTTGTAAATATTTCTGAACAAACTAGAGGGTCGCCCAGTATGTCTGGTCCAAGCGAGGCTAGCTTCTTCTTGTGTTCGAAAGGATTGTTAACGAACTTTATCGTGCCAAAACGGCGCTGATCGTTAAAAAAAACCTTCTGCTGGTCCTGCGTCACCAGCTGAGCGCAATCGTTATATTCAACGATAAAACCAACGTGATCGCCGGCGGTCCGTGACCACTGTCCAGACATACCATAGGTCGACCAAAGGTACCATGTGTCTGTAGCACCGCAGAGCGTCCACCACATGAACTTACCTTTGGTATCAATGGACTCGACTTTCAGGGGCAAGTCTTTAGAGATTTTTGAGAGGCCCTCTGGCATCTTTGTCTTATAGCGACCCGATGGTGAAGCTAACAATCGAGTGATGTACTTATTTAAGACAATTTGACGTAGCCTATCGCGTGAATGTTTAAGTTCTGGGCCTTCAGGCACTTACGCCTTCCTTTCATTGATAGCTTTTTTCGCTGATTCGCTCATTAATTTTTTCTGTTCGTGGACTTCTAGACCGATTCTAGATAATCTAATGCGAAGTCTAGTTTATTTCCATTTTCGTCCAGAACCCACGCCCACTGGATTTCTTCACCCTGGTAGTCATACGACTGCACATTTGAAATGACGACGCCTATTCCACGAGCTTCCTTTTCTGAAAACGGAAACACGGTCTGGAATGGTCCACCACACTTGTCGTAATAAACCAAATCGCCCGGTTTGATCATGAAATACTCATATCAAGATACTTCTTCTTGATGACCTTGCGTAAGCCTGGATTGACTCGCAGCGCTTCGGGTACGATTCGATGCCTGATCAGGTTGCGCATGAATCGCAGGTCGCAGTTCGAACTGTCCTCAATCCACCGTAGGTTTTTCCTCTCGCACCAAGAAACAAACTCAGCCTTCGACGTGATGAGGAACGGATGAACCACGTTCCCACTTGCATACGGAATTAACCGTGATTCGCCGTGTAGGGACGTGAAGATCCAGGTCTCAACTGCGTCATCTAGGTGATGGGCAGTGATGATAGGCTTGTCGAAGGTGGCGAAGAACTTATGCCGTTCGTTTCGCCAGTATTCTTCTTGCGATTCTTCGGGCAACTTTTCTCGAGTGATCTTTCCGATGCGAAGATTCAGGTTTCGTTCGGAAGCAAAACATTCTGCAAAAAACTGAGCTTCATCCGATGTCTTCGTGCCGTGATGGAAGAAAGCCAGGTCGACTTGTTTTTTACCATTCAATAGAAAGTCGACTACTGCGACGGAATCGACTCCACCTGAAAAAGCTACCGTACATTTATTAGGAATCTTTCCGAGAAAGCGGATCATGATATCCTCGTTTTTAGTGCAACGGGTGGGACTCGAACCCACAAGGGGATTTCTCCTTCAATTTATGAGATTGATGTCTGCCACCGATACGACTTCCGTTGCGTGTCTTATCTGTTGATTCGTTTCCTCACCACCAGATATTTTTATACTATTCTATGACGCTGACCTTTTACACAGACACTTTTTATGTTTGAATTAATTTCAAATTCTGAGGTTCTACAGGAATCACATCAGGTCCGCAAATGATCCTGTAACACATGACACCGTTGTGAAGATATTCTTCGTCCATCACGACGCCACATCTCTTGTAGTGAGCGGAATCAGGATCAACGATCTGTACCCATTGAGTTAGGTACTTCCTGTTTCTTTTCTTTTCTTTCATTTCGCGGACCTTTCGGCATCATTCATCGTCAAAATTTATGATATCACACAGGCTGTTCATAACGTTTGAATGAATTTCTGCCAAAATGTGCTCTTTTGAAGGATTTTCGACGTGCTTGTGGGCACGATTCCATCCAAACTGGATGCCGTCTTCGACGGCATCGCTGATGATCCTATAGGCGTTTAGCCGAATGGAATCGCCGATTTTTACTTTGGACATTTTTTGCTGTCCGTGGTGCTGTCATCCCTGCGGAGGGACATCCGAGGTCTGTGGCGCAAAGAGTTCTAGATTCGACAGCTCTTCGCGGACCAAGCTAGCCAACTCTTCCAAAGTTTTTCCTTCGGTACTCAAGAAGCGTTGAAATGAATTTTGAATCGCCTTGTCGACGTCGATGACGCGGCACAAGATCGAGCTAGGGTCTGTCTCTGGCTGGTTAACACTTTCGTTCGTTGTCGTATCGCTCATTTGTTTTTCCTTTTCTAGAAGGTCTGTCGTTTTAATATACCAAATTTGAGGGCGTTGTTTCAGCTCTCGGTAATTAAAGTTCTTTAATGACTTCTATAGAGTCTCTTTGATCGATGCAAGACGTCCACATTTTTCCTTCTGTCGTCAGGATTTGTACATTATAAATGGGACCTGGTTGCAGCGGTGAGTATGGTTCGAGATGAGGCATCATGGGAGAAATCGATATGATCGTTCCGATGACGGTCTTTGATGCGGCATCGGCACGGTGGGCGAATTCTTGGGGAAGAATTTTTACAAAATCTCCCGTCTTCATATCACTTGATGACTTCCATCCGCTCTTTTCCTATCCACCCAATATGCCCTCGAGGGATCAGGATAGTGATACCGGAATAATCTTGTTTAATGACGACGCACACGTCGCCGCGTTGCACCCAGACGTTAGAAATCTTTAAAGAGAATGGGTCACGTAAAAAGTGGTAATCGTTCTCCCACAAAGAGATCTGGTACTTTGGGTCATCTTTCAAGTCTTTCGCTAGCATGACGAGAGTCCCAGGCTTAACCTTCGTTCTGCCCAACACCTCTTTTTTCTGATACGGACTTGATAACATCGATTTGCATGTCTAACCTTTCTATGAAATTTCCGTTTTCTGTCATGATCATATAAGAATCTTCGTTCGATTTGTACTCGACGATCATCCCGATCCCTTTGTGAAATTCCCACCCGACTCCTGAAGGGTGCCGAGTTAAGTATTCGTACTGTACGAGATCACCCTTTTTCACGTTTTGTCCGGTCTAGAACATCATAGTCAAGAAATGGGTGTTCAAAGGCTTGAAGTTGCCTAAAAAAATCTTCTTTTAATTCTTCAGGGGTTTCACCTGCTGGAATAATCGGATTTTCTGTCCATGAGCTGATGTGTCCGTTATTATCATAATAGACTTCGTGGACGCTGCACGTTTCGTGCGAACCGATTCTTCTTCGAAGAACTCTGTAGTTCCACTTCACGACGACACCGGTGCTTGAATTACCTGAAACCCGTTCATGGACAAGCAAACAACTTTGCCGAGGATGAAAAATTCCCCCATCTTAATGTCGCGCTGGAATCTAAGGTGACGCGGAGTTAGCTCCTTGAGAAAAACTCCGGTATAGTTGTTGACTCCCGACCGCTGAACGAGATCGCCTGGTTTCATCCTACCACCACCATGTCTGAGACATTCCCCCACCAAATACCTGAGTTGTGGAGGATCTTGACTCGAGCGAGGTTCGCTTGGTTAACTTCGACAACGATGCCCGTCTCCCCCCTACGAAAAGGACGCGAGTCTTCCGAGGTGAAGACGACCTTCTTGAAGTCCGTGCTCTTCTCCAAAGAATCGCTGAGAAGCTGGACGACGACCCTATCGTAACGTAAAGCGATCATGTCGCCTGGTTTCATAGTGGATTGTCTCCTTTGTGCAACATCACTCTATCGATTTTTCCTTGCGTCCCAAGGACGCAAGCTAGCACCCAATGTTCGAACTCTTCTAGCTTCTCTATGAGTATTCCGTATCGTCGGAATTGGTCGTTGAAGTAATCATGGTTTTTTGAATTTGTCCACGAAACCATGTCGCCGATGTTCATCCTGTCTGCGCACTTTCGGTTCACAACGTCCCCCTTATAAGCGTCATGTACTGCTCTGTTTCTTCAACCACTAAGCCATCTTCGCAAAGAACGGTCCACCACTTGTTTGGACTCTTATAATGGATCCTTTTTAAAAGGATACCGGTCACCGGCCTAAATGTCGCCATATTCCTCGTCAAGCCGTCAGGCACTTTTCCCACGACGAGATCGCCCGGTTTCACTGTATCTTCTCCAAAGATTGCGACGAAACCCAGCCAGACTCGTTCGTTCGAAAACACACGACGTGACAGTATTGGTGTTTGCTCGGGTGCGCCAAGTTGTGAACGTCAATGACGAGCAGGACGTCTTTTTGGTTTACGTGCGAAGAAACTCTAACCTCGTTGCCCCATTCCACTACGCCACCTTGCTGATCGTAAGATGGATGCGAACTCCAGAGGGCTACAAGATCGTTGAGGAAAGACTTCTTTATCGAAGTCACTTTCGCGAGATTTCCACGACGAAATCTCTTGAGTTGACCTTTCTTTAGCCGAGGCTTCCTCACTTTATCAGTATAAATCGTTGTATCACTCTTTTGCACCTCAACCTACGCCGGGATGTCCGTTTGATCCCGTGAGAACCAAGAAGTTTTTGGATGGAATGTTCGCCCGGCCGCACAACAGCTGGTAATCGATGGAGCTTCCTGCTGGGCACGAGACGAAGAAGACAGATACGGCAGCGCCGATATCTGATAGGCGGGAGTGGCGTATACGCCGTTTGCTGGCCAACTAATAGACATATAACTCTGATAAATATATCTCATTTTCCAGTACAACGACTCAGACCGTTCTATCGTGGCGATAGACACGGCGTCGGTCACGGCAGGAGCCAGGACCCAGCTCCTGAAGAGCTTCATAGTCGCAGCCAATGACTCCGCCACCTTAAAATTAAATGAAGAAAACTTCTTTGCCTCCAGCGGTGGCACCATCACCGTCGCGGTCCAACGTGGTGGAAACTCGGACGTGGACGCCGCTCTCGTTGGCACCTCTTGGTTCGAGGACCAATGATCACCGTCCCCTGATCTCCTCCAGAAATTCCGCATAGGTCCAGCCCGTTATGCCGGCCACCGAGACTCGTACTCCTGCAAGTCTCCAGCGTGTCTCTGTAAATTCAAGCACGAGCCCGACGTCGCTGAAAGACATTTCTCCGACTTCGTCGATGATAGAATTTGAGCCCCAGTTTGAATACAGATCGACCGGAAAATCTATGTCCGATCTGAGCCGCACGAGGTCACCAGGCTTCATGAGTTCATTCTATAAATTTTGGTGTAGTTTTTTACAGCTTGTTTGAAAAGATTTTTTAAAGTCTGTTCATCTACCAAAAGACTACTTATAATCAAGAGAGTGGGCAGAGCATGAGCATTTTTCGTGAACACAAAACTGTCGCCGATAGAACCGCGTCGGACAGACGCCGCCATAAGCAGAAAATTGAAAAAGCCATCCGCGAGGGGATACATCATATAGTCACCGAAGAAAGCATAATCGGTAAAGACGGGAAACAAAAGTATCGTATACCCGTCAGGGGTATCAAAGAGTATCGATTCGTTTATGGTAGCAACGGAAAGCAAGTCGGATCCGCTCCAGGACGAGATGTGACCCGCGGACAGAAGATCGGTGATCCGCCTCCACAAGGACAAGGAGGCCAACCGAACAAAGCCGGGGGCGAGTCAGGAGAAGAGTACTACGACGTCGAAATCACTCACGAAGAACTGGCGGAATACCTCTTCGCAGAACTGAACCTACCCGAGCTGCAGAAGCGACAACTCAGTAGCATTGACACAGAAAAGTTGAAAAGAAAAGGGTACAGGCCGCAGGGGATCATGCCGCGGCTGGACAGGAAAAAATCGGCTGTCGCGCGAATCAAGCGCATGAAAGCCGCTGGTTTTGATCCTGAAAAAGCCGAAGAAGGAGAGACGTTCTCCTTCCATGAAGACGACTTGATGTATCGTCACTACAAGATGAAGAAGAAGCCGTGCACTAACGCTGTCATCTTCTTCGTCATGGACGTATCGGGTTCAATGTCACAAGAAAAGAAGTTCATCGCTAGATCTTTCTTCTTCTTGCTGTACCAATTTTTACGATTGAAATACGAAACGATCGACATCATTTTCATTTCGCACGACACAGAAGCCCACGAAGTCGATGAAAAAGACTTCTTCACAAAGGCTTCGATGGGTGGAACGAAAGCCTCTTCAGCTCTGGTCTTAGCGAACAGTATCGTAGATAAGCGGTACCATCCGTCTTCATGGAATATCTACCTTTTCCAGTGCTCTGACGGTGATAACTTCACAGAAGACAACGAAAAGTTCGTCGAAGAAGCTAGGAAAATGTCTTCTGTCGCACAGCTCTATGGGTACTGCGAGATTGAACCTGAGTCTCATTCGTTGTCGGAACCGGGTAGGTTGTATTCGTTGTTACGACCGTTGCAGAGCAATCGTTTAAAAGAAGTCAGGATTCAAAAACGCGAAGAAGTTTGGCCCGCATTCATGAGTTTGATGAATGGAACTAAGGAGGATTGATGAACTATAGACTAGAAGAACTAAAGGAATGGGACGAAAAAATCGTCGAACTTGCAAAGAAACGCAATCTCGATTGGTATGAGCTTGACTACGAAGTCATCGATTACCAAGAAATGATTGGTGCCATGGTCCATCACGGCATGCCGTCCATGTACTCTCACTGGTCATTTGGTAAATCTTTCGAACAAACGATGAACCGATACAACCTCGGAGCAGAGGGTCTACCTTACGAGCTAATCATCAACAGCAATCCGTCGTTGGCTTATCTCATGAGAGAAAATCCACTCTACCTTCAGATCCTCATCATGGCTCACTGTGTCGGTCACTCGGACTTCTTCAAGAACAACAGAATGTTCAGGAACACTAGGCCTGAGTCAGTGATTCAACGTCTTCGATCTGCAAAGAAGAGAATCCAGAAATACGTCGAAGATCCTCACATCGGAATCGAACTGGTAGAGAGAACGTTGGATGCATGCCAGGCGCTTCAATTTCAAACTACAAAATACGGCCAAGTTCGTCGTCCGCACTCTGAGATAAAAGCAGAGTACATTGAGCTAATCAACAATGATAAGGACGGCAAATACAAGAACTTCAACATCGATATGGTTCCGTTGGAACCTGATTATGATTTATTGGGCTTCATAGAAGAGAATGCAAGGATACCTGAGTGGAAGCGCGACATCATTCACGTTTGCCGAGAAGAAGGTCAATATTTCTGGCCACAAATTCAAACAAAGATCATGAATGAAGGCTGGGCTTGTGTAACGGGTGACACATTGATCGATACCGTCGACGGTCTTGTCACGGCAAGATCTCTGGTAGAAAATCAAACAGGAAAAGTGTTCGATGGTACGAAATATCAGGATTTGATTCAGTGGCATCACAACCCCAGGACGGAAAGAATAAAGATCACCACCGATAAAGGTTACGTCATTCACGGAAGCAAGAACCACAGGATCTGGACAGGAACAGAATGGAAGTACCTGTCAGAAATAAACCTTTTAGACGAGCTCCCCATCAACAAGGGAAATTCTACATGGCGTTCAGAATATCAGAATGTAGAAAATCCTGTTCAATTCAGGTTGGAAATTGGCGATATATGCGAACTTCACGGAGTTTCGTACAGGCAAGTTAGAAGGTTTGCAAATGGAAAACCGACAAGAGCTTCTCTTGAAAAACTTTCGGCCGCTCATGACGCCCTAGCATCGAACAAAGAGCTTCATTTGAAGAATGATTTCATTAAGTTTCCGAAGGTAGTTTGCGAAAAATCTGCCAACATCGTGGGAATGATGATCGGCGGCGGCGGATTTTACAGGTACTCCAACGAGAGATTGAAGTCTGGTTTCACTTCTGGCGATGAAGAATTAAGAGACTTATTCTGCTCTCAGATTTACGAACTGTTCAACGTTCTTCCTGATTACAAAAAAGAGGAAAACAAGTGGCGAATGGGGATGGGGTCTGACCTCGTCGTCAAGTGGTTCTTCGAGGTTTTTGAATTTGAGGCCGGAAATACTGCTTCAAAGAAAAAAATCCCGGAAATCATTCTTAGGTCTCCAAAGTCTGTCGTCACATCTTTTTTAAGGGGCGTTTTTGATACAGACGGCTGCGCAGATAAGGGTGGAAACGTAATATACGTTACTGTTTCTTCTGTCTTAGCAAGGCAGATTCAAGAAGTTTTGTTAAAATTTGGAATAGTCTCAAAACTAAGCCATTCAAGATCTGATGATCCAAACCACCAGGACAGCTATCGATTGTGGGTGGGCGGAACCGATGCAGAAATCTTTAGAAAAGAAATAGGATTCAACTTAAACAGAAAACAAGCAAGGTTAGAAGAAGCAAGTAAGAACAAGAAATGGTGGAAAGAGAAGGATTATACGATGAAGGTCGTGGATATCCAACACGACATCGGTGAAGTCTATGACTTTACCGTGAACGATACACATCAATATCGAGCATCGGCGTTTATGAATCACAACAGTCATTGGCATTATCACTTATGTCATGAGCTCGATTTACCTGGAGAACTTCATCTGCCCATCATCAAGATGCACAACGCTGTCGTAAGACCGCACCTTGGTGCAATCAATCCGTACCACCTTGGGTTCCATTTATTCCAGAAAATAAAGGAACGTCACGGAATAGAAGAATGCTTCCTTGCGCGTGAAGTTTGCTATGATGCTTCGTTCTTAAGACAATACCTCACAGAAGAAGATTGCGTGGAGTTAAATCTCTTCACGTATTCTTCAAAAAAGAGAGCCGGCGTCACTGTTGACGACGTCTCCGATGAACAAGGATGGGAACAAGTGAGAGAAGACCTGATCAAGTCCGTCGCCGGTGGATCAATTCCTGTTGTCTATGTCGATGAAGCAAAAAAAGACGGCTCCCTGGTCGTACGTCACGAACATGATGGTAGAGATCTAGAAATAAAGCACGCCAATGAAGTCGTGGAATACATCAAATATCTCTGGTCTGCTCCTATTAAATTTTATACGATATTAGAAGAAGAACCTTGGGAAATCGATTAACTCTAACGAGAAGAAAGAATACATATAAAGTATGAGCAGCATCAAGAAACAACTCCTTCAACAGATCAAGACCCAACGCGAAGAATCCAGTAAGACCAAAAAGTTTTCTGGAAACTTAATGGACTACATCGAGATGGTCGAAAAAGACTCGACCATCGTCAAGTCCGCCCATAAGCGTCTTCACGACGCAATCGAAGAACACGGCTCCTACGTGGTGCCGGATTCAGATCCAAGAAAGTTTAAGATCTTCGACGGTGAGCAGATCAAGATCCACAAGTACTTCGAAGGTGAATTCTTTGGAATGGAGACCGTCATCGAGAAGGTGATGAGCTTCTTGTCTTCAGCTGCTCACAAGGGTGAGGAATCTCGCCAGGTCCTCCTGCTCATGGGTCCTGTTGGCGCCGGTAAGTCAGCTCTAACCGAGCACATCAAGAAGGCCCTCGAAGGTAAGAAGTACTTCATCTTGAAGGGAGACCCCCACCGAGGCGAACCCCTTCAATTAATTCCTCGATCGCTTCGACCCTCCGTCGAATCCGCACTAGGCGTAAAGATCGATGGTGATATCTCCCCAGTTGCGCGTCACAAGCTCCTCAACGATTATG
>Ga0194115_10002863_pt1 | contig 20027 bp, 16 predicted proteins | sample TA2MahsurfametaG_3_FD_148656 | JGI IMG/M metagenome (GOLD analysis project Ga0194115, IMG submission 148656) | Freshwater microbial communities from Lake Tanganyika, Tanzania - TA2015002 Mahale S4 surface | ecosystem: Environmental > Aquatic > Freshwater > Lake | place: Tanzania: Lake... | reverse complement strand
GACACCATGGCGGATTAAATTTATTGGGTCACCTCAAGATTATGTAAAATTGATCGTTGGTTACTCAGGGGGTCGCGCGCTCCTTCCCGAACCACAGAATTCTTTTTCTTTTGTCGATACTGGTAGCTGTCATTTGGTCGGCGGAATATCTGTTGTGCCGACGTTGTGATATATTTCACCAAAAATTCATTGACGTGGTGTCCAACGGGCGCATTTTAGTATCGCAGTTGAATATGTCTACAATTTCTGTCGACATAACGACAATTTCTGTCGACACTACGACGAATAATGTCGATGCAACGACAAAAATTGTCGTCACAAATACAAAAATTGTCGATACAACGACAATTATTGTCGAAACTACGACAATAATTGTCGACGTAACAGCAAGACCCTCACAAAGGGGTCTTGACTGGCATTTACAGCGCAATCCCTCTTGCCCCTAAAAACGAGAACCCCCTTAGTGGCTGTCGGGGTTCACACGAAAATCTGTCGTTGCGTCGACAAGTCGCAACGACAGAAATTGTAGACATAACGACAAAGGGGGATATTTCTATTTACATTAGTTTGTCGCCAACCGAAAGTGAGGATTCCAAGAAGGCACATATAAGTTTTTGCGAGGAACATTTGAGAGAACGTCGGAGATAAATCTTTTTCCAACGAAGCAATCCCGGTTGACCGACTCAAACGACTTCTAAAATAACGTCGTTTACCGGTCGACATCGGACGTTCCAGGTTTGGTGTCGTCCGAAGTTTCACATCGCCCGGGTTTTTGCTGCCGTACAGCATCGGAGAGGGATCTAATGTGAAGCACAGCCACCGGATACTGTATAGTGACACGCACATACGGCACCATAGATAATAACACTGGACCGTGCCATAGGCCGGCAATGACATTAGAGTTAACTCAAAATATATACTGTACACAAAGCGCGCGATCGTCAGCCAGCCCCACCCCACCACCCGCAACCACGAGAGGTTCTATACCCACGAATGGCTATCGTTTGTTTTGTTTTTCTTGTTTTCGAATTTGCGATGGAGAGAGTTTTCCACTCCGAGTTAAACAAAAACCTTCACAAGTGAAAGAAACGTCCCTTTTCTTTTGGTATAAGCATTTGGTGGACGGAGCATTCCCAAAAGGGTTGATTATTATCTTGTATACCTTTCGAAGAAAAAGAACCATAAAGAAATGCCTCAAGTCGTGACTTGGTTGTTGGGCAATGTCTTCACAGCATTGTTACCACCACTGGATAAGGAGGAAGAAGATTTCTTTACGATTTTAGGTTTAGAACGTGATGCGACGAATGAACAGATTCGGAAGGCATATAAGGTCTTATCATTGAAATTACATCCCGATAAGGTGGCACAAAGGAACGAATTGAATGCCCAAGATGCTGCCGCTCGGTATGAGAAGGTCCAAGAGGCCTATGGCGTGTTAGTCAATTCGATCAAACGACAGAAATATGCCATCCTTAAATTTTCTCCCACCCGATATCGATTCGTCAATCAGGGTGCCTATACGAATCCTGGTGCTATGTATGAGAATCTGACCAAGGCGAGTAAGGTTGACAAATCCCGTCTTGTGATTTTGTTCGCAGTCATTATTATGATCATATTCCTCCAACCGGTATTGATTGCCAGTAAGGTCAATCAGATATTGGAAGGTGATGGAGCATTGGAACCGTCTGGCTGGATAACTCTATTGATCCCAACCTGGATTATGGGTGGGATATGGGTCCTATTGTATTGTCTGTTAACGATTCTAAGTCCTGGTCCTGAAAAGATCCCCATGACATTCCTAACGGTGGAATATATGTTATGGTATATCGGTGTTGTGATGTTGGCGATAAAGTGGGATGAGATCTTATCGATATCGTATTTATTGGCATTAACTCCCATGTACCTTGCAATGATCGTCCGATGGATTTCGAAGGGTGTCATGATGGCAAAGATCCAGTCAGATGTCTCTCATATGGTCTCGATGGATTATCTAGAACGGGATGTCCTCAAGGGGACACCCCTTCCAGATCTTAGTGAGGAAGAACAGGAGAAAATCCGACAGACGTATATCATAGTGACAGTCTCACCAGATTTCGTACCCGACCTGGACAGTATCAACAACAAAGAGGGCAAACCTTCTGATGAGAATGCTGAAGTTACAGACCAGGACAACATAGAGGATAAACCATGTGATGAGAAAGACGAACCACCGATAGACCAACAGTTGCTTATTGAATTGCAAAAGGTCGAATCGAGTCCAGAATACGAAGCCGCTTTGGATCTGTACTATTCGATTATGGGTAGCTTGATTGGATCATTCGTCTTCGGTCTTGCCTTTATGATTAATTTGACACTGAAGTTGGACCGAAACATCGAAGCGAGTTATTGGATTGTCTTTATTCCTGTATGGATCCATTGTGGGGCTCGATGGGTATTCAATTTTTTGAAATGTGCCTGCGGGACTCTTGCCAGCGATGATGATATTATCATGGAAATGGAATTAACACGTCAGACGGCCGAAAACGAGGGAGGAGAAGACGATGCGGGTACAGGCGACGATACCAAGAACAAAAATGATATTGGTGGAGGCTCGCGTCCCATGGGCCCTTCGGATAGACCCAAAGACTCGGATTTTATGGACCCACTTGCCAGTATTAGCAGTCTGCCGTCCAATGGCCCTGCCGAGAAAGTAGTGGCTTCCAAAAATGCCTCCTCCAAACCTTCAAAGGAAATCAAATCGAACGCTACACCAGTGATGAAAGCTGAAGAAAAGAAAGAAAGTGATGGTGGTGGAGCCGATCCAGATCAATTTGAGGCTATCGATCTCGAACAGGAAGGTGTCAATGTCGACGAGGAAACCTTTCGTGAATGGCAGAGTGCATATCAAGAGGCGGAAGAAGCGGCAGTCGAAGAAAATGCCAAGGCTGCAGGAGAGTGTATTTCTCTTTCTGTACAGTTGATTCTGTTAACAACGGTCGTGGCGAAAATCGAAGATGGATATTGGGCGAATGATGGTTCAGACGGGTATGGGTTCAATACCTTTTGGATTCTATTCCCCTTCCTACTATTCTTTGGATTCGTCCTCTGTTGCTGTGCATGTCTCATTTATGGTGCGGAACCAGCGGAAGCCTCGGACTTGAATGTCGATGATGATGCTGTCCTCAGTGAGAATCCGTCTTCAATGACGACGGCTGCGGAACCCATCATCATGACGCCTTCTCCACCATCCGAACCGACCAAGGTGACGACTGCAGCAGCAGCGACTAGTACAGGAAATACACCCGAAAGCTCGACAGGTCTTTCTGACATTGAAACGGGTGCACAACAACAACCGTCGGCAGATATGGAAGATCTAGATTAAGGACATTATACGGTTCCATACTTGTGGTGTGATGGTGGCCAAAAACCCTAATTTGTAAACGTTTTTAAAATTGTGTTCTATCAGTTCAGTTTAGTTCGCTAAGTTTTGTATCGAGGTCTCTTAGCCTTGCCTGTAGTTCTTCCTTATACGTTCGTAGTGTTTCGAGTGATTCGTCCGCGTCGAATGGTTTGGAAGCCTTTGTGGTACTAGTAGTAGTCGTAGGCTGAGGCTGTGCCGGACTTTCCTGTGGCAATTCAGTCACCCATTCTTCTTCCATACTATTTGGTCGTTCAATGATATATCCCAAGGGTCTTTCTAATGGAAATATTCCATTTTCACGTCCCGCATTTTCAATAGCATAGATACAATCACCTAATGTCCCCCCACGTTCTAACGCATCGACGAGGGCATCAAAACATACCCTGTATTCCTTCAGAAGGAGGACAGCCTGTAATGCTCCCCATCGTGCTTGATTCCGAATTGTGATATCATTCCATACAGGATTAAGAGATGGACCACCATTTAGATTCGTTAAGAAGCCGATGAGTGCCATTTCATCCCCCGCACCACCATCTGCTTGACCATAATGGACCGCCTCAGATGCAATCCCTCCCATGACGACGATAGAATATCGATCAATCGATGATCGTGTGACCTTATTCGAACTAATCTGCTTCGCAAGGACTGGATCGACAAAGGCTGTACCTGCACTCACGGCCCGACTTCCAAATCTTGCATCCTGTAATGCTGCCCATGCAGAGAGGACATATCCCTCTACGGGACACCCCAACAGGTACGCAAGTAGGAAATGTCCAGCCTCATGTTTCGTAATCTTTTCTTGTGTCTTTGGTGAAACCGTCTTAAGGACTGTTTCAGACAATGCACCATTTAAGAATATTCGATCCGATAATGCGAATAAAGTCGTCACGATGAAGAGAAAATTCAGACTGATATCAAAGTAGGAACTAGTCAATGCCTCGAGCACAGCAACGGCGACACCCGCATACAAAAAGGTATTGCTTGGCTTTGGTGTTAAAGCCTTCATCGATAATCCAGTGAGCTGTTCCAACATACTAGGTTTCACCGTGTGTACGCCGGAAGCTGGCATATTGAAACGATCAATCGCACCGAATAGTTTCAAATGACCATTCTCCTTGAGGGTATTGTACATGGCAGTCATATCACTCCGACTCTCGGTAAAGGTCAACATATCTTGATCTTGTCGATTACTAATCGAATTCAGATCTGCCTCCGACGTCGATTCTTCAATCGCATCAAAGATACGACTCCATCGGTCTCGAGTCAATTCTAGGTCTGGAGTCGATTGGAATAATTTCACCGCCTTTCGAAGATCAGTTTGTTCTAATAACTTATCAAACTTTTCTCCATCATCCACCGTCGCATATCTTTGGAAACTGTTGACGCGTTGACTTCGATTGTATACAGTTGTTTTTGGTATCGTGAAGGCCTCTGCAGTAAGTGCGACGAGAAGGCATGCCATTGCACCGTTGGCGATTCCGTGTTTAGGATTCGAATTCTTCATTCTGGTAGGGGGTTTCTTGATTTTATGAGCTAGTCGGCCATGAACCGTGAATGTGCAACTATCGAAGGATGAATGACTGGATCGTCTCTGTTGTGACAAGGGTTTGAGATGTTGGCCAAAGACTTCAAACTACGAATACGAAACCGTCAGCAGCAGCTGCTGTCTACCGTAGCTAGAGGATCCGATCCATTTTCTTTCTCACAAACCCAAGAAGAACGAGTTGTTGGAGGTGACGTCAGCTGGGAGGGAAAAAACTACCGAAGCACCTACTTGAGAGTTTTTCCCGGACGCATGCAAGACCCATTGGATGTTGAAGGCAAATCTTCACGAACCGGCCATGGTGACAACTCCATCTTGCGTTCACACAGAGCCTAACTAGTAGGATACTTTTTTCTTATCAACTTTCACCATGAAGACTGCCATCCTTGCCGCCCTAGTTGCCTCTGCTGCCGCTTTTGCCCCTGCCAAGCAAGAAGCCTCCTCCACCTCATTGGCGGGTAGCTTCGATGATGCTCTTGGTGTCCAAAAACCCTTGGGTTTCTGGTACGTAGACGAGATTCTTTCAAAGTGTATATAGGAACGGATGAGGACGACGTTCCGAAGGTAGATTCATCCTGACTTCGAGGACTCATATCGTTGCTTTGTTTGTGCGTAACTTGCTTTGTTTGCTGCGTTTGATAGGGATCCGTTGAACTTCCTTGATGGAGCCGACGAGGCGCGATTCAACCGACTCCGATATGTGGAGATCAAGCATGGACGCATTGCCATGTTGGCCGTCCTTGGACACATCCACACAACGTTTGGGGCACGTATTCCAGGAAATATTGACTACTCTGGTACATCCTTCGCTTCTATCAAGACTGGAATTGCCGGCTTGAGCGATATTCCTACTCCTGGACTTGTTCAAATCATTGCCTTCATTGGTTTCCTTGAGGTCTTCGTCATGACGGACAAGGGTAAGGGAGAATTCCCCGGTGATCTCCGAAATGGTATGTTCAAGTGGTCTGGATCTGAGGCAGAACTTATGGAGAAGCGAGCGATTGAATTGAACAATGGCCGAGCAGCTCAAATGGGTATTTTGGGACTTATGGTTCATGAACAATTGAGCGGCGAACCCTATGTGATCAATGCCTTGTTCGGAAACCCCTCTAACTTCAACGCTGGACTTTGAGCGTGAAAATGAAAAACCATTCTCCTCTTCGCACGCAATATGTGTGTTGTTGTGATGGTAGATTTGTTTTGGACATAATCCTCTGCTACGGTGACTAGACTGTTCTATTTGTGGTTCCTTCGCTACGTGATGGAGTGAAAATAGTTGAGAGATAAGCAGTCCCCTGCGTATATAGTACATACTAACTACGCTACGAATGAGTCTTCACTAGTACTACCCGTGTAAATGAAAAGGAACGCCGTCGCTCTCTTTACCTTAGCTCATCGTATGCACCTTGTACGAGTTCTCTATTCGCAGTCAAGAATTGATCCTTTACGGATGAGACTGTTGCAGGACTCTATGCTTTCGATGAATAATCTCGGGCACCAAAGATGGTACTACCGACACGAATGTTGGTCGATCCACGTCGGATGGCATCAGCATAGTCATCACTCATCCCCATACTAACTTCCAGAGTATTCGGATCGATCTCCATGGCTTGGGCGATAGAATTTCGACATTCTACCAAGGTATCTAGACAGGATAAGTCTCCTGGTGCACCAATCGTCATTACACCTCTAAGTGTAACATATTGACATTCTTGTACAATTTGTTGACATAATTCAATCGCCTCAGCTGGTTCGATTCCACTCTTCGAATCTTCCCCAGAAGTATTGATTTGAATAAAGATTGGTAATGTCTTTGCCATCATTGTAGTCGTAGGATCGTCTTTGACCTTCTCCATGATTTCTGCCATGGCATTATCAAGTTTCTTTGCTACCTTGAGACTTGCAACCGTTTCGACGATGAGGGTCCCATAGGGGATGACACCCTTGACTAACATGGCAGCCTTATTCGATTGAAGACTACCAATAAAGTGCCATTGGATGGCCGTATCGACATTGTCAGACGAAGAAGGCGACGATGATGATGCGTCATCCTTTATCATCCTTGTCCATTTCATCATGGCCGGTGCCTTATCGACTAATTCTTGGACATAATTTTCACCAAAGACACGTTGACCAGCATCATAGGCAGCTTCTAGGAATTCCAATGGTTTCGTCTTACTCACAGCGACTAATCGAAGACTTCCAATATCACGACCAACCTCCTCACAAACTTGAGCAATAGAATCCTTCAATTCTTGAAGATTGATCGCTACATGATCGACAGGAAGACGACTACTACTATTGTTTCCTTCTTGATCATCGTTTTCCGTCGTTGCAGTCGTAGCAGTCGTCGGACTAGACATGAAGAGATTGGAACCTGAGGAAGTGGTAGATCTTGATCGATTCGTGATCCTCGTAGATGACAAGGATAATGGCAAAGAGTGTGGATTGTGGTGGTGGTGGTTGTTGCTAGGCGAAAGAACAAAGGCTGTTGCGACCGATCCGAATCGATGATTCGCAAACGAAGAGGATGATGATGATGACAAGAGGGCCACGGAACAATAATAGGCTCGACAATGTCGACGAAGGAACATACGGTCAAGGATGACGAAGATAGAACTGGAGAAGAGAGGGAAACTGCTGTTGACTGCTGACTACTGCTGTCGGAAATATCCTCTCCTCCACAAGATGATGTGAGAGAAATGTATCAGTGTATCCGCCCACTGTCATCACTGTCAGCGAAGTAGGCCAAGGGGAGTAAGGGGTGATGCAATCAAGGTCTCCTTTCCTCACCTCTATCCCGTACCCCTCATCCACATCGTTTGGGTGACGCGCATTACTTGTAGTCGTATGCGTCGAAGAATTAGGGACTGATTCATACCGATAACTGCTGCCGAGAAAGACCGGGTCATCTCCCCAACAACAAGAACGTTGCTGCCATCCCGTCGATTCGACTACACCTACAAGTCAAAGAGGGAAAGTAGATTTGAGCGGTTTAGGTCTTACGAAGACAACAAGAAAGAATAGAATGATTGGACTCATCCTGTATTGGACGATCGTCTGGGTTTCCATGATTGGTATTACCACGGTCCAGGCGACGACGACGACAACAACAACTATATCTTCTATGTCATTAGAGGCATGTCGGACGGCAGGTTTTGATCCCTATCAATTGGCTTGTAGTACGTGTGACTTGTTACCCATGACTACTCCCCTCCAAGAAGAACAACAGACACAATGTAAAAGTTGTTGTCTCTCCTACAAGACGTTGGAGAAGACATCTCGTCGATATGGTGCAGCCGTCATACTATATGCCCATAAGGATTATGAAGCATCGGGATCATCCTTTTTTTCAGACTTAAATTCACTCATCAAGGAAGATTGGACTGATTTAGTCCAACTAAAGGGGAAGAATCATGTTATTTTAAAGGATATTTCATCCATGCAAATGTCAGAATACTATCATCGTCCTACACTCTTGTGGCTCGATGATGATACCAACAATAAGGACAAGAAGAAGGTCGCCACATTGAATTCAGATCTAGAATCCATGACGGTTCATGAATTAATTAAGATTGCAAGTGATCGTGTCGACCTGATGGGATGGAAACGGGATGATATACGAGAAATGATCAAGGCGATCGTTCCAGATCCCTAGAAGGAATTACTACACACAACAGTAACGCCAAGCAGGGAGACTTGGACTACAGCGGATGGGTTGAGTATGATTGATGATTTTTATAAGAAATACTCTAGAGATGGACAAGCATGGGATACTATCCACAACCTGACTCCTCTGTTCGGTACCTGAATGCGATGCACTTGTTGTTGTGACGGCGTGTACTTTTGTCTACATATATATACATCCACGCGACCATCCAACGTTGTTTACTGGTGATATCCTCTTCACGACATCATTTCGGCTTCTGTTCCTACTTCAGTCCTCCTGTTCCTACTTCTTCGCTGCATAGGAATTGATGACTCGTTTTCTACCAGGTTCGGGGTACCAGCATCTTGGACATCGCTGTGCTCCTTGTTGGCAAGGTCGGCAAGAATCTTCTTCCTCCGATTTCGATGCAATTTCTTGTTCATCAATACCTTTCGTTGCCGGATGACAATTGCGACCATGAGGACTAGGATGAACAGGACCGCAAGGGTACCTCGAAGGAAACGATGGGAAAAGGCATCGTTGTTGTGTTCAGCAGCACCGTGTGAGTCGTTCTCCTTGTTGCCCTTATCATCCTGAGGAACAACTCCCTCATCCGGAATGTTCCAAGTACCAGTCACGGAGGACTGATTGTCATTCTCAGTATCGTTCCGTTCCAGCATGATAGCTATCCATTCGGGTCCATCATCACATTCGAGGCATGTGGGTGCCTCGGTTCGACCATCCTCGTCCCCCTCCGTGACGCCGTCATTAGTACCGCCACCACCACCACTTGTCGTGGGTCTACTTGTCGGAGACTGCGTCGTGGTGGCGGGATTTGGATCACTCCCCGTGGTGGTACGCATTGTGGGTTGGATGGTGGGAAAATTGGTTGTGCTTGTTGGGAGTCTCCCGATGATGGTTGGATCGTTTCTCTTTGTTGGCCGAGCGGTGGGGTTTTGGATTGTTGGTGAATTTGTGGTAAATTGATCCTCCCCCTTCGCAGGAGGACTACTACTCCTCGAGGGGCTGCTGGTGTTTGGGGCGTTGTTGGTGGCGGTGGGGGAATCAGTGACACTTGGATCTTTCCCCTTGGCAGGATTCAATTTACTCCATGTGGGGTTGCTGGTGGTGGTCGGAACGGAGACAGTGGGATGGTTCGTGACACTTGGATTCTGTCCCTTGGAAGAAGAACTAGTACTGCCGCTGGTAGGGTTGCCGGTGGGCAGGGCACTAGAAGTTGGAGAATTGGTGACACTTGGATCCATGTTCCCCTTAGTGGGACTACCACTCCTTGTGGGGTTGATAGTGGGGTTGTGGGTCGAGGGAAAGTTGGTGAATCCAGGATCCTTCCCAATCATCGAAGGACTACCCGTGGGGGTAGTAGGGGAGTTGGTCGCTCTCGATTCACTTTTGCTCTTCTCTTTCTCAGAGAAAGGATTATCCTCCCCGTAGTCCTTCTTGCTCTTCTTGGATTTTGATGCCTTAATCTTCTCATGGGAATCATCATGCTTTGACCATGACGATTTCTTCTTCCTGCTGATATTGTCACCAAGTTGGTAGTAGTACAAGCTACTTGTTCCTGAGGGAGGAGGATGTTGAGGACGAGGATCGTTCTTTGCCAGCACCTCGATGGTCAGGATGGCAACCGAAACAACGAAGATATATAGGACGATATACTTCATAGTGTTCATCCAGGATTTGTATGAGAGACACGATCCACCTTCCTGATTTGATGCAGCCCCACGTACGTGAGGTGCATGCCGTTCTAATGCTGGAAGAACAAGAATATGTGGATCCATGATCTCTCCTCACTACCCAAGAGCGCGCCTCCCTGACCCCCTATCGGTCCCACCAGGAAACGGTTGCTCCAAATTTTTCGGTACCACCGCGGATCATGCGTAAGTGTTAGATTGGACATACATTGGCGAGACGAGGGGACCACGAAAAGTCCAATGACTTCGGTCGCTGTCGTTTATGGGCACACATACCACATGATCCACCGATACGGTTATGGATGGTTCGTCGTAGCTTTGGAAGTAATAGGGAAGCAAGCAACATGCTGTCAAGTATCATCGGTACCTAGGGGGTAGTGTCTTTGTAGCAATCCCATGGAGATCCATGTGCCGTGTGGCAGAAGATGAATGTTCCATTGGCTCCAACGAACGGAAACGAACCAAAGAAAAAAAGGTGTTGGTGTCCCACGGGACCAACTGACATCGCCCGGCTCGTACACCTGTCACACCACTAGAGGTCCAACGTCCAATCAGTCGTCCGTTCAAAAATCGTGAGGCGAGATGATGTTGCAAGGTTCACAACAAAACCTCTCGGTCATCCCTTGTGAGGAATGAGCAGGTAGTAGAAGTGGGATGAAAAATGAAAAACAGAGTAACTTGTCACGGATAAAGGGATGACAACAATGTATCTTCGTCATCAGTCGATTAAACAACTTTGACGGGAGGTCTCGCTAGGAGAAATATATGCAAGAAACTTCGGTAGAAAATAAGGCAGGTTCGAGTTGTCTCTCTATTCTGTACGACCCACTGGAGGACCATGTGACAGACAACCCCATCCTTGCCTCTATTGTGAGTTTGAGGAAGCCTCATGGCCGAGCCTCTCGTGTGTACCATGAAGCTAAGAAAGTTCCGAGACGGAAACATGCCCGATTCCTCCTTGCGAGAAACGTCGTTCTCGTACCGGATTGCCGTTGGGGCTTTGTGAGACTTCGCAAAGGGAATGATCGCAGCGTGGAATCAACTTTGGCTTTTACTTGAAGATGGCAGAAACATCTCATCAGTAGGGCTGCTATGGGAGAAATGTTCGCATAAGGATCGGGGCCTGGTTCCTCGTCCTGTCGAAAAATATATTTTTTCAAGAAAGGTCATCATGGAAAGAGATCGATCGAAATCATCTACGAAGAACACACCCAATCAGTCAGCTCTCTCACCATAGAATCAACAAGGGCCGTGCGGATCGATTTAGGCAGCAACCATCTCATGGTGGTCTCTCCATAAACGAAGAATCCTCAACGAACTCGAAGGGGCATCACGACAGACGTAATCTGATGGCAGCCCTTACTGTGAATGGAGTGACTACGACTTTTGGGACGATTGAAACAGCTGCGAAAACTCAAGCTGGTGGCCAACTTGGTGGCCACTGGCCACGCGCGAAGATTTCTTAACCTTCGCCCGTGGATCGTTGTTCCAACATCCCGGTGATCCTCCCAGTTCCCCCCTGCCTCTAGTTTTGATTGCGCCTGCCATTGTCACTTGTTAGTTTATTCCACCTCGCCTACCAGATTTCGAGGCTCAAAATTCTATAAACGCTAAGACCATGGATAGGAAGAACTCCTCTATCTCCATTGCCTTATCTCTATTCGGTCACAGCCCAGAACTACCCTCCCTTTCCTTTCTGGAGTCAAAGTGGCTTCTCGGGAACTACCTTACAGTTAATACAGCATTTCACGATCATTTATCGACTTCCTCTGGGGGATTTCGTATCTACTGTGGCGTATAATTTCAACTGGATTTTGCTATTCGGACTCTGTCCATATGGCTTCGGTGGTGTAACCAGCCAGAAGATGGGAAAACGCAAAATACCTAATCCTCATCGCTAGCGCTAGGATTCTCAACGACAAGACTGGAGGAAACACTTGTATCATCCCGGTAGCGTCTACCGTAAGGGGAATCATTCCCATCCTTCTCTCCAAAGTCAAAGGACACTTGGTGGGATTCTTCTTGTTTTTCGTTTTCGTCTACCTCTCTGACTCGCGCTTTGGCGATGAAGGGATGTCGAAACGCCGCGATACGTCGCAAGCGTTTCAGTTCCTTCTGGACCATTGCCGCCTGATCCGGGTTTCGCCTTTTCGACAGGACGAACCTTCGATCTGCGGTAGCAATGTCATCATCGTATAATGGTCGGACGAACTTAATATCTCCATTCTCCAATTCTTCGATATGCAACCGACTTGTAAGATTTCCACCCATGATCCAGTCCGGTAAGGTGGCGGTCCCAATCAACGTGTTGGAATCTAACAATTCAGGATCTTCCATGGCAATCAAGTTGTCCATGATGTGTTCAAAGAGTTGTTGTTGTTGGCGTAACATTCCTCGAAAGTACTTTTCAATCCGAATCAATCCACCACCACCTTGCTCAGTGCTTTTCCACTGCCGTTTGACACACCATGTTGTACCAGGACCATGCTGAGCCATTTTAATGGCCAAGAGTATCGGACTGAGACTCATTTCTCCATTTAAATTTCCAGCATGGACTCCATTGACCCAGACTTCGACAATACTTTCCTTGTTCGTCGTTGACGTTGTTTGTGGTTCCCCCACGAGTTTTTCTCGGATCCATTCTTCTACATTCTGTGGTGTATTATATTGAAAGGGCACAACGTTTATGCTAGGGATTGTCTTCAATTCGACTGTCAGATGATTTCCATCCGTTTTGTTGTGTCTCGTTACCTCTTCAATATCATCCACGGTCTTAAATTCCAGTTGTTTCGAATAGGCCCATCGATTATAGGCTTCCACAAGTCCCCGACGGGTTGAAAATGATTCCAAGTCGCAATCCTTCTCCTCCTCCTTCACTGCGGTAGTTGTTATTGTAGTAGCGGTCTGTTTCACAATTGTCGTCGGATCATCGACGAGATGAGTAGCTGGAACAAATGTCATGATGGAATCTCCATCTAATCCCCATTCTAAGCCATACGGTTTGACTTGACGACCACGATGACGAAAGGTAGAATGAATCCAAAAGGGGACCACAGCTGTACCAGAAGATGATGATATCGATGTCGAAGCAGTAGTCGTCGTAGGACTCGGACTTGCTGTCATGGTTCAAGAATGGATAGTTTGTGCCGGGCTTTCTCAAAAAAAGAAAAGTATGAACATAAGGAAAGGCGTTCTTGTAAGACTTTTCTCTCGAACTCGATCTTCTTTTCTTACATAGAAGCCTTTCTCAATGTAGATTCCAGAGTCGTCGTCGTCGTGATCCCATCACGCTCACACTCATTTTGTTTCGACTCTTGTTCGGCATTTTTTCACGTAAATGTGACACGTTACCAATCGTCAAACATGAATGCCATTTTGGGCACCGATTCGATGACGTTCGGGATGGGCAAGAGATTTGATCACTTCGAACAACACTGCTGAAAGGGCATATATGCCGCGATACAGCAATTCGTCGAAGACAGACATTCAAACCCAGCTGCAGGTCGGACGTCATCGACTGCAACCGCGAACATTTGAACCAATCCAAGCACGACTATACAGCTGTTCCGAACGGAGGACCCGGATTTACATACGTTCTGCGATGCGAAGAAACTAGTGCCTTGTACGGTTTACTACTACTATGATAGTTATGAATTATGAACATCCCGAAGAATGCAAATTCAGGAAGTGACGATCGGTGATTGTGGTGTGCATAAGTTACTGTTAGTTACATTCGGGGACCGGGATCATTGACCCATCACTTTTTGTGGGATTTGTTGTCTGACAGGCAGAGTCGATTCTACCTCTTCTCTACACGTTTTCCGTATCGAAAAATCAAATTCTGAATCGAAATGGGCTACCGATGCCCTACTGTCGCAGCGCTGAGCTTGTGGTCGATCCTCTCGCCGAGTAGTATTACGACTACTGCCCTGTGGGTACCTCATAACGTACCGTTATCATCACGCCGAATACGTTCCTTGTCATCGACGACCCGATTATTGTCATCTCCAAATAGTCCCTTCTTTGGCCCAGAAGAAGAATTTGTATGTCCCGATGAAGATGAATGTGAGATTGATTGGGATAAAATGCCCGACTTTATTACGACGACAGACGATAAGGAAGAAAATAAGATGGATGAAAAAATCTATCAAGTCAATGATAATGTCGATGTGGAAGAAGGAGAAGAGGAAGATGAAAGTGATATTGATTTACAACCCCTACCGACGTATGGATCATCGACGAAGGAAATTTCATTAAATACAAGGAGGGTACGATTAGAAATGAATTGGCAAATTCAGGAATGTCAATCTGATGAGGATAGTTGTACCGATTTTTGTCCTGATTGTGCAGGGAGTGGGAAACGTCCTTGTCGTTTTTGTCGTGGGACAGGGATTATTGTTTTGGGGAAAGAATTCCTACCCTGCCTCATTTGTTCCCATACATCACATATCGGGCATGAGGAATGTCCCTCCTGTCGTGGTACCGGTCGCATCGCACCATGGGCATCGACAATGAATGAACATTTTCAAATCCATAAACCTTGAAAAGAAAACTCTCAAGAACTCACATACTACGACTATCCACTACTGTACCCACCCTCCCTTCGGACTCTACATCCTCCGGAGCCACACGCTATTTCCGATTCTCACTAGTACTACAACAACAGCAATAAATGGCATGGTGTAAAGAAAACCCAATCATGATGTCATTATTGCGCAAAAGTTGTCTGTGTTGATATTTAGTTTTGTTAGCATGATGTCGCGCGACTTGCGACCCCATTTTATCCGATCCTTGTTACCTGACCATCCGCACCTAGAATGAAATGACCAGGTTCGTTAATCACGTACTCTGTCGTCTCCTTCTTGTCCATGGTGTACCCACGAATGGACACCGTCTCTACATATTCTCCATTAGGGTCATTTTCAACCAAGGTCCATCCAAAGTTGTTTACCTTCAAACCATCGACGGTCAGATGCGTCTCGTCACCCGTTCGAATGACTAATGCACCATCCACCTCTAAATTCTTGATCGACAGATTGTGACCCTCTAAAACGATTGAGGATCGTTTGCTGACCTTAACATTCTTACCACCATCTTGAATCTTGGCAAGAATTTCTTCCTGTGTAATTCCAAAGGAGGGACACAATAGGATCCGAGGACCCTCCGTGACAGGAATTCCTGCCACTGATACCAAGTCTGCGTCATTCGTCACATCGATATCCACACCTGCGAATTTCAATTTACGTTGATTTTGAATGTATTTGTCTGATTCGGCTGAGGACATGGTTCCGGGTGCTGTACTTCCCTTTTGAGCTGCCTCAACACCTGCATCCAAGGCATTCTTTGCCGGGGAGAAGGTAAACCAACGATCGAACATAGTGAATCCAATATTCGCATCGGAACCCATCTCCTTCTGAAAGAGTTTGGGAATATCTTGCATCATACATTCCAAACGAGTTGGTTTCTTAAAGTCGGTCCGGCTAGAATCCTTGTACTTGGGATTTACAAATTCCAAAACAACACCCTGATCTTCCCCTCGCAATGTCTTGGCATAGGCACCCATTTCAATCACAATGTTGTTGACATTCCCTGGGAAGGGTGAGTATCCAGTTTCGGGATCGGCAACATCACCCTTCTTATCACCCTGTGATCGAAGGAGAGGATCTAGTTGGTTGTATTCAACATTGATGACCAGACTCTTTGATGGATCAGATTTGTGTCTACGCGAGGATCGTATGCTGTGAGTGGAAAGGAAATTGTCCAAAATGTGTCCCACTGCCCTCAAGTAAAACTTACTCCAATCGAGCAATCGCTCCAGCTGCCTCACCAGCTAGTCGAGGGACACAAATACTGTTCATATGAAAGCCCTTTGAAACGCTCACGCCCAGCGTAGGAATAATGGAGTTGATGACCAATGCATTCGTATCTTGAAGGAAGACAACATGTGTCCGTCCTTCCTTTTCCCATTTTTCGACCATACCCTCACGATGAAGTAATTGATGGACATCACCATGTCCGTGAGGTTTCGTTTGAATCGTCCAACGATCGTCATCTTCCAGTGCCAGGCCTGCATTCCCATCCTTTAGGGCTGCGACCTTATCCTGGCAGACAATCGATAACATATCATCCTCCATTCCGAAATTTTTATTGTCCGCCAATAGTTGCCGTGTCATGGGGTCGGTATCTCCTGAAGTCATAATGACCAAGGGAATTCGAATATCCTTCTTCCCCGTCTTGGATCTTGCAAGGAATTCCATCGCCTTGATATACTTAATGTACATGTGTAGATAACTCGTATTCGTACAAAGATTGGTTTCCAAACTCAATTTGATTCCTGAATAACCCAATCGTTCTCCCAATCCACCAGCGACTAATACAAAGACTGCACCCTCCATGGCTTGGATACCCAATTGTTCTGCCTCCGAAAAGGACATGGTTCCCTCTCCGTCGAAACTTAATGATTCTCCCTCGGGGACGACTGCCTCGTAGTCTTCAAAGGGATTGATTCCCTCAGCACTTTCCTTTAACAATGTTCGTGCCTTTGAAAGGTAGGATGCCAACCCTCCAGGATATGAACTATCCAAATCAGCCAACTGCCAGCCAAAACAAACATCCAGGAATTCAAATGACACGACATACAAGGAACAGAAGAGTGAGAGACGATTCGTATGCGTCTCGAATGCATCCTCGTCATCGTGTTTGCTATTGATGTACCCATATACGACAATATGTGAGGATACTTTGGTTTGATTGGAAAAACCTACCTGTTCGGCTAAACGACGTTTATCGTCATCATGAGATCCGGCTTCTGGCCAATTGCTATAAACATGGGCTTGATATCCATCTTTATCATTTTCCATAAGACGAGTCACCGCCTGGCGTCCACGTTCCGATAGGAGAGAAAGATTCTCAGGTGTAACAAACATTGTTGAAGAAGTCGTCGAAGTTTCGACAGAGGAGGATGTTAAAGATAGTGATGACAATTCCCCACCTCGACTGATCGTCGCGAAAGGGACTCGTAGATCATAGTAATTGCCAGGTCTCACATTATTCGTATCTGACTGTACAGACCCACCGATCCGAACACTGGATCGTGATGTGGCAACGAAGGAGGAAGAGGTCGATGCATTTAGGAGCATCCAAAAGATGACAGAACTTTTGAACTTCATGATTATTGGTTTCAAAAAACTGTCAGTATGTAGTAGGGGTGGCACAAAAAGAGGAGTTATACAAAGGAACGAACCGTAACCAAAAGGGAATGAAGTTGTAGTGTTGTATCCTTTCTTTTAACTCAATAGTTTGGACAAATGACAAAGATTCAAAACTCGCGACGTACCCATTCTTGGTTTCGGTGGGAACTGTTTTGGGTTACAGTTATAGAGATGCGATGTTCCTTTGTGACGTTTTCCAGGTTCAACTAGTACCACGTGGATCCCAATGGGCATTTGTAGTAAAGTTGATGGTAACATACCTATGTAGCCGTACATATGATGAGATACCGTACGACAGTTATTGCGACGTTAATCCTCTGCGATTCGCATCCGGCTTCTTGTTCGCCCACATCGCCTGCTTCCGACAGATGAAAAAGCTCGTATGATACGCGCGTTGGAGAAAACTCGGAGCCATGACGTTCGACGGTTGAGTGTGACAACTCTTTTCTGATTTCTTGCACAACGGGAACGCGTTCTTTCTTCTTCCCAAGCAATCAGATCACCACCACACTCCTCTCCCCTCCTCCCCTTATCTATGGTCAAGATGAAATTGTCTCAAGAGACACTTGTGGAGGATTCACAATATCGTCCTGAAATTCCCGTAACGTTTGAAGACATTAAGACGTCGACGGAAAAATCCGATGAAGATTTTCGTGTCTACGATGAAGAAACATCCTTACCTAGAGTCGTGGAACATTATCGTGATATGCGTCAACATCAGACGATTGAATTTTATCGTCGGATGGAAGAAAAATTTACCTTTGACGATGGGAAATATCGTAAACTGATGACGATGGAAGAAGCGTTTACAGAATTAGAACATTATATTGATGCATCAGATCCTGATCTTGATTTACCGAATAAACTTCATCTCCTCCAGACAGCAGAGGGTATCCGTCGTGCTGGACATCCAGATTGGTTTGTTTTGGTCGGACTCTTACATGATATGGGAAAGATTATGTTCCTTTGGGGTGATGGTACGGATGGATTAGATGGATATTCTCCTAATGGGAAACAATGGGCATTAGGTGGTGATACCTTCGTCGTGGGATGTCAAATTCCAGAGGATGCTGTTGTCTTTCCACAATTTAATCATTTGAATCCCAGTATGCACGATCCACGATATCAAACACCTCATGGGATGTATGAACCACATTGTGGTCTTGATCAACTCTGCTTTGCATGGGGTCATGATGAATACATGTATCGGATGTTAGTCGCCAATAATACGACCATCCCCAAAGAAGGATTGGATATGATCCGATATCATTCCGCCTACCCCATGCATGATAAGGGTGCCTACAAACATCTTTTATTAAAGGGAAAGGAAGATGAGGACCGTTTAGAATGGATTCGATTATTCAATCGATTTGATCTTTATACTAAAGATGGTGGAAATGATATCCGAAATGATATGGATGAACTATGGCCTACCTATTTGGAACTTTTAGAAAAGTATGGTCTTGGTGGGAAACTCAAATGGTAAGGGTGGTCGTTTCGTGGAATACTATCGTCGTCGAACATACTAGACGAAATCGATAAATCATAGCCCATATGATTATAGAGGTGTAAAGTAACGCACCATTAGAGTCCAATCAATGATGGATATGACAAGTCGTGACTAGTATAGTCCTTTTCTAGATCCAGTATCATTACCCCCCTATTTCTTTGCTTCGTATTGAGCTGGTGTCCAAGCCTTTATTGTCAATGCATGGATGGTATTCGATGCTAATTCTGTAGAAAATAATTCATTTACCATCTGATGTCTCTTAAGGAGTGAAACTTTGTCAAATTTCGAACTTACGACGATCAATTCGACTTTATATCCACCACTACAACCATCTCCATCGACGGTACATTCGACATGTTCTGCCTCTAGTTGTGTCATACACTGCCCTCCCGCCGAAGGCCACCAAAGTTTCGGAGAGAGAGAGAAAAAAGGGAAACAAACATACATATATGAGAAGGAAGATGGGAAAGAAACCAAAACATTTGAACAAGTGAGTCTACCCGATCGGAACGACATCTTTATGGGTACGTGTAATATTCGTACCTTTTCCTTGAGGTCATCTTCAATAGCCATATTGTAGAAACCCTGTCTTTCTTCTGAGGTAATGCCGAAAACTCGACCTTTTTGGGGGTTTTTGATGCGATCTATCTTCAGTCCTATACAGATTGACAGACAGAGAGTAGTAGCCGTAAAAAAAGAAAGAAGATGTCACAGACACAACGTCGTTTTGGTGAGGTACGGGTGCATGGCGAATGAAATTAAAAGTCGAAGTAGTCGTTCATCTAGCTACACTAGTCCAATTGGTCGAGAACAATTTGTCCACCAGCGTGGAATTCCCGTGGGAATCTATGGCGGTTCGCTACCGTTTGCATAACCGAAGACAACGAAAATAACCCGCTTTCAAAAAAATTGAGGAAATTTGCATTTTGACCTGCATTACTGTCACTCTGTCACGTCGATTCTCTTTTCTTTTTTCTAAAGAGAGGAGAGAGATAGGGACAG
>Ga0194115_10002860_pt1 | contig 20038 bp, 24 predicted proteins | sample TA2MahsurfametaG_3_FD_148656 | JGI IMG/M metagenome (GOLD analysis project Ga0194115, IMG submission 148656) | Freshwater microbial communities from Lake Tanganyika, Tanzania - TA2015002 Mahale S4 surface | ecosystem: Environmental > Aquatic > Freshwater > Lake | place: Tanzania: Lake... | reverse complement strand
ACTATCTAGCTCCTTTTGAGCTAGGTCTACGTACCGTTTAACTCTGCCAGTTTGTTTCTGGGCTGGTGCAGATTCAATAATTTGCTTCAGTGTCTGGTCGTTTAAACGGCTTATGCCGTATGCTTCTGCCTGTTCTTCGGTATCAAACTTAACGATTGGTTTACCTTGTTCATAATAGGTAAACTTATTTTGGGTCAAAGCTCTAGTGCCAACAGGCACTATTTTGCCTGTTTGAAGAAAGGGCTGTTGTTTTTGTCGTAAAGCTGCTATTTCTTGATTTGCTTCCAAATCTTGACCGTAATTCATAGCTGACATTAAAAAAGTATCTTCTCCTAAAGATTGAGCTTTAAGCAAAGCAGCTTCTCTTTGTTGAATACCAGCCTGTAATTTGGCAATTTCTTTTTCTAAACGAATAACTTCGTTCTGACGGTTCTCTTGAATTTTAGTTAATGCTTGTTCCGCTTCTTCGGCAGTTTCTAGGTTAAGCTCTGGAATAGGTTTATTGCCATAACGAATTTCATAAAAATCAGGGGTCTCTCCCTGTTTAAACGTTTCTTTGCGAATGTCCATGCCGCCAGGCAACTCTTTCCTTGGGGTGGGTTTTTGGATCATCTCTACATTCTTTTCCACACCATTGACGTTCCGAACCTCAATAACACGTTCCAAATCACCGTTAAGGATTGCTTGGTCTAAAAGACGTTGCTGGTCTTTTCGTCTGGTCAGACCGCTATATTTTTCAATCTGTTCTAGTACACTTTCCCGCCCGTTAGGTTTATCGCCAACTTCAGCAAACTCTTTGTTAATACCGTCTATGGTCTGGGTATATTGATCAGGGGTATAGTGTTTAACCGTAGTAATACCAGCCTGTAAAACTTGAGGTTCAGCACCTTTTGGCATTTCTCTTAATGCTTTAGCAACTGCAAACCTTTGAGGTGGAGACATATCTTCTAAATTATTGGTTCCCGTAGTTCTTTCTAGGAAGTCTCTAAACCCTTGAGTGTCGGTAGCAATACCACGTTGCTGGGCAATTAAATTTAAAGCTGAGGGGGATACGTCATCTCCTGCTTGAAATCCCGTCCTAGAGGCTACTAAGCGTCCTAGGACACCTTCTGCCGTCTTAGTTTCGTCTGGGGTAAAGACATCTGCCAGATCTTCAATAGAAAAGGTCTTGCCAATACGGGGTTTACCCATAGCCTGTCTACGTTGATTGATCTCTGTAATTTCTTTGGCACTAAGATCCGTGGTTTGGAACCGACCTAAAGGATTAAACAAAGGATCGTCTTCAGATGGTTCAACGTACTTTTTCTCTGGGGCGGGTAAGGCTAGAGTCTCAGAGACACCTAGTTTTTGTTGGGTTTCCTGTATCCGCTGACGTTCAGCTAAAGCGGCTTCTTGTTGGGCTTTTTGAAGTTCTTCATCCTTTTGACGCTTCTGTTCCGCTTCCATTTCTCTGCCCTTGCGGATCGTGGCTCCACGCTCAAAGTACGTGCCAGGTACGGCTAATGTGCCGCCAAGGACTGCACCGCCAATAAAGCTGTCAAAGTATTCGTCCCTAGCCTGTTGGTCTGAGATGTTTAAACCAGCCTGTAGACGTTCTAAGAACTGTTGCCCTACTTCGGTAGCACCTTCAATACCAGCAAGTTTGGCTGAACCCATGCCATAAGCGGCAGTGGTTCTAAGCATTCCTTGTTTGGCAATCTCTTTAGCTAGTTCTGGGGTAACTTCTTTGCCAGCCGCACCAAACAATTTACCAATTGAAGGAATCATCCGCAAAGCAATAACATCCAATGCAGTCTGTGGCACGGCAGCAGCAGCCGCTTTACCAAGGTTAGCTTCTTCTAGACTTTTTCCTGTTTCTACTTGGCGGGAAAGGTTGGATCCCGTGAACTGTCCTAGAGAGGCAAGTCCAGCGCCAGCAAGACCAACACCTGCACCAACGCCAAGGGCTTTAGCTCCTACACCAGCCGCTAGTGGAGCCACCATATATGGAAGAGATCCACCAAGTAATTCTCTAAATTTTAAAAAAGGAGCTTCTGTAAAACTTTCTTCGGTTGGTTTAAACATCTGTTGGGCTAAGATGTCTTTTTCCCGTTTATAGCGTTCAGCATCTTCTAGACTCATTAGTCCAGTTTTGCCAGCTAAAAGGGCTATGTCCCCTTTTAAACGTTCTTTACCTGCGGAAAAAGCTCCAGTAAAACCTGTGTCAGGTTTTATGTCACTAACAGGCTCAGATATTCCTTTAGCTTCTTGATATGCTTGAACGACAATATTGAACTCTTCAGTTCCTTTTTTATCTGCATTATCAACAATCCACTGAGCGTATTGTTCAGCTTTAGACATTACTTGCCTTTAATTATTTTGTCTGCTTGAGATTGTATTGAACTGGTTGGAGAAACTTCATAAGGAAAACCAAATAGTTGCTCATACATTTTCATATAAGCCTTATCGTTGGCTAAATCTTGAGCAATATAATTATCAATTTTCATTTTTGTTTGAGGATCAAGAGGTGCAGTTAAATCAACTTTAAGTGCGGCAATAGCTTTATTTTGTGCTAATTTTTGTTTTTCTTCTAATTGTCTTCCTAGCATTTTTTCTCTTTCTAATGCTAATCTTTCTTCTTTGCTCAATGTTTGACTCTTATAGTAGTCACCAAGATTTTGATAGTGCATTGCAGCAATTTTATTTTTATCCAATGCAGCCTGTTGTGCTGCTCTTTGTTTATTAGCTTCAGATAGATAAGAAACTCCCGATAAACCACCCTTACCAATGTTAGTAAAGGCATATGGCGAATCTCCACCTAGCATTCCAAGACCAGCGGCAAGTAAAGCCATGTTGCGATCTTCGGCTCGTTGCTTAGATAAAGCGGCTCTATCTGCAGCATCTTGTTCTAAAAACATTTCAAAAGCCGTTTTTTCTTTTTTTTCAGTAGCTGTTGCAGGTGGTGCAGCGGGTGCTAAGTTTCTCATAGCCATACCTGTAGAAGCGTCTTCGTTATCTGCTCCCGATAAAATTATTGGAGGCACGTAAGACGACTTTGGTGCATTTTCTGCTCTTATATCTTCTTTCATTTGAGCATAAATATCTTTTTTTATAGGTCTTTCATACCCACCTTGAGTACCTTGCATGGCTGCTATTGGATCTAAAAATTCAGAAGCAGTGCCTGTATCACTTTCTACAAGAGCATCTAGTCTTTCAGCGGCTGTTAAAGCAGCACCTAAATAAGGAATTCTATTTAAAAATTTTCCGTATAAAGATGGTTTTCCGTATAAAGATGGTTTTTTATATAAAGCCAATGGGTACTGTGGAAGTCTTGTTATTCCTTTTGGATCGGTTATAAATGGTTTGTTTAAACCACCAGTATCAAAGTGTTTTACTTCTCCGCCACTAGCCATACGGATATAGTTTTGAGTCTCACGAGGCAGTGAAGCAATACCTTGCCCGCTTTTTAAGGCTTTATCTAAACGACCAGGACCTGCGTTATATGCAGCTAAAGCAAGGGTAGGATCTTGGTATTTGTCATACATTTGTTTAAGGTACGTTACCCCGCCACGAATGTTTTCTTCTGGATTTAGTGGATCTACGCCTAAGCCTTTAGCAGTCTTGGGCATTAATTGCATAACACCAATAGCCCCTGCTGGGGACTTGGCAGTCTCTGGATTTTTTAAGTTTCCTGTTTCTTTATAAAGAACGTGCAAAGCAAGATTAGGATCTACTCCTAAACGCTGGGCTTCTCTAACAACCATGTCTTCGTATTTATGTCCACCACGCTTAAACACGCCTATTGGCGGCATTACATTGTCACTTTTTTTGGATCCCTCCATCATTGTTTTACGAACAGAAGCGGGTGTTTGACCTTTTTCAGCCAAGGCGGCTTCATAGCTTTGTGGAAGAATTGATGGTTTTGCTGCTAGTGCATTAACTGGCATTGCGGCAGGCATACCAATTGACATTGCGGCAGGCATACCAACTGGCATAGCATTTGCTCGCTGTACCATTGCAGCGGCTTTGGCATAGTCTTCGTATGGATCTATTTCGTCATCATCATCAATTAAACTGCCCTTAGCAAAAGCAATAATTCCACCGCCAGCATACTGACGCTCTGGAATAGGTAATTGACCAACGCCTGCTTCTGGAACTTCAGCCATTGCATTTTGCGCCATTAACTGTTCCATGACTGAAGTAGATGGTGCTCCAGTCTGCATGGCTTTTACTTTAACCGCAGCATCAATCATTTCTGCTTTGCGGGAAAGGATAGGGGCAACCATTTCAGGTGCAATTTGTTTACGTTGAGCCATCTGCATAATCATGGCTTGTGGCAATTTAGCTAAGTCATCAATAGAACTAGACTGCTGACGGAGGGCAGTTAAGATACTCATGGTTTACCCATCATATTAAATAACGAAAGACCTCCAAGTCCAATACCAGCTAATTGGCTAGCAAAACTAGGCGGTGGAGTGGTCACAGTCTGTGACCCCATAGTGTCTCCTAATGGAACACCACGTAAAATATTAGAGAACGCACCCAACTGTTGTTCTGGGAATCCTAAGGCACGCATTTGATCAGCATACTGTGCATCTAATTGTTGCTGTGCAACACTGCGTTGTGTACCGCCAAAAGCTCCAAGAGCAGTAGAACGAGCCAAGTCAGTTTGTTGCTGTAAAGCTCCTTGCTGACCCAATCCTTGACCTAATTGACCATAGGTAGCGGCAGAGCCTAATTGAGCTTTCTGGGCGGCTTCAAAAGCGTTTTGTAAACCCATAGCCTGTATTTGACCTAACTTAGTCTGAAGATTACGGTCGGCTTCGGTTTGAGCTAATAGCTGTCTTGCACCGCCATAAGTACCTTGACGGGCGGCTCCTAAGTTTTGAGCCATCAGTCCCTTTTGTGCGTCACGAATCGCTTCTGCTTTATTAACATCAATCACGTTTTGAGCATAGGGCGACATATAAGCCTGTGTCTGCTCAGGACTTAGCATTGATCCTAACGCTCCAAGTCCTTGAGCATAAGCTCCGTATCCAGTAGTAAATTGTTCTGGACGTTGCATCGCAGCAATTTGTTGTCCAGCAGTTTGTTCTGGGGCGGATAGTCCGGCAATACGTCCAGCACCTTCTAGTCCTTGTTGGGCTAAGGCATTGCCATAGGCAGTTGCATAATCTCTAGCAAATATTTCTTGAGCTTTAGGGAGGATTCCGTATGCTTGATTAACACCAGTAAAATACGGCATCAACTCCTGTGGAATGGATTGTTGACCTGTTGTGACTGTAGTAGTTTGAGCCATAATTTATCCTTTAAGCGGGCATCAGTTTTTGAGGTTTAATCTGACGACCTTGCTTTTCATTGCCTGTACGGGCTTTTCTTACTCTATCCATCATAGAATATAACTGTTTTGCTCCTGCTTTTGAAGAGCCATTTCCAAGATGCGAGACTACATCAGCGGGAATAACAAATTCACCATCAGCCAGTCTAGCCTCTTGAGTTCCACCTATTGTGGCAGGAATGGAATCCGACATTCCGTCTCCTCCGCCTGAAAGAAAACGAGGAGTTCCTCCAGCGGCATATCCCATACCAAATAGACCTTTTTGCAAATTGCCTTGATTCATTCCCATAGCAGAATAGTCTCCACCTAGTTCATCATCAACAGATCCACCCATAGCATACATATAAGGGTTTGCCCTTACTGCTTCTTCAGCCCGTTTTTTGCCTTTAGAAATTCTAGCCAACATATCTTGCTGTTCGCCTTTACTGGCGGCAGCAGCACGATCTGCGTCTTCTCGAATTTTTTGAGCTTCATCAATCGCCATCATTCCAGAAGTTCCTATAACTAGAGGAACACCTGTTTTAAATGTGCCAGCTTTGGTACCAAAATTAGCGGCTGCTTGGTCATAGGTACTTGGACTTAGTAAATTTCCAATGCCTTTGCCTACAACTTTTGGGCTTCTAAAAAATGGTTTAGACAAGCTTTCTTTTTGCACGCTTGCAGTAATGTCGGCATCAAAATTGGGAACCGCAGAAGAAACATCTAGAGGGGTTGTACCAGCAGCTTCAAGACCAGCACCAAGTGTCGATGCACCATAAGCAGCAATACCACCCATCAAGGCACGTTTCATATCAAAACCGCTGCCTGGTCGACCAAAACCAGAGGAAAGAGCGCCAATGCCTGCCGCTGCAACAGGAGACCCAATAAATGGAGCAGCTAATATACCAGCATATGGTGCGATTTCACGTACAAAAGGAACTGCTTGTCCAATTGGCTGTAAAACTGCTTTTTCTACTGGCTGAAAAGCTCTAGTTAAAGCGTTTGAAATGCCACCAAAAGCAAAATGTTTTACTTCTCCACCCTTTGCGTACCGTCTATTGACCGTAGCATAACGATCATATGGGTTTTCATAATCATATACATTTGAAGCCGTTATTCGGTTTCTTAATAAATAAGGACTTGCAATACCGCCAGAAGAACCGTAGCCACCTGTATATCCTGTAGATTCTATAGATTGAATTCCAGTTGGGGCTGGCGATGGCTGTTGACCAGCGTTAGCTAATTTTAAAGCTCCTAATCCAATTGCTGCCGATTTATATGGATTGTTTACAACATAAGACTTAGCCATGTCATAGGTAGCACCTGGCAATTTAGCCAACCGATCTAAGTATCCTGTTTCAACCATTTTTTGCGTTGCAGCATCTGCTGGTACGCTACGATTAAAAATTTGCACACCTTGTGGATATCCAGTAGGCGATTCTAATGGAACAGGCGTGCTATCTGGTTTTAAACTTACCGTTTCTAAGAAAGAGGGCAAGTCTGATGATGTTGGTGCTGGAACAGAATAGTCTGTTGCTCTATTGCTTAATGCTTCATACAGATCTTTTTGTAAATACGTTTTTCCATTAGGACCTACCACTTCCATCCCATTTGGTCCCATAAATTCATAACCAACGGGCAGGTCTGTATAAACATTGCTAGTTGGATATACACCTACAAAAGGATCTGCACGACCTCCTAGTGATGTTGGATCTACTTCAGACTCCGCTACTAAGGATCTAATTCCCTGTGGTTTTGAAACAGAATAGTCTGTATCTAATATTTCTGTTGATGGATCATAACCTTGAGGAAGTGGTTCAAGTAATGTACGTATATCATCAGCATTAGCATAACTTTGAGAGCCAGCAGTAATGTCTGCGTCAAAATTTGGTATAGGAGCCTCTGTTGGCAGTTTAATGGCTTCTTTTAAAGGAATGTCCATAGAATCTGGTGTTAATAAATTAGCACCATCTGGCATATCTATATAAGGGGTTTCTGAGGGCAAATCAATGTTTTCTCCAGCTCCTCCCAATGAACTTAATCCATAAGCAGTTAAACCAGATAAAGCTGCACCTTTTAAAATATCCTCTGGATCTCTTCCTTGGATTGCTCCAGTAGCAGCACTAGTACCAGCGGCTAATGCAGCAGCTTGTACAGCAGTTAAAGGTCCAAGTACATAAGGAGCAGCATAAGGTACAGCAACCGCTGCTACCGTTCCCCAACCGCCAGGTACAGTATCTCCTACGGCTTTGTCTACGTCCGCTAAAGCTCCTAAGATTCCACCACCACCGCCTGAAGTGCCTAAAACATCTGAAATTGGATCTGTAATAGCAGAAACAATGCCGCCACCGCCTTCTAATGTCATGCCATGTTTAAACGGGCTATGTTTAACCAACGGTTGGAAAGCATGGATGGGAAGGGTGGATTCTAGGTGATATCTCATACTTTAGCCATATAAGCGTATTCTTTACGGTCAGACTTTTGAATGTCTACACCGTATATTTTGAGCATTTTGACAATCTGTTCCCCGCTTTTAGGTTTAATAAAGTAAACCTTTTTAAGGTCAGAATTTCTAATCTTTTCAATGAAATACTGAATAGCCGAGGCTAGGGCTTGGGGTGGATCTACGGTATATAAATGCAACTCTACGTCTCCTTCTCCCAAGCGAATTAAGAAAAGCACTGAATTATTCTTTTGTAATAGTACGCCATTCCCAGCTTTTACAATACGGCTAACGCCCATTAAGACTTTTTTGGGGTCGTCCGCCTGACTATACTGGTCTCTTAGGATGATTTCGGATGGTGTCATATAATTGTTACTGTTACTGTTCCTACGTTACCCGTTCCTGATACGCCTTCTACATAAGCAAAGTTTGGCAATACTATTTTTAAGTACTCGCCATCCCGAAAGACAGTGCCTTCTGGCAAATTGTACCCCGACGTTGGCAAATTTAATAGCCGTAAACCATCCATCTGTAAAGGCACGTTGGAGTCTTGTTGGGTGAAATACAGTCTTAGCGCCCCAATGAGTTGAGACATATGCTGTTGGTCGTAGTCGAGTGGAGCCAGAGGTAAGGCTGGCGCTCGGAACTTTTGCATTCCCATTATCTACGCCCATCTGGTCTGCCGTCTAATCTGGGACTTCCTAACTGCCACTGTACGTCTAAATTGGTCGACTCCACTTCAATTGCCATCTGTCTTGCCCTAGCTCGCATGAAGATTTGTTCGGTATAGACGTCTACCGAGGTCTCGATTACTGCATCTGATTCTGTGTTGGTATAGGCAGAACCTGGAAAGTTCCGTGGCTTAATATACATCGTGACTTCAGGCAACGCAGCAGTTGACCCAGCAAAGTTAAAGTCAGGGATGATTCGTTTAGTGAGGATAAACTGATCTCCGTCCACAAGGTCAAAGTCTGACGAGATAATATAAGACTCCATCGCCGTGGTGTCGTCATTCAGACCCTGTTCATGGTTATAAACAACACTGTCAGCAGTCATTGTGGTAGAGACCACAAGTTGTGAAATATTGACCGTGTAAGTCCCAACCCCGCCTGTGCCCGTGCCTAGAGCCGTTATAATGGTTCCTGTGGCTACACCCGTACCTGTAATAATTGAACCTACCTGAAGCGACCCTGTAGAAATAGCAGTCACATTTAGAGTTGTGCTGTTATTAAGAGAACCAGTGAAAGAAGTCTGTGTTAGGGCTTGAGGGTACTCCCTTAGTGACGAGTCCGACCACGCAGTGCGGTCCATTGTGCCGTAGTACCAGATCTTTTCTAGGTGGTTGTAGATGATGTAGGCATTATTAATATTACTGTCTGCCGTGGGGTAGAACCACCAAATCTCATTCCAGCCCTCGTTAGTTCCTGAAACAATCTGATCGGCTTGGTCGTAGTTGAGGTTCTCAAATACGTGATTTCTTAGGGTACAAGGCAGGGTTTCGACTCGACCACCATAGGCATAAAACTTATCATGCCCCATCCAATAAGCCGTGTTATTAACTGTAACAACCGAGCGTGGACTAAGAATTGAAATATTGTCTGAAAGTTCTTGAAGACTAAAAACGTCAGTCGTACCAACAAACTGCAAAGAATTTAGGGTTCCTTCGGTATAGACAAGAATCTCCTGACGAGTCGCTACAGCACAAACAATCGCAGAACCACGAGACACCCGTAAAAAGCCTGCTGAGTTAGTCGTTAGCGGAGTCCAGACATTGGGCTGATCTTGGGTAGCAAAACGGATTAATAAGGGGTCTGCTGTCCCTCCTCCAAACGGTGTACAACCAAAAGCTAATAGATGTTTATCGTTTTGAGAGACTAATATCTGCATTGCCTCGGTCGGAACGTCCGCAGGCGCTATTCCATCTATCGTAGTAGCAGACAGTAAAGCCGCTCTAGTTCCAGTGCCACTTGCATCTACCCAATAGTAAATTGCGCCATTACGGATATTAGCGACTAAGTCGTCGTCAAAGTTACTTAAAAACCAATCTCGTTGCCCACCAATAACAGGTGTTGCTGCACCAGCTCCAAAAGCAACCGTACCCCAAGTACCTGCACTCCAGCCATATCCTAGAACACCACCATCATTTCCTGGATTGATTTGGAAAGCAGCCGTAATTCCCGCACCCCCGCCTGAAGTTGAAGATGAGGCAGCGGTTGTCATTGTGATCGTAAAAGAGTTTCCATTAACTAAAGTGATAATAAACTCAGCATTAAACTCAGCTTGCGGGATACCTCCAATGGGTCCAACTACTCCAGAAAAAGTAACAAAAGCCCCGTCTGCAGCCCCGTGACTTGAAATTGCTACGGTAACCGTTTTAGAACCATTAACAGTTGTAAAGCAGTTATCAGTTGTTGGAGTAATAAAAGTTGCTCTTAAGGGGGTGATGTCGTATAAGTTTTGACCTGCTTCAAGGTACAGTTTTTTACTAGTGCCTAATGCTAGGTAATTATCAGAAGAAGTAGTGATCCAATTAAAGACTTGACGGCAAACACCTACAACTACAAACGTTCCATAGCGAAGCCAGCCGCCTAGTTTCTGGGGATAGCCTGAGCGAAAGCGAATCTTGTCGCACTCATTCCAACCACCCTCATTACTATAATTAGTCTGATCTCTGTTTAATCCTGGCTTAAATTGTAATTTTTGGAGTGGCACGGGTTTACCCTAGGATAAAAATAATGCTCGTTCATCGTTTCTACGGGTAACTAACCCTTTCAGTACTTTACCCCCAGCCAGCGTATATTTCAAGAACTCTTCTGCCGCCCCTTCCATTTCGCCCCGAAGAACCTTCTGACGGAGGGTTGAGCGCTGTAGTGTTCCAAGCCCAACATTAAAGCTAAAGCTAACAAGAGCATCGAACTGACCTTGAGTGAGCTTGACGGGACAGTAGCGTTCAACACCTCGTTCAAAGCGGTTAAGATCGTCCCTAAGTATTCCATCGACTTCCTCCATTGAAAAGGTACGGTTGTCTCGTTCTTCCAGTGGGTAGGCATCCCGTTCGTCTATTTTCAAAGCACCTTGCCGTGGGTAGAGCACATGACCCACACCAATCGTCCACAATTTAGCGGGGCAGCGATAGGGCTTTTGGCGCACACCTTCGTGATGTTTTACCATTTTGATGGCTTTATCGCTTACTTTCATTTCTTACTAAATGCCTGAGTCCCGAACCAGAACGCAATAATAGAAGCTAGAATCTGCATTTCATCGGCATCAAATACCATTGGGATAGCCTCGGCAAAGGCGGCTCCAGATGACCATGCCCACCAGATAGAAGCGATGTCTACAATGATTAAGAGGAGAACAAACAGGTAAGTCACAACTGGGCGCACCGAAGCCCGTAGGTTAATAATCCACTGAGAAGCACCTTTACCAATCTCAATGTCGTGAGCGTACATAGCCGTGCGTTCTTGAGCCTGAGTTTCCATCTGGACTTGTTCGGTGCGTATTTCTTCGACACGGGCTTGGGCAGCAAAGCCAGCTTCCATAAGTTTTAGTTCACGTTCCATCTGCATGGCGGCAAGCTCTAGTTCGTGTTTTTTGTCAGACTTGTCTTGGAAGAAGTCCAGTAGTTTAGGCAGACCCCCCATGAGGAAGGACAGTGCGGTAGATATTAGGGTAAACATTATTTTTTACTCCCCCATACGATGTAATACGCAATCCAAGCAGCCACTAGAAAACACCAGAACTGCACCCATTTAATCTTTGCCAACTCCGCATCAAAAAACTCTTGGTCTGCCTTTTCTAGTTTCTCAATTTCGGTTTTGATCTGTATTAACTTTTCCCACTCTTTCGTGCCATGCTGCTTGATAAAATCAACCCTTAATTTGTACTCATCGTCCGAAATCTTCTTGCGGTGTTTGTACTCATCAAGAGCTTTGTATATTGCACGTTCTTTCTTTAGCTCGGCTTCTCTGCGTTCCCGTATCTTCTGGTTGGCTCGTTCCTTTGCTAAATCTACTGCTTCTTTTTGAACATCCTCGATGTTCTTGCTAATCTCCTTACCAGCTTCTCTGCCAGTCTTAAACCCCTCACTGATACCCTTGGCACCAGCTCCTAATCCTAGTTCGTCCGTCATATTTCAATTTAAAACACCTCTCCGCCAGCGGCAGGAACAGACGTAGCGTGAATCAATATATGCTGTCTAAGGTTTAAAGGCGCACCGCAGTTTGAGCAGACATCGGCTTGTAGCTCGGCTTCATCTAAGTCGTAACCACACGCCAAACACACCACTTCTATTTCGTGGTGCGGCTCAATCAGCCCGCTATCTAAGGTTCTAGCTTGAATAGTTTTTTTCATATTAGCCCTTATACAAACCAAGTCACAATAGAATACCGTGTACCACTAGTCACGGGCATTATTTCGTGGGGGTACATAAAATTGGAAGGGAACACAATGCACGCCCCTTTTTTTAGCTTATACACCAACTCACGGTCAAAAAAAGCAAACTCTCCCCCTTCGTAATCGTCATTTAATGCAAATGAACAAGAAACCGCACGAGGGCGATCTTTAAAAGAGTCGGTATGTTGAATATAAAAACCACCTATTTCATATTTAAGTAAGTCATACCCAGAATCTTGTTCTATTTGAGCAAGATTAAAATGTCGTATATATTCTTTTATGGTTTGCCCTGCAATAGAAAAAAGCATGATATCTATTTTTTTACGTGCTTCTAAATTTTTTTCAATGATGCTATTAAAAGAAATGCCAATTGTTTGGCAATTACGAATGTTTAAATTTTCTCCATCTTTTACGTCGGCATTTATCCAATCTTTACAGTTTTTATATTCAGATAATATTAAATCTGCCACGGGCGGTGGCATAATGTTATTCATCACAACGATGTAGTCTTTTAGTTCTTTCATTGTTTTTTATCAAAATAAGCCCATGCGTTTGGGCCATTACTACGCACATAATGTAAAAATACTTGGCTATAGTTTTGCCCACTAAAAGGTGTATTTCTCCAGTGATCTGCCGTGCATCCAAGATACAACATAGCATCGCCTTTTTTTAAATTTAATTCAACTTCTTCTCCATTAAGTTTTTGAATACTTATACCCCAATCTGCATCGCTACCAATATGCACAGTAAGACTTATTTCACAAGCTGGACGATCACGATGCCTATTTAACACTTCACCATTTTTATATATACGAGCGTAAGTATATGTGGGTAGTACTGGTTCTTCAATCAACGTGCTTACTTCACCAACTTTTTGACAAAGCAGCTCAAGAAATGGTTTAAAGTTATAAACTGCTGGCGAATTTGGGGCTTGATGGTCTTTAGTATATTGCTCACTTGTTTCTAGCTTATAGAACTCTTGACTTAATGCTTGTGCACGCTCCTGGCTGATAAAGTTAGGAACAAACAAAAAATTGTTTTGCTCAAGGTCTTGGTTCACTTTAACCTTTTTGAATATTTAATATTTTGCTATTGTCTTCTAAAGCAATTATTTCATGCCACTGTTCATCAGGTAAATCAAATACATCACCAGCTTTACCAATTTTTTCCCAAGCCTGATCTAAATAGAGAGATCTAATTGCTACACAACCAGATTGAACAATAGTTATGTGTCCCTGCCCTTGCGAATGATAATGCCCCCCAAGAATATCTTCTTTTTTAGGAAATTCGTAATAAGTGCCTTTTAAAGAATTAATTTCATATGGTGTTGGTATAGCGTCAGCCATTTATAACTCCTAAACAGTTGTCCAAACTTCTTGGGGTTCAGTGGGCCAGTTAATATTACCAGCAACTGGGTAAACAGCGTATTGACGAACAGCATTACGGTACACAACAAAATCTTGAACATTACTCAAATATGGATTGCTTTTTGTTGGGTCGCCAACATCAGGAATAGTAGTCCAATCGGTTGCTTGTAATTTACTTACAGCGATCGCTTTATTTTGTGCTGCTGTTGGTGGTTGTGGTGGCACTGGCGTATTTGCTTCAGTCCACTTAGTCATGCAGCAGTTAGCCCACGCTGGTAGTTCTGTAATAGGTTGATTAGGCACTGGGTCTTTAAACTCAATCCATCCAGCAACATTGTCCCATTGAAGAGCATGAACGTTTTCTGGGATGTTACAAGAACTTAAATCAAGATCATTATAAAAAACTTCATTTTCACCAACCGATCCGTTAACAGGGATAATGGTTAATTTCATTTTTTACTCCTAAGTAATTTGGGTTGTTGTGATTCAGAAGCCGCTAAAAGTAGTTGAGTATTTACTTCGTTAGCTTTAACCATTTCGTTTCTAAATGATTCAACCGCTGCGCCAGTTTGTCGTTGTTGCCCTGAGTTTTCAATAAGTAACATTGGCAGCCACGATATTGCACATTCATAGTTGTCTACTTGATTGCCGCTATTCATATCGTAGCCCTGCACACGAGTAAACCAAGCACAAGTAAGACCAACGCAGTCTTTTTTAATGAGTGGGCAAAACGACCCGTTTTTAAGTGTTCCCATTTTTAATCATTAATCTTTAGTTGCACGAATTACGTCTACGTATTTAACAGCAAGATTAATTGCATTTCCACTAAACGAAGCAGTGCCACTTGAGAAGCTAAATGGGTGGTCATGCGATCCACCTCCCCCAGTATTATTTGTATTATAAGAAGACTGAGACACGCATGATTGCGTAGAAGGGTGGTTGACGCCTGCATGAATACTACTACCTCCTGAAATTGAAGTAATACTATGATTATGGCTAGGAATCTGAGGTGTACTAAGAGTTGTTGCGCCAGCACTACCACTAATTGCACTAATAGAAACAGAGCCAGATGGAGTCTGACTTGCAAAAGCAGTTGTAAAGTCTACGCTACCGCCAGTACTTGCAGAACCTGTTACAACACGCAACGCTGAGTTATCGCCAGTTGATGTATTTTTAGTAAATCCTGTCGGCGCAGAAGTCTGAGCAAACAACATAACTGTACCCGCAGGGATCACAGTTCCACCAGCCGCAGGGGTAGAAGATACCCAAGTTGTACCGTTTGCAGTTAATACATTACCGTTGGTGCTAGGAGATACAAACTGAACAGCGCTTGTACCGTTACCCAGTATGACGTTGTTTGCTGTAAGCGTTGCAAGTCCTGTACCGCCAGCGGCTACGGGTATGGCTTTAAGTACTTCAACTACATTAGTTCCGTTGTTATAAACAAACATAGATGCGCCAGCGGGGACGGCTATTCCTGTACCTGATGTGTTCTTTACCGTGACTGCGTCTGCTAATCCGTTATTAATTAAGTACAGTTTTTCAATTTGGCAACCTGAACCAAGGATTAAGTTCCTTGCACCGCCTGAAGTGCCTGTGAGGTTAAGCCGTAGATTGCGGGCTGTTTGAGCAGCATTGGTGTCGGTCAGGGTAACTGTAACGTCCGCACTTGAAAAACTGACATCTGCCGATCCTGTGATTGCTTCGCCAAGAGCAATAGAAAGATTATCGTTAGTAGTTGTCCCCCAAGTGCCTGTTTGGTCACCTGTACCAATTAACTCTACTTTAAGAGTGCTGTATGTCGATGCCATAATTTGTCCTTACTTGAATAATATCCATTTTATGCTGCTATTTCAACCCAGTTCGGGGTTTGGCTAGTATCAATTTCTAACCAGAACGACAACTGACCAACTTGCCCTACTGACTGCACACCTGTAACACTCACATTCGCATTTGTTACAAAACTTACAGTTCCTATAGACCCTGTAGCACTTAATCCCGTTACTGGAGCATTAGCGGCAGCATTTACAACTACAGAGCCTTGTCCTACTGTTCCTGCTACACCCGTTACGCTTACATTAATATTTTCTGCAATTACTACACTGCCAATGCTACCAACAGCTTGAAGCCCTGTTACATTTACATCGGCTGCGCCCGTTACAGTTACACTATCAACCTGCCCTGTCGCAGATACTCCTGTAACATTAACACTAATACCTTCTGCAACTCCTACTTGACCCACACTACCTGTACCGCTAACACCTGTTAAATCTAATATTCCCGTGCCTGTAACTTGAACTCCGCCAATACTTCCTGTAGCACTTAACCCTGATACTGGAGCATTTGCCGCTGCATTTACAGTTACACCACTAATTGCTACTGTGCCTGCCACTCCTGTAACACTTACATCTACGTTTGTAATAACTAATACTGAACCTATTGCTCCAGTACCAGCTACTCCCGCACTACCTGTACCCCAGCCAGTATCACCCCAGCCTAAGTAACCCCATCCTTCAAGGTAAACGTCTATGTCGTCTCGCTTTTGAGCAACTCCTACTTGCCCTGTACCGCTAACGCCTGTAAGGCTTAGAACCGAAGTTCCTGTAACTGTTACACCATTTACACTACCTGTACCAGCTACTCCTGTGACACTTACATTAATATTTTCAGATATTAATACTGTTCCTACAGCTCCAGTTCCTACAAGCGAAGTACTCCCAAATCCCCAAGGTGAGTCACCCCACCCATCAAGACCAAAGCCTTCTAGAGAAACGGATACATCAGCCACACCGCACTAACCTTAAGCGATACGGATAATTGCACCAGTCGCAGTAGCCGCTGGGAACACAATCGTAAACGTACCTGCAGTCGATGCTTTAGAACCGCCAAAGTCTAGAACAGCTACGGCTGGATTACCTGTTGCGGTGTCGTTATAAATTAAAGCGCCAAACGCTGTAATGGTCGCAGATGTAAACGATAAGTCCGCAAAGTCGGTAAGCGCTGTCGTACCTGAAGATGTTGGAGTGACTTTAGTTAATGTTCCGCCTCCTAAAGCGTACGAACCAGAAGCCGCTACTTCATTAGTGGTTGTATAAGCCGTAGTAGCAGCAGTAAATGAAGCACTGTTGTTATACAAAGCTAATTTAAAAGTCTGACCAGAGCCAGTTGAAAAGTTATGCACACCCTTTAAGATTTCGACCTTAAAAGAGGTTGGCATGAAGTTACCTGTAAAAGCCATGTTAAATTCTCCTTAATAAATTAGCAGCCTCAACTTCACCGCCTTGTACACAAACTTGAATGCAACTAGCCCTTTCGGACTGTGCTGCACGACTCAAATATTCAGAGATTGTACGCTCTAATGCTACTCTGAAATACTTTGCTTGCTCTCGAATTTCGGGCGGGGCAGTTTCTGATACCCCAATGATCCTATTTACGCAGAGTTCTGTCAATTCTTCAAGCGGTAAACCGCCATAGTTGCTTGTTTTTACGAGGGGGCTAACAATATCGCCAGTTTTAATTTCAAACATTTATGTCCTCTTTGCTTCTGGTGGGTTGTACTCCACCTCGTCTTTTACCGTATCTTTAATTTCTGAGTACTTTTTAGCCACAAACCGTTCATTTTCTAACCCTACAACGAGTGGATCACTAAGACGGTGGTAGCCGTAGAGCTTACTAATAGTGGGTTCGCTGGTATCTAACAGGCATGATCCTTGAGCTATACCAACCTTAATGCCCCGTTCCATCGCCTTTGCCAGTAAAAACTCACAACACGCCCTACCTGCCTCGGCAAAGTGGACTACGTTTTTGTACGAAAAATCAATCCCATACAGGTGAATTTGCCCTACCTTGGCAGCAATGGCATAGCCAATCGCAAAGGCTACGGTGTTATTAAAGTACCCCGTCCCGCAAGCATTCATTACTTCATCCAGAGGAAACTCTACTAATCCAGGACAACGGGGGTCTAACTCACAGGTGTAGATTGGACCTGTGTGTTTTTCTAAAACAGCCCGCATAAGTCCCGTTTGAGTGCCTGCATCATCACTGTCTAAGAATCGACTAGCTGGATCCATCATAAAGACTCGGTCGTGATAAATGACCCCTGCCATAGCGTTAATTGCCCATACTTCATCAATTGGCTGAGAATGGGTCTTAGCTAGGATGAACTGACTATGGGATTTTCCCATTGCCACAATAGCAATGTTTTTACCTGATAGGTCTGGAATCATCGAACTGGATACCTTACTTGTCCACTTCTGTAGGCGTCTTGACGTTCTTTTGCATCGCCTAATTGTTTGAGTTCTGCCATAGCTCTGCCATAGCGTTCTTTGTATAAATTGACCGCATCAGTGTCCGACTTCATAAAGTTAGCCGCTTCTAATAATGCACCATATAGAAGCACAGAGTCAAAGTTTGTGCCAAGCCAAGAAGTCCCTGCGGTCACAATAGACGGTGGGTAGTAGAAATAATGAAGCTCAGTAGCGTAGTTAGCGTCAGGAGTAGGTCCTAGAATAAAGGTGTTATCGTCAAAGACAGCGTAATACTGGGGTTCTCCAAAGAACGCAGCGTCTGTATCTGGGAAGGACTCACGAATAAAATTAACATCTTTGTTCAATAGATACTTATATTCATTCCCCGCATTAATCACCGCAAGACTAAAGGTCGCTAACCAATCCGAAGGCGTTGCTAAATACTTATTACCGCTTGTCATCGTTCCTGTGACGTTTTGGCGAAATGCAGGTAGTTGAACCGTATTAAAGACACTTTGCTCTGCCAACTGCACAAAACGGGCAATCTGGTCAGCGGACGTAAACGACCCAACTGTCGCTGGGAAGTCGTTCTCTGCAAACCCTTTAATAGCGGATGTTAACTGCGTGTAGTTCATCCCATCTTCCCGCTAGACATACGACCTTTAGTAGCCGCACCAGCACCACGCATCTCAATCTTGCCGTACTGATTAACACCTTGACCCACGCCTTTGCTGATTCCATCGACTGAAATGTTCATTTTTGCCATTTCTTGTGCGCCCGTAGTGTCTGTAATTTTTAACGGTTTGCCATCCATCGTATGGGGAGGGGCATAGACTTTAGCGTCTCCAACTTCCTTACCCATCATTTTTTTAGAGAATTTAGCCATTATCGACCTCTTCCTGCGGTTCTCCGCATACCTTGATTAGCAACACGGGCTAAATTGCGACCCATCTTTTTCATATCCATAGTTGTGACACCGCCAGCCTTCATGTTGTGCATCCGTTTTTCATGACCTTTGACGGCTTTCTTAGCAACCTTTTCCATCATTGGTTTTTTCATATCTTCATTTTTCATAATTACTCCTAAGTTGTTGTTACAGTTACGCTGCCTACCTGACCTTCTGGTGCTAAATTGTTCGGGGTTAAACCATCATCTCTAGACCCCCCAACAGGGTTCCAACCCCATTGAAATATTCTACTACCACCTTCTGAATATCCAACACCATAAATTGATGTATCGTTGGTTCCATTAATCTGCAATCCACTACTTCCAGACACTAAAAAACTCGTATCAGGGCGGGGTTCCCGTACAGCCTGTGGATCGTCCACTGGATACATCCCTAACGACAACTGCGGTTGATCTGGATCCCAACAGCTAGGGCAGACTTTAATATTCTTTACTTGTTGTTTAACAATTAACTTCCTAAGCTCCTTTAACTTATACCGTTGACCACAGCGGTCGCATTCGGCAATCGCAAATTTGCCACTACTAAATTTATTAGGCATAGAAGGTCGTCCTAGGAACGAACCTAGAAGCGGCTTTTTCTCTGTCCTCCGTAGAAGCCATGAGCCACTGCTCCTCGTATTCTTGTTTCAAAAAGGCAACTCTAGCCTGTCCGTCAGGCAATTTCTGAGCCATATAAAAGGCAAGTCCAGCCACCATGCAAGGCAGAAGTCTAAATGGGATATCAGGCTCTACCGTGCCGTTTGTGCCAGCGTCTTGGACTCTACGCAGTCTCCAATAGACAAAGGTATACGGACCACCACCTGCGTCAGGCGTGGGCCAAACATTCACGGCAGGAAGATTCTGAACCGTAATAGCTGCACCAGAAGTGTGCGCTGCGGCAGTTGTGCCGTTTTGACCACGATTGACATTAATTAAGTCATTACCCGTCACATTGGAGTAACTCATGACTTCAGAGTCAATCTTAATAAATCCTGTAGTCGATAAATAACTAGAATTAGAGACTGGGATTGTCGTAGCGGCAGATGTAACCGTGCTGGCTAGGGTTGCTGTGGACGTATTAGACTGACCAGACTGGCGATTAAACCACATCTGAATCGGACGTCCAGTCGTTAATTTATTAGGGATTGTTGACCAAGTAGACTCTGAAATACGACTAATATTAATGTCAACTTGCGTACTTGCCGTGCCATTATTTTGGCGGATTACCGCATCTAAAATGTCAATGGTGTCTACAGGCATTGGGTATAGACCTTGTCCTGTCGTTAACAGGATCTGACCCTGCTCGATTGTCCAGAGGTTAATACCACGGTTAGCCCATTCAATC
>Ga0194115_10002851_pt1 | contig 20065 bp, 23 predicted proteins | sample TA2MahsurfametaG_3_FD_148656 | JGI IMG/M metagenome (GOLD analysis project Ga0194115, IMG submission 148656) | Freshwater microbial communities from Lake Tanganyika, Tanzania - TA2015002 Mahale S4 surface | ecosystem: Environmental > Aquatic > Freshwater > Lake | place: Tanzania: Lake... | reverse complement strand
GCCTTCCCCATTTTCTCCCATACCTACGTATGGGTTATTGTATTGCTCGTATACGTATCTCATGTACGTTCGTACCTAATGTGCTTACTACCGAGAAATCCAATACGGACTGAGCGAGTTTTTCGGATGACAGTGGACTGTCTGTCTGTCCGTACGATTTCTCGACCTCGCGGTGTATCGCGTGGCTGTTTGATGGTGTTTAACTGTCTCTCTCACTTCTGAAATTTTCATGACCAAATTTTTCCTCGTCGGCCGATCGCCACCGTCTTGCGTCTTTTTAAGTACCAATAAGAAGAAAATTCTACGACCGAAGGACCTATATTTCCGGGCTATTCATAACCGTCTCAATGTCTTCCACGCAAGGACAATGAGTCATCCTCAACTTTCTCCCAAGACAAATCGAATGTTTCAAGGTGTTTTATTATGCCCCCTCATGCCCACCTTCGCCCTTTTTTTCCCATAAATCTCAGTGTCGCGGGGGAATCCGAGATGCGAAATTCTTATCGAATCACGCTCCATTGCGTCGTCGCGTGATGCGCCCGATATCATACCGGTATACATACTTGTCATAGGAAAAGATCAAAGTACGTAACATACACCGTGACAAATCTTGGACGAAACCAAGCGAGTCGTTGCTTCAAGATGACGCATCTTTTGAACGATGTACCTATACACAGGTTTTGGTTCTCGACGATGCTACTTGTATAGAAAAACAGCGAGGAAATGTTCTCGAGAGCAGATATGATTTTCACCCCATGCTTGTGAGTAGAGCGCGTCACGATGAAAAAAGCGATGGATGGATGGATGCTGACGATGGGTGATATTGACTGGTGATGACATTCTCTGAGTGGCAGACGAAGAAATGAACCGCCGAGTAGAAGCCAAACGGACTTCTTGTTGTCCTATAAAGGGCTCCATGCAATATGACCCAAAAAAGGATCATTGGATGGCATGGCCAAAGAGAGGGGATCTTGTGAAAACTGTATTTTTTCTCATTTGACGACCATGGAAATTTTTGAAAGGAACCAATGCCGTCATGCCTTCTTGGTACCAAACAATATATCTACCTCATCCTTTCCTACAACAAAGTATGGTAGGTAGGGTGTAGCAATAATGATCAATTGCGAAGCAATTGTTTCGATGGTATTTCCGTAGAAAGTGAAGATATGTAAGGTTGACAACCTGTTCGATACGTACGAAAACAAAGGAATAATGGCAATGAGAGAGAAATGGGGATCGAGAGAAGAGGTTAGTGAACATTTGTGCGGGGAGAGGGGAACATTTGTCAGGGCATCTTGATTGTGACTGGACTCTAATAAAATTGAACTCGTCGGACGATCAAAGTTTTTAATTTGAGACAGTGGTATACGTATAGTACCTGAGCATTTCTATGGATCATCTAGCCAGATTACCGGTTGTAGTGATGCCAGTGGTTGCGCTCCCTATAGTGGAAAAGTCGTCGGCTTTGCTGCTTTTTTAACCTACAAGATCTCACATGGCAGAACATTTAAACTATTGGGTGGTTAGACCCTATTTATTGATATTATAGCAAGACGGATATGTGCCCCCCCATCCCATCGACACGAATGTTTTTCACCCCACATCGAGACGACAAGAGTCGGAAATTTTGTGTATTCTTTACAGAGCTAGTAATGTTATTTGATTGATTGTGATAGATTCTCTCGAATGAGTGAAGTCACTTCGGATACGGACAGAACCCCTTGTTGTTCCGACAATGTCCCAACTAAGGGAAGTGAAGAGCCATTCTCCATTCTGAAAGTCTTGACCCGACGTAAACTGATACATTGAACGGAAACTCGACATCCCACTGGAAGAATAATCTAAAAAGAATTTTTCACCTTGATCTACCGAGTCGGCATAGAATTGGAAATTAATCTGAAGTTGTTTGTAGGAAGAACAATCCATCGGCGTACTAGTAATGGCAGAACCAGCTCGATCGTCTGTGATTTGCACGGCGTATCTTCCACTAAAGACTCGTGACCTTGTAATTCGAGCGAGGCTTCCCCTACTAAAGGCTGAACCTCGACCCCGTTCGAAACCTTCAAAAAAGATTTGTTTCCATGTTCCGGGTGATGATGATGAATCCGCTGGATTCACAGGAGCTGGCGCTGGGACTGGTATGTTCGGAACTGGAACACCACATTCTCCAGAACCAAAGAAGAAGATCTCATCATACTTGAAGTTACCAGAAACCTGTGCCACCTCTAGACCATCAACCGTAGCAGTCAGTTGTCCAGAACCTGAAAAGCCATTCTCAGCGCTATCATTCAAGACGAACTTGTGGGGACCCTGTCCAATCACTTGAGACGCACTGATTTGGGTATCACTGCGATAGGGACCACCCTGGAGAACGGTATTACCGGAACAGGTGTTAACAAGTTGCCATGACGTTTCAAGTCCCCACGAGTCAGTTCGAAGATTCATCTCGAAATTTCCAGGACAACTTGTGGTATCGAAAGAACATGTACCAGCATTACAGGTACCGATGACACAGGAGTTTCCTCGAATACAATCGTTGTTCGAGGCACAGGCATTACAAGATGAAGATGTCGAGCCAACTGGACACCCATCCACGTATATCTCGACGTCTGAAGGGCGGAACGGTAGCAAGATTTATCGAGTGGACCTTGATGTTCAGTCCTTGATTCCCCTGAAAGTCGGCAATGCGGTAGGATCCTCCAGCATTCAGTTCCGCGACCAATGTAGAAACATCTTCATCTTGATGAATCGTGACGGTGACTTGGTCATTCCCATCTAATGTATCACTGTTGAAACCCCTCGCGAGATTGAAGCCCATAAAGACTTCGTAGACATTGGTTGAGCTTTGAGCTCGGGCTATGACAAATTTGTCACTAGCAGCAGGATTCTTGTAGTCAACGATGCCAATGAGATGGCCTCGGAAGGCAGGTTCCTTACTGAAATTAATCGACTTTCGTCGACGACCGTACCATCCCAACTCCCATGAGGCAGCGACATTGTAGCACATATTCGTCGTATCGGCGTCGTAACTGATCCCCATGAGACCGATACGATCTTCGTACTCTCCCTCTTGATGTTCACCGGCATGATGAAGACGGAGATTATGTCCGATCTCATGTACCTGGATTGAGGGGAAGGTACACCATTGATCGTTGAAGACCGATAGCCACCCACCGACGTATGCTGTGTAATGAAAGAAAGGTCGGAACAAACAAGTGAGGCTCCATCACCAACAGAGGCTGAATCCAAACCATCAATCGGGACGTTTATGCTTACAATATCCAATCCAGTCTCCATTCGTTTTTGGTGGAAGACAGATCATAACGTGATTGAACTGACTTGGGAGATCTCCCAATTCTCGCTTAAGAGCGTCGGTGACGGCCTCCCGAACAGTATTATCATCGACTCCGATGACGCCAGTATTGACTGTCACAGTGTAGACACCATCCCAGATTGAAACACCAGTAGTCGTCTGACCATTGAATGGGACCATCTGTGTTTCACCATAGGAACAAGTTGCGAATCGTTCACGGAGATTATTCGTGTCACCCCATGTACCGAAGATCTTATCACTCAGGACTTCTTCTGATGATGTCGTCGCAGAGTCACGTGCTTGGACTCGGACGGCCAGGACACGTCGTTGATTGACTGCATTCGATCGGACTGTATTCAATTTCCGTCTTGCACCACGATGCTTATCCTTCACACCGCCTGAACCCCCACAAGAACGATCTTCAACTTTTGACAAGGCGAGAGTCCCCTTTTGTGGTAGCTTAAGTACCCCATCCGTGGATATCTCTCCCTCTTCTCCAAACAGAGCATAATCGCCACTACGAATCACCGAAAGGTAGTCTTCGTCAAGACCTTCAATCTTCACGAAGGTACGGCCCGATTCCTCGACATCCAATCCTTGGAGTTCACATTCCCATATCCCCTGAGGAGTCGAGTCTGCAAAGTGTTTTGACATCTTTTGCAGAATACATGGCTCATTTTGTCTGAATTGTTTTCGAGTAGTGCTAGTGTTGTTGATCGCGATGGGCTTTTAGATCAGTTGAATGGATAGATAACCAGGTGAGAAATATCCAAATGATGTACATCCACGAATCCACACCATAAATAAGTATCCGATGCTACTGTACCTACCCTCCCAGTAGCTGATTCCGCAGTGAGGAATGCAAGAAGAAACAAACTGTTTACAGCTTTCATCATTATGGATGTAAATTTAGCTTTTTTTCCTTGTTTTGGAAATATACGTGTGTCAGGATGTGGTTCTCGTTTACGATGTATCTAGAGAGTCGACGAAAATTGGTCGGCAAGCGACTGTGAACGCTTTTCCCGTGCTCTCTCACTCTAGAATCTAGAAAGCGATTCACATGGTCAGGGAGATTTGATTCCTCTTTACGGAGGAAGTTTCTCCTGGATTCGCGGGAAGATCTTTGGTGGTACTGGCGAAATGCCGCTATGGTACGGAATTTTCACTAGTATCGCCAACGTTGATGATTGAACGGAAATCTTGTCCCCGCGTTTTGTGTGGTGACGTAGCATTTGAATCGTGGATCCGTTTAATGACGAGACGCGAGGAATATTCTCTGGACAGGCCAAAAGTCACCCTGTTCCTGGTGAAATAGTTAGATGGACAGTGGGGACTATGGAACCCAAGCGAAAGAGAACCCACGATTCGGTAGAATAGAACTTCACTGGCATATGACGAAAAGGACGAAGGGAAGAACTTTTTGTATATCACATCGGGGTCACATTGTTATTTCCTGCATACCATCGAAATTTAGCATTCTATAAGGGCATATATATGCAAACGGAAGACCACTTTAGTTTTCACAATATAGAGTCGCGCTCTCTGTGTAAATAGTCACCGTCTCGAGAAATTCACAGAAAGTTCAGACGCTCCGGGTTCCTGTGTGTGAGCAGGAATCTCAATGATCATCCAGTCGGAACCAAGCAAAAAGTCGACACAAAATCGCGAATTTGGTTTTCCTAATATTGCCCCTGTAACGTGATTTGATCGATGGTGAGTCTCTCAGTGGAGTCACTAAAGCTAGTTCGGATACGGATAGAACCCGTCGACGTCCCGGATACGTCCCAAGTGTGGGAGGCAGCAACCCATCGTCCATTTTGAAAGTCATTCCCCATTTGGAAGGTCCGGATCGTTTGGAAATTGGATGTACCGCTGGAAGAATAGTCCAAGAAAAATCTTTCACCGGCATCGACCAAGGTCGTGTAATACTGGAATCTGATCTGAAGTTGTCGATAACCCGAAACAGAAATTGGGATGGTGGTAATTGTCGAGCCTGCTCGATTCTGCCTGATTTCGACAGAGTGTTTTCCTCTATAGGCTCGAGTACTCGAAATCCTCGCAAAACTACCTCTGTTGAAGATGGAACTTCGACCAGAGTCGAAGCCTTCGAAAAAGATTGGATTCCAACTTCCAACATTATTCGTCGGGATGATGGCGGGGACTGGTGGCTGAGTCGGTGCGGGGACCGGCATCTGATTGTCACAACTTTCCGATCCAAAGTAGAAAATTTCGCTGAACTTGAAATTACCAGTCTCCCTAGCAACCTCGAGACCGTCCACCGTAGCAATCAGCTGTCCAGGGGCTGAGAAACCATCACCTAGGCTATCAAGTAACACAAGCTTGTGGGGAGTCTGTCCTACTACTTGGGCTACGGTGAATTGAGAGTCACCGGGGTAGGGACCACCTTGGAGGGCGACATTACCGGAACAGGTGTTGATCAGTTGCCATGTAGTCTCACTCCCCCACGGGTCGGTTCGGAGATTCAACTCGAAATTTCCTGGACACCTTGATCTATCGAAGGAGCATGTTCCAGAATAGCAGGTGCCGATGACACACGTGTGACCACGGACACAATCTTGATTTGTCGCACAGGCTTTACATGCTGAAGTCCTTGACCCCGCAGGACACCCATCCAACGATACCTCGACTTCGGCATAGATCGGATTGGAAGCAAAATTAATCGAGTGTACCTTGATGGTCAGCCCTTGACTCCCCTGGAAGTTGCTGATACGATAGGAACCTCCAGCATTGAGCCCCGTCATCAGTGTTGACTGTCCTTCATCCTCGTGAATAGTAATGGTAACTTGATTCTTGGCATCGTTAGTGCCCATGTTGAGACCGATGGCGAGGTTGAAGCCCAAATACACTTCGTATGAAACGGTGGAGCTTTGAGCTCGGAACAAAACAAATTTGCCTTGAGCAGCAGGGTTCTCATAGTCAACGATGCCAATGAGATGGCCTCTGAATGCAGGTTCCCTGCTAAAGTCGACCTACTTTCTTCGACGACCGTACCATCCCAACTCCCACGAAGCGGCTGCATTGTAGCACATGTTGGTCGTATCCTCCCCGTAGCTGACGCCCATTAGACCGACTTCATCTTCGTACTCTCCTACCTGATTTTCTCCAGCGTGCAGAAGGCGTAGGTTGTGTCCGATCTCATGTACCTGGATCGAAGGAAAGGTACACCATTCATTATTGAAGACTGACATCCATCCGCCGACTCCGGCTGTAGTGTGTCAGAGAAGGTGGCAAGAAAAAAAGTGAGGACAAGCCGACCGAAAGCAATAAATGAAAAAATCCATATCATACGTACCATATCCAATCCAACCTTCATTAGTACCGGGTGGAAGACATAGCATGACATGGTCGAACTGACTGGCAATATCTCCCAATGATTGAGTAAGAGCCGCGAGCGCTGCATCCCTGATGATACCCTCATCGACTCTGGAGGCTCTATTGCTTATCGTCACAGTGTACACACCATTCGAGACGGTGACACCAGTCGCCGTCCGACCACTGTACGGAATGATCTGAGTCTCACCGTACGAGCAGGTTGCGAATCGTTCCTTTAGATTGCTTCTGTCACCACTCGTCCCGAAGATCTTGTCGCTTAATACAGCTTCAGACGCAGTCGTAATGGAATCACTCGCTCGGACCCGGACGGCAAGTACTCGACGATAATTGATTGCCCTCGATCGGATGCCCTGAAGTTCCCGTCTTTCGTCGCCTTCGATATTAGTCCCCTGATGGGCGCGGGCAATATCCGCAGGTCCACGACGACCGGACATTTTCGATAGTGTCATACTCCCCTCCGCCGGTAATTTGAGTGTCCCATCGGTCGTAATCTCTCCACCATTTGTGTCCAAAGTATAATCGCCACTGCGAATGTCGGAAAAGGATTTCTCGTCAAGACCATCAAGCTTTACGAAGAAATGCCCAGATTCCTTGGCATCCGCGCCTTGGAGTTCACACTGCCATGAGTGTTGAGTGGAGGAGCCCTCAAAATCCTTCAAAATCTTTTGAAGAACATATGGCTGACTTTGTTTGAGTTGTCGTCTTACACTTGGCGTCGTCTCGATGCCCTTTTTGAGCGTCGAGTGGGGGAAATGGAAGATGGCGAGGTGAGGTTCCTGATATCTCGATGTGAGGAAAGTATCCGATGGATGACCACCTACCGTTTCATCAGCTGACACCGAAGTAAGGAATCTCAGAAGTAGGAAGCTGGTTGTAACCTTCATGATGCGAAGTGAGTTGAGGTACGTCGCTTCTGAAAAGAGATGAGTTTTGTTCGATATGTGGTTTTTTAGGCTGGTCTATGCAAAACTCTGTCAGTTGGCTTGCATCTGCGCCCAATTCGTCCAAGACCATTCGTCGAACGGAGGCGCCTTGCATTCCCGAACTGATGACTATCCATGTCACAGTCACATAAATCCTATCTCTTTAATATTTACGCCACAGCTTCGCGACGGCATCTCTTTCGCAGACCATGTACCGGCGAGTACGGATGGAGAAAAGTTATTGTTTGATGCCAGGGTTCGTTATAGGGCGGGTCGTGACCGTCTCATGACCTTGAATGCCCGTTGGCAGTAAAATCAACATCTATTGTCCGGTACTTCCTAGGAGAGTAGAACTGACCTTTATGTGTCACATTTATTAGTTTCCGGCACGCTTGGCCGTCTCCAAACTTCCAAGTATGAACAATACCAATTCGGATCATCGGCAACAGTGTTCGAGTTTGACCCAACACCCCGCCAAATTTTTCACCGCTAGCGTAGATGTTTCGGAGTAATCTTTGGGTCCTATACTTTGTACTCTATTTTAGGGAGGCTACAACAAAAACACCTTGCATTTCTATGAACCCAACCCCAACCCTGAAGGGAGATTTGATCGATTGAGACTTTCTCCAGGACTGAACTAAAGCTACTTCGGATACGGATAGCTCCGATCGAATTTCCCGATATATTCCAGGTATGGGAAGCAGCGGTCCATTGTAAATTCTTGAAATCACGTCCCATTGTAAAGATTCGAATCGTTCGGAAATTGGACGCCCTACCGTCGGAAGAATAATCCAAGAAAAATCTTTCACCAGAATCGACCGAGACTGTGTAGTACAGAAAATTAATTTGAAGTTGGCGATACCCCGAAACATTTATCGGGATACTCGTGATGGCCGAACCTGCTCGATTGTGTCTGATTTCAGCTCTGTACCTTCTAGTCACGGCTCGATTCGTCATGGATCGGGCAATGGAACCCATTGCGAAATTGGAGCTTCGACCGCCCTCAAAGCTGTCGAAAAAGATTGGATTCCAATTTCCGACTGGAGACGGCGTCGGAGAGGGCACAGAGACAGGAGGAGGTGTAACAGGTGCCACAACGGGCGCTACTGTAGGTGGGGCGACGGGGGATAACGTGGGTATAATGACGGGTGCCGGAGTAGGCGCTACTGTCGGTGTAGCGACGGGGGAGGAGGTGGGTATAGTGACGGGCGCTGGAGTTGCGTCACACGTTCCAGATCCGAAATAGAAGATTTCGTTGTTTTTGAAGTTCCCAGTCTCACGTACAACCTCTAGGCCATCAAGCGTGGCAATCAATTGGCCTGACGTCCCGAACCCATCCCCTTTACTGTCAGTCTATACGAACTTATGAGGACTTTGTCCTATCTCCTGCGACAGAGTGATTTGAGCGTTGTTCCCGTAGGGAACACTTTGACGAACAACACTTCCAGAACAGGTGTTGATTAGTTGCCACGCTGTTTGATTTCCCGTCGAGTCAGTACGAAGATTCAACTCGAAATTTCCAGGACAAGTCGATGTGTTGAATGAACATGTTCCAGCATTGCAGGTACCGGTAACACAGGAGTTTCCGCGACGACAATCATTGTTCGAGGCGCAGGCATTGCAGGACGAAGAGGTCGAGCCTGCAGGACACCCATCAATGTAAATCTCGACATCTGCAAAGGGTGGGACTGCATCAAGACTTATCGAGTGTACCTTGATGTTCAGTCCCAGATTTCCTTGAAAGTTGGAGATGCGATAGGAACTTCCAGTGCTAAGCGACGTCATCAATCTCGAATCACCTTCATCTTCCTGAACGGTTATGGTGACAAGGTTACTGCCGTCTTTTGTGTCGCTGTTAAAACCCCTCGCGAGATTGAAGCCCATATACACTTCATAAGCAACGGTAGAGCTTTGAGCTCGGACTGTCACAAACTTGCCACTGGCACCTGGATTTTCGTAGTCAACAATGCCAATAAGGTGTCCCCTAAACCCAGGTTCACTGCTGAAGTTGATTGACCTTCGTCGACGACCGTACCATCCCAGTTCCCAAGCAGCGGACAGACCGTAGCACATATTGGTCGTATCTTGCTCGAAACCTGACCCCATGAAACCGACCTGGTCATCGTACTCTTTCAATTCTCCGGCATGCTTAAGACGAAGGTTGTGTCCTACCTCATGTACCTGGACGGAGGGATAGTTGCCCCACTTGTCATTGTAGACCGAGATATACCCACCAACGTATGCTGAAGCATATCGAAGAAAACGGTGAGATTCTGTTTTCGGAGATGAAAGCGCGAACAGTCCATAGGCCGGCAATCCTTCGGCTCAGCGGAAAAACCAACAAGTGAGAAAAAACCTCCATCTACGTACCATATCCAACCCAACTTCCTGCTGTACAGGGTGGAAGACATATCATGATGTGATCAAATTGACTTGGAAGATCTCCCAAATCGTTTTTAAGAGCAGCCGTTACGGAATCAACGATGAGGGTATCATTAGCACCTTTGATCGTATCCGAAATCGTTACAGAGTATACACCATTGTTGATTCGAACATTCGTAGCCGTTACACCATTAAATGGTACCATCTGTAGTTCCCCGTAGGAACATGTTGCGAATCGTTCTGCAAGATTCGATTGATCCCCATATGTACCGAAAAAATATAATTCCCCAATGTAGTGGACGCTGTCGAAGTTGTACTATCCCTCCCTTGGACCCAAACTACCAATGCACGACGTCTTTGAATCGCATTCGATCTCATCGAATTCAATTCTCGTCGCCCATGACGTAGTCGTTGGTCTCCCGTACCACTTTCTTCTTGTCCTGGTTGGTGATGAGATGCTATCATAGCATTATCCGCCGGCCCCCGTGGACCTTCTAGTTTGGAAATCGTGACACTACTTGCCGACGGTACCTTGAGAGTCCCATCGGAGGTAATTTCACCATCTTCTACATACATGGTGAAATCTCCACTTCGGACGGTTTCCAAGGTCGTTTCCTTTATACCATCAATCCTCACAAAGGTATGACCCGATTCTAGGGCATCCAAACCTTGGAGTTCACATTCCCATTTCTTTTCAGTGGTCGAATCTTCAAAGTCCTTCACCATCTGTTGAAGAATACATAATTGAGTTTGTAAAAGTCGTCGTCGGACACGGGTCTTCTTCGCAACAGTATCCTTTGTTCAGGAATAAGAATGACGTGTGAGAAACCGGCATGAACATGGATTGAGTGTGAATCGAAGCCGTCCGTCCAACCACTGTTACGTACCGTATTTTCCGCTGATACGAAAGCAAAGAGTAATAGAAGGAGGACCTTCATGATGGAGGATGGGAGTCTATTGTTCCTGACAGTGAATGTTGTTGCCGTTGTGTTGTTGTGTTGGTTTTTATGAAAGACAAGATATCCCTGAGAGGGGATAAGTATTGCTCAGGAAGTGTTTAGGGCCTGATAAAAAGTTTTTTGGAAATCGACTTCGCATTTCCCGCCTCGCAGCAATCAATATTAGGGCCTGTTCACTCACTGATACCTTTCTTCGGTGGTCGTGAAGAGCACGATTCTCATAAAATTCATTGAAGCCCAAATGTCATACTCCTTTAGATTTCGCATACTGTTCGCGTTCTATTAAGAGCCTGGTTTTACGTCGGCATATGTTTTCTTGGAAAAATTACGACCAGGAGCGTCGTCCGTTATAACGTCTTTGTGACCAAAGGCACAAATCTCGAAGGTATGGACCTCTAGTCCCAATCCAAGACATCTTGACCACAGGTGAATCATGACGACACACTCGACCGCTTCCTTCTCGGACCATCGACGGACCATCACCTGCAGCGACGGACCATCAACGGACCATCGAGCCTTCCAACGCCCCCTTATATCGCACACTCATCGCCATATAATTTTGATAAATAATCTGATTCGGTACAGAGGGGTTATTCGTCATTGGTGTGTTTTGCCGCCTTTTTGTCATTCTCACTCCGACCTCTCCCGAAAATGGCGCGCGCGAAAATATTGAGGGGGTTAGTCTATCTGTCTCGTTGTCAATCATCTTCATTTTTCATTCAATCGTTAAATCCAACATAGGACAGCTAAGACTATTTTCAGTAACGAAAAAAACAATCAGTAAACAAACGTAAAGAAAAGAATGAACGATATGACGATTATCCAACCTCGTCCTGTTGCTACGAACGAGTCAGCACCTACCATGATTCTACCACAACCATTTTCATCTTCAACAGTGGATATTAAAGATCGTCTTTGTTGGGTCTATCGTGAATCAAAGATTACGAAACGAAAATATTTTTGGCCTGCTATATATTATGTCAATTGGACAGAAGCATGTGATGAACTATGTAAGACTGCCTCGGTCGATGAAAAGAACAAATTGTGTTTATTGTTATGTTCCAGAGTAACAATCGTCAATACGACAGTCGTTGCGAAATTAATTTTGAATTCCGGAGAGATGGAATTTGTGGAATTAAAGGTCGATGATTCTTCGGATACATTATTTGGTCAATTCTTTGGTGGGTACTTTGCTCAAGCTGTGCAAGCCGCCTCTGATGTCACGTCCTTTGAACAAGATGAAGGATGGTTAGAAGCATTTCACTTATCTCTGAATCAAGCCATGGCCATTTCCAAGGGTGAAACCACCACCACCACCACCACCTCACTCCAAGTACTGGAGGAGGAACCTCCACGTGATATGAGGATGACGACAACAACAACAGCAGCAGCAGCAGAAACAACGACAACAACAGCGTCAGCGGCAACAACTACAGACACAGCAGCAGCAGCAACAGCAGACACAACAGCAACAACAGCATCAACGGCAGCAACTACAACTGCAGCAGCAGCAGCAACAACAACAACAACAACAACAACAGTCACAGAACTCGCCACCATCCCGACAGAGGGTACCAATGTCACTTCACCCGACGAGGAGGAAACTCCAGCGGAGGTCTCCGACCCGTTACCAGTCACCACCAATATCGGACAGGAAACACCCACCCGTGGGAACAATGTCTCTTCTAGGACGGCGAATTCATCATCATCACCCTCCTCCTTCTCCTCGTTGGAAGGACGAAACCTCTTTGCTTCTTCCCAACACGCGGACGAGTCGGTAGTACATCCGACTTTATCGTCCCCCGCGCCTACTGGTCGGACTGGAAAATCACCTAGTCGGGAACAGGAAACGACAGTAGGACTCTCGGATTCATCACCGGAAAAGACCATAAGTAGCCCCGCCAGTTCCCAGCAAGATACTCCGACTAAGAACAAGAAGGTATCCCGCCGGCTGTCAGAACGACAACAACCACCGTCGTCGGAACGTCGAAGTCTTTGTTTTACGTCGGCTTCGGAACAGGAAGCTTCCGAATCATCGCCATCGTCTTCTCCATCCCCGACGAATACGACGACTACTACTCCTATCCCTGGTGTACAACTTGACGAAACGGAACGTCGGACTCCCAGATCTAGCGACGGCAATGATGTCAGCCATGACGTCGTCGTCAACGACGACAACGATGATGATGATAGTGACGACTACGATGACGATTATGAGAACTTTTACACGTTTAAGAGTCTAATCAAGAAATTAACTGGAAAAATGGGTTGGAAGTATCGTGGTGCGAGAAGACTAAGTCATCAATGGGTATATTTACCCCCTGGAACGGCGGGTGAAGACAATGGAGAGAGGATGAAGGACTATCTCTATGAGGAAAGCGAAGTTGTCGCATATTGCAAGGCTCACAACTACAAACGAAAGTATAGAAAGATGATGATGTCACAATCCAAGAAACCCTTTATTACTCCATCCCCCCGGAAGAAGCAACGTCGTAGCAGCTAGGGGGGGATCATCATCGAGTTTGCGATTGAGTGGGTGGGGGGTGGGGGTTAGGAGGGTAGTTTATAAATGTTTTGCGATCCCGTTGTACGGAATGTACTCGTGTTGAATTACCAGAATCTTTTTCTACTATCAACGATTTACTGCTGGATTCTTTTTCCCAAAAAAAACAGACTACTAGGTCTGGCGATGACCTACTGACTGGGAAATGGTAATTTGTGAAAGGAATTAGTCGATTCTTTATGATCAATCACTCGTATCTGTATATGCTAGGATATCATTGAGACCACCCCCATTCAACACATTCGTATAACCCAAACCTTGTAAGGTTTTCTTTGCTGTATTCGCACGGATCCCACTAGCACAATGGACGACGATCGTCGCATCCTTATCGGGTAGGAATAATGTTGGATTCGCAAGTAATTCCGGACATTCTGCCTTTGTACATGGCGTCGTCGCCCATTTGACGCCATCGGCTAGGTTTAATTTCTTCGCTTGTGCTATTTCATCTACTCCCCGGACATCCAATACATATGTATTCGGTTGTTTGAGGGCTGATACAATCGTAGAGGGTGGATCAAAATCATTTGCAGCTGCACGGGCAGGATAATCGGGGGAAAGAGAAGTCATCGCAAGAAGGAGACGAGATCCCGCATGGAAAGCGAAAGATCGTTGGACTGGAATCCCCCCTCCGATAACCATAGGTAATTGGAATGCTCCATTGACGGAAGTTAATAGAAATTGTGAAAGAAGGTACTTGCTATTCTTCATTCGTAGAAAGTCATGAACGAGTATGCCTTGTTGTGTGTTTTTGTGTGGAGAATGAATGGGGAGGGGCTGTCAAAAAGAAGCAGAGTAGCAGTAAAGAGAAGATCTTCCAAAGGTTGACCAGGCCAAATAGCCTCGTATCGGAGTGTTCGCATCGTATCCAATATTCCGATTGTCCGCAAATCTATGTACGGATGACGGATAGACACAATTCCAGTCCTGCATCCGATGTTGGTGTCAGGAGAACGAACCAACAAAAGCTACATCCTTTCTCTAAACTGTATACAGAGAATGGGCCGAAACAAACCCCCCAAGACCCTACCTGTTGACCTCGCTGAGATTCTTGAAGTGAGCGTTCTTTGAAAAGTGTGGTTGTGACTTTTTGTTGTATCCAAAAAGTCAACGAGAAAAGAACATGACAAAAACTCACACGTGGAACATATACGACGCTTTATGTAGTTTCAGATCTTTTCCACCTAGATACTTACTTTTGGATTTGCACACCACTGGGCTGCACACCGTGGGATCGAGAACGGGGCGGGAATCACATGCGAGAAATGATACGTTGCCTCCCTGTGATCTTTTCCACTCAATTTTTGGGATAGCCCACCGCCACAACATAATGGGATTGACTACGGTATTTGTGGGACGCAGGGAGAAACGGGTGTAGACAAGCTCCATGGTTTTGGAAGAAAGTTGGACGGATATGCACTCGGGCGGATTTTCGGTGGTTACGCCCGCTCTAGTATAACCTGTCGTCAAGAATCATCCATTCATCATCCTTTGAACCATCCGTCGCCAGAATCCCAATAGACGCATGTAGTCAGGCGATCCCTTACTCCGAACCTGTCGATGTTCGAGATATGTTGGACATAATCGGTCCATGGGGAGAGAAGGTTCGTTGTTGAGATCGTGTAGTGCAGGACCGTCACGTTTCTTTCCAATCTATGGTCTTACGTTGGAGAATCCAAATAGTTGATTTGGGCAGACGATTTTTAGAGAATCGTAGAGATGACCGCTGGGATTCTCCAGCTCGGGGACATCGTAGGATCCAAGCGGTGGGTAGTAGATCAGATAAGTGTTCTAGTCTACATCCCCATTCTGATTCCCCAGTCAATTCGATAGCCCGCCGACAAAGCAACGAAATGAATCTACCCTGTCAAGGGAAAGGAGGAGGACCCTTTGGGGAGGGGGGGGGAGGGGAGGGGGTTCTTGTTTTGCGTGGATATCATCACTATTGTCTCCCCGTTGCAGATCAACTGGGAACTATTGGCACACGTACCACTTTTCCCACATCCCGGTTCACAAGACCCTCATACGACGAAAATGACCCGAACTTCTCTTGAAGTTAGCAATCCCGATACAAACTACTACGACTCAGGGATGATGATGACGAAGACGTATGTTTACACCGATGACTTCGAGTATCGTATCTTGTATGACTTGCAATAAAGATGACCACAGGCCTGGAACCCCTTATGTACTCTTGTTCTACGTGTCCTACAATCTCATAGGTAGAAAATATACCGAATAGGGGTTTCTATCGTCGTAGGAAAATGATTTTTAGTATTTCATTTTGTTTTTATTGAAAGTCCTTTACCCGGCGTAGTTGCATGTGGGATGGCCACCGCAATTTCCAAATTTATGAACGTGCACCGAATCGAGGTGGTGGAGATCGGATACGACGATTTTCTCGAGAACGACCACGGACGACACGTTGATGGACTGCCGCCTCAACACAGTAAAACATTTTCAAATATAGTTTTGGAAGTTGATAATCCTTGTAGGCAGATGCCTCCTTAATATCTCGTAGAGAGGACGCATCGACAATGTTTCGGACAATAAAACGTTTGACTGCCTTATCCTTCGGGATTGCCTTCCCAGTCGAAACACATCGGACACGATTCACATGTCCACGTCCATGTTTGTTACGTCCATGATTGCGTCGCTTCACAGTCATTATTGAAATATGTTTCCTTTTTTCAGAACCTATTCCAAATTGATGATGACGATGAGGGAAACAAAAACACACACACACAAAGTCGTGAGAAAACATCAACACGGTGTCTGATGGCACGACAAAACGAGAAACAAAGTCGAACAAAGCAAAACACGTTTCTCCCACAAGAAGTATAAACCAACGTTTGACTGCTATGCACTTGACAGGAGCATCCGTCGTATCCAACCCGCACGTAGCCCTTTCGTCGAGATGCAGACGATGTCTATCCACTCTGTCTCGATTCCGATGGCTCCACCATGATCCACAACAAGTCTCTCTGTTCTATGCTAATTGTTCTAGTCAACTACTACAACATCCACCAGTCTCATTACTCGTACCTGCTTTCGATGATGTAAGGGTCCAGTAGGGGAACGTTGATATCCCACCCACCGCCCGCCAAGGCCCCTCCTCGATCGTCGTCTTGTCGAAGTTGACCCTTTTCTACCTCCTGCGGTTGCTGACCAAAGCGTAAGCACGGTATTCTTTCTACAGCCGATAACGTCATGGGGTTTAGTAACAAGGTAACAAGACTCCCTTGAGTCGAACCTGAGAGACGAGGTCTCGAGTCTCGATGCGAGCTCAAACCAAGGTACTGAAGGAGCCTTCTGTAGTGAGGAGATGGACGAACCGCAAGACTCACTTTTTCGCGCTCTAGCTAGCGTACCGTTGGAAACCCATTCCCGAATTCCTCCCCTATCGAAAAACAGCGATCATGGAATAAGTAGGGACTGGTACACGATTGTACGTGTCCGGTTCTCATCCCACGAAGACTACCATGTCATGGAGAGAAAATCCTACGCTACGACGACGACACTCCCCCAAAAAGCAACAACAACAACAACGACAACCCAAATCAGAATTGATTCGTGCTTTTAGTTTTTTGGGTTCCGACCGCAAGTGACCACGAACCAACAAATACATTCTTTCATCTACTCTTTGAAAAAGAATCTCTGACCAAGTAGATTTTCTTGTCAAGTACAATCAACAGTTACTAGAGTTCCGTGTTGCTTCGTGTGGAGAGTTTTCCTTCGACGAGTACCACTTCTGAAATCAAGACTAAGAGTCCCCGTCAACAATCTCTCTAGGCAGCCCACTGACGTATACCGTTGGGTAGTCTCAGTTTTTTAACAACAACAACAAGATCAAACACCCGACGACCACAAACCGAGTTTTTTTTTCTCTGAAAGTTCGCGTCCTTGTCTTCTCCAATTGAAAATCTATCCATACAGAAAAAATGAACAATCTATTTGCGAAAAAGCTGACACCAAAGGAACAGGCCATGAAGGCCAAGCGAGAGACTCGCAAAGAAGTTCGGGTGAGTTTGTTTTCTCTAATGGAATCTTTCTCTCATAGGGTATATCGTTGAACTGATAGCGAGAAAGGACGAGACCTAAAAATATGACGAGAGCAGAAGGAAAGCGAACGCAGATGCCCATTGTCAGATCCTCCTGTTTTGACTGAATCTTCGAAATCCGTAACTGACCCCCTTTCGCTGTTTTCTTGATATTACTTTCTTTGATTTTTTATTGCAATAAATCATGCCGTCGCTACCATTATCCGTGTTTGTCTTCCGCTGTACGTTTTGGAACAATCGATGATGACGTCGACGCGAATCAACCCCGAAAAAAATAACAGTCCTCTCAACGAGAAATGGATCGTGAATTGCGAGAATTGGAACGTCAAGAGAAACAGGTCACGATGGAATTGAAACAACGTGCGAAGACGACGAATAGTACCAAGGATCCTGCCTTGGCAGCCTTAGCAAAACAATTAGTCCAAGTACGGAAACAAAAGGAAAAGATTATGACGACGAAAGCTCATATTGGTGCAGTTGGGATGCATGCGAATAGTATGGCATCCCAAGTGGCGGCAGTCTCTGCCATTGGGAGTGTTACGGGTGCTATGGCGACTGCGAATTCTGTCATGGACGTCCAAGCAATGTCAAAGATTATGCAAGAATTTACTAAGGAGAATGAACGTTTGGAGGTCAAGCAGGAGATGATGGATGATGCATTGATTGATGCCTTTGATAACGAAGGAGTTGAAGAGGAGGCAGATCAATTGACGAATCAAGTATTGGCAGAATTAGGTGTCGAATTGGATAGTCAAATGGTCGGATTATCAGTACCGACAAAGATTAAGGGTTCAACATTGGCACAAGAAGAACAGGATGCCTTGGATTCGGTACTACCCGATTTGTCAGCACGATTGAATGCCTTGTAAAAAGAAGGACAAGTAGGGATGGATGGATGGATGGGTGGACGGATTTTCGACTACTCCTACCAAACTCTCATCATGATGGTGCAAAGGAAGGAAGGGTATGGATGGCCGACTATTCTGTGAATCGAGGGGAGGATATGGCTCGATAATTATATTGTAAAAAGAAAAACAGAGTTTTCCAATTCTTCAGCTTTCCGAATATAGTACATCCCCAAGAACAACATTCGAAATCATTCGTCACTAGTACTGACGTTCTATAGTAGGAATGACGGATTCGATATTCTGAGCAATTTGGGTCTCAGTCAGACCCCCAAGAAAGTACATACAGTACCTTTGGGATGCTCGCCTTATGATGATGATGGATGGATGGATGAAACGATTCTCGCAACGGAAAGAGATCTATTCCCTGTATGCATTTTGATGGTGATTGATAGCATTAACAGTGAGATGGGACTGACAGTTTGACTGTGACAGCGATCGATGTTTCAGATACATAGGTATGTATGTATCGATTAATCTGTTAACAGATACATAGGTATATAGGCACACCTTTTTTGTGGGGCAAATCGTCTGTCGTCCGTACTCTTCAGACTGGAATCTCCGCTTCTCATTTTACTTCACTACGATTTTCATCTTGTCTTCTACAAACCTCGATCTTCTATCACATCCATGCATTCACACGCCGCCCCTCCCTTCCCCCCATCACGAGTTGGAGATCTTCCAGCGAAACTTATAACTATTCATTCATCGAAACAACGGCGAAGACGTCATAAACTGGAGGAGCCATCATGATCATGAGTCTGTCAAAGAATGAGGAAATGCGACGAATTTTCTCTTTGCTACCAAATCCGAAGGGTCTACCTGTGGGGACTCCCGCCTTGCACGCATTCGTGCTGAGGTTTAACGGTGAAAATTTGGATACGACTCTTGAGGGGATGACATTGACCTTGAAACAGAATGGTTCAGATGTGAATTGTCGAGACATTAAAGGGTGGACAGCTCTACACGTTCTTTGCAGTGGGAGTCGCATCAACCGGTATGGAGATGCAGCACTGGTCTTTGTGAGACTTCTCCTCGAGCATGAGGCCGATGCGGAAGCACGCGGTACCGATGGACGAACTCCTCTGCATGTGCTTACCCAGAATCTATATAAGGGCCAGAGTCATCATGCTTCGACGCTGACAGTGGCCAGGCTTCTTCTCAATGCCACTGCGCAAGACAACAATGGGGTTACTACCCTCCATGTTCTTGCCGAGAATCTCCATATGAACAACAGTCAGGAAGCCACCCTGACGTTAGTCAGGCTACTTCTCGATCATGGGGCCGATACTACGGCGCAAACCAACGTCGGTTGGACTGCCCTATACATCCTCGCTCTCCAGAAGAATGACGGTCAAGATGACCCCTTGACCCATTCATAATCGACGTTGCTGAGGAACATGGGCGGAATCAACTTGGTGGATTTCCTCAGCAGGGAGATTGTTTTCTACGTTCTTGTTGAGGTCGGGCCTCGATATTGACCCATCAGTGTCAGTTTTGTCGGAACATCGAACTGCTGCAACTTTTGTCATCTCACTTGTGTTTGACAGTGTGAGGCATTTTCCACTCCACTCTGTAGAGAGAATTGATGCAAGACAAAGATATCCT
>Ga0194115_10002850_pt1 | contig 20067 bp, 9 predicted proteins | sample TA2MahsurfametaG_3_FD_148656 | JGI IMG/M metagenome (GOLD analysis project Ga0194115, IMG submission 148656) | Freshwater microbial communities from Lake Tanganyika, Tanzania - TA2015002 Mahale S4 surface | ecosystem: Environmental > Aquatic > Freshwater > Lake | place: Tanzania: Lake Tanganyika... | reverse complement strand
AGGATATGGTGATAGTTGGGATACCTATATCTTCCATCGATCACTCTTACAGGGTTCCTTACCGTACCATGTAGATCCAAAGGATCATGGTCCTTCCAATGAAAATGAGACCTTTCGAAGGTTCAATCAAAATACCTATGTACAGGGAAAATCGTGTCACTGTCACGAGTTTTACGCCCTCCAGCAGGTCACCCAAGACCACACCGTATGATTCTACTATACCTAGGATTCATACCTACCGGTATCTGTTGTTTGCATATGATACTACGGTACGGGCATATGCAGTACATATACCTGACCGTTTTTTCCAGTTACTTAACGTTAGGGGCATACAGAAAAATCGCAGTCAAACGACTGTCCGTTGACTTTGATGAAAGCCGACTACGGTATACAACGGTTCCCAAAAAATGTGACTGCCGGTGTGATGTTCTGTCATCCTCATCCTCATTTACAGTTTGGTCATGCAGGGCACGATCCGATGAAGAGTTGTTCCTTCAATCCGACTGACTGTTGACCACGAGATTGATACATAGCCCGCCGACAATAGTAATATCGAATACCTTCAACATCGTATGTGGAAACAGAAGGTAGTAGGGATTCCATCCATGATTTCTATCATGGGGATGGCTGTGCTTATCATCTACGGACGGTCTTTCGTCAAATTTGTTCAATTGTTGTCAAGATACCCCCCCCTATCGGCACAAATCAATTGGGACATACCTGAGGTATCGCCTCCTATCACTATCCACGAGGGACTCTCACTAGTAACGAGCTTCTGGGCAGAAGAAGTAGTAGATATAACAAACGTCACTGGTGATCACTATCGACAATCCTCCTCCTCAAATAATCCACACCGTCCAGAAATTGAAGCAGCGATTCTTGCTAATTTACAGAATCCAAATTTACAACAAATCGCAGTCATCTTAGATTCGGTGAATGAGACGACAATGAATTGTCAAGGATTTGTTGATTACATGACCTATCTATCCTCAAAGATTTATCCGAATTCATCCATCGTCAAGGACGAGGAAAATTCCACTGCACTGCCCAAATTGGCCTGTATTGAGCGTTATAGATTGGGTCAACCTACATACTTCGAAATGTTTCATTATGCGACCTATCATCCCCTGATTACATCCGACAAGGTAATAATCAGTAATGCAGATCAAGTCTTTGATGAATCGATCTCCTATGCCCAACAAATGTCGAATACGACCATTTTCGTTTTGGGATCATATGGGTATGACCGAAAGAAGATCCCCAAGGCTATTCGGAATCAGTATCGTGCCTTCATCGGAAAGGATAGTCGTTATGGGACGGCTAACCGATGTAAGGATGGAAGAATGCGTGATGAATGGTTTCGAGGATATGGGGACAGTTGGGATACCTATATCTTCCATCGTTCCCTCTTACAGGGATCGTTACCGAAGAATGTTGATCATAATGGTGATCGTGGTCCTTCCAATGAGGATGAAACCTTTCGACGGTTGAATTTTCAAAGAGAACCTACCGTATACTATATGAATGAACTTGCTGCCGAATACGTTGCCCTGTACGATGTCACAAAGAATCTACTTGGGAAGGTGACGGTATGGAATCCCTGTCATGTGATTCGGACATGGCATTTTCATTTGGCAGAAAAAATGCATCGAGGGGGAGATAAACCAAAATGGCCCGACCATACCAGTTTTTTTGGTGGAGGATATGTATTCTATGACGATTTTGGTCCACTCATTCCAGAAGATCTCAAAACGTTAGATTCTCCAACGACGACGATGAAGGCCAATACTCCCCTATCGTTAATTCCACCACCGTATGCCTTTGTCCCATTCTGTTATGATATTGAAACATGCTTTTCAAAGAATCAATCGGGGTTGACATTTTTTCATAGTCAACCTCATCAAGATGCATCCAAATTCAAAAAATGGATGACGAACGCCACATTGGCTTGACAAGTGCAAGACAAAAGGGTCCTTTGCTGGTCCGAAAACGGACGTGGTGGTCGTCTTCTTCCTTTCTTCTACTACGGTACTACCGTATTTGGGTCTTTTTTCCTTTGGGAGATCTTTGGATTGCTGACGTTTGAAGTATCACGAAGATGACAACGCAGACGACAAAGTCCCTTTCGACAACTGACAATGACTGATTGATTTTTGAAGAATCATATCCTCCCAATGGACTATGCGCGGTGGTCACTAGATTGAATCCATCCGTTGTCTCGTTGGCACGGGACGATCTGCTGATAGACCAGATAGGGGGGTACCATTTCAGTGAACCACAAGGACAAAAACGTTATCACATACACGAACATGAAGACAAAGCCAAGATACGGGGAACATGCATTGGACTCCATCTCATAGCCGCTAGGAGAACACTCTGTGGTGGGTGATGGGGGATAAGGACGAAGACCACGCAAATGGTAGTGGTCCTACAAGCCGGTCGTCGGTTGACTACTGGCCGTAGGGACCGCTCTGATTCATTTTGGGATTCCTGACTATCACATTATCATATCAAATCGGAGAAACTTGGAGAATCTGTAAGGGACCACATTGAAATCTAGGATGTGAAGGTATAGGTAATTCTAAACGGAGAAATATCGTATGTACATACCAGTATATCGAAGCCGTACGTATGATATGAAACATATCAGCGGATGATGGCGTGACCATGTGGTGGGAGTCATTTTACGGAAACTTTTTTCTTTGACCCAAAAAAGTGGATGTCAATATACCGGTAGATCGGTCTTCACTTCGTCATGTCGTTGACTGAAATCGATACTGGGAAGTTAACATGATAAATCAGAAGAGGATCTATATGGCTTGGATAGCTGTCGTACTCCTTTCTATACGGTCATTTGTGGAACTTTGTCAATTATCATCGTCATCATCGAACTTTACAACGACGACGACAACGACGTCGGAGGAAATCAGTTTCGAAATTCCTGAAAGAATATCATTCCAACAACAACAACAACAACAACAACAACAACAACCGCCACAGGATAACGTTTTACAAGAGGGACTTTCCTTAGTCACAAGCTTTTGGGCAGAAGCCTTAGATACAAACGCTGCCGATGGAGACCCATATCAACAATCCAACAACAACAACAAGAACAACAAGAACAATAAGGATAACAATATGAATCTACATCGACGAGAAATTGAAGCAGCGATTTTGGCTAACTTACAAAATCCATATTTACGACAAGTCGTAGTTATTTTAGATTCAGTAAATGAGACGACGACGATGAATTGTCAAGGATTTATTGATTATATGACACATCTTTCGACCACGATGTATACGACCAATTCATCACTATCACTAGTCGATCATGACAATTCAGGAAATTCGACGGTATCATCAAAATTGGCATGTATTGAACGTTCTGGAATAGGTCAACCAACCTATTTTGAAATGTTCCATTATGCGACGTATCATCCCTACATTACATCTGATAAGGTCATTATCAGTAATGCAGATCAAGTCTTTGATGAAACAATCTACTATGCACAACAAATGTCAAATACGATCCTTTTCGTTTTGGGTTCACATGGATATCATATCAAGAGGACACCATGGAATGTACGGAAACAGTACCGTACCGTCATAAAGGAGAAGGAAGATCCTCGGGGGACGATGGACCGATGTAAGGATGGACAAATGCGTGGGGAATGGTTAAGAGGATATGGTGATAGTTGGGATACCTATATCTTCCATCGATCACTCTTACAGGGTTCCTTACCGTACCATGTAGATCCAAAGGATCATGGTCCTTCCAATGAAAATGAGACCTTTCGAAGGTTCAATTTTCAAAAGGAACCTACAGTATACTTTATGAATGAACTTGCTGCTGAATATGTCGCATTGTATGATATTACGAAAGATATCCTTGACAAGGTGACGGTATGGAATGCATGTCATGTGATACGGACCTATCATTTTCATTTAGCTGAAAAGATGCATCGGGGGGGGGATATACCAAAATGGCCAGATCATAGTAGTTTTTTTGGTGGAGGATATCTATTCTATGAAGATTATGGTCCAGTTATTCCGGAAGATCTGATGACGTTAGATTCTCCAAAGACGAAAGCCAGTACTCCCCTGTCATTACTTCCACCACCCTATGCCTTTGTCCCATTCTGTTACGATATTGAAACCTGTCTTTCAAAGAACCAAACGATCAAGACATTCTTTCGTAGCAAACCACAACAAGATGCATCGAAGTTCAAAGTGATGACGAACTTAACCGCTTGATGGAAGTTAAGGTTTATCTTTCGTCTACCAGTCGACTGTTTCAGTGACGAGAACAGCGACGACGAAGAAATGGTCCAATGAGGTGTGAAGTATCCAGAAGAATGGTCGGAAGTACAATTGGAAAGGATAGAATCCAAGAGAGGGAGGTCCCGTTTTTGAGCCACCGACTGCGGCAATAGTGACCGATTCTTGAGGAATGATGTCGTCCTCCTTTGTGATAAGCAGAAAGTCTTCACTGATTCACCTTCACCTCCTCTTTCCCATTGTGACAGGAATGGATTAAGGCATGTAGGTGTCGGACCATTGCTGGTTGTTTGATGTAATGGAAGGAGATGGAATGTGGGGAACAACATTTCTCATCCAATAACTGTGGCCAATCTCGAGTATATTGAGTATACCAATCACCCTCCCTTGGACGCCATTGGTAATGTTTTTCAGGAGAAAAGGGATGGAATCGTTCTCGGAGTTCCGAATCACGTGTATCGATTAATCCAATCTGAAAGACCTTGTCTAAACATTGAGCCATCATGACATCTTCTGCCGACGTACGTGCGGTGGGGGAACAATCGGGATGATCAAACCCAAGTTGAATATATTTTCGTAGTGCCCCCCGACTAAGGACATATCCCGATCCACCACTATTAAAGTACCCTATAGAATCAGGACCATGAAATCGTCTTCCAAGGAAGAAATCATCATCTGCTGTTCTTGTCTGATTCTGTTCTAAAAGTTCTTGTAGATACCCCTTCAAGTTTTGTGGGATCACAAATAGGTCTTCACCACCCAGGAAGAAGAAATCAAAATCATCTAAATAATACGTCCCCACAAATTTCCAAATGGATCGTACCTTTTGCCACATATTATTATATCCCTCTGGTCCAATATGGGGGATGACGATGGCAGGGGTTCGTGGATCATCCTTTGTGGAGAAGACCACGAATCCATCACAATAGGATGCCCATGTTTCACGCATAGCACGAATATTCGTTGGATGATTTGGTTCCATCGAATAAATCATACATAGGACCTTCGGGGTAGGATTAGTGGCTGTGGTAGTCGTGGTATTTGTGTCGTCGCGGTTGTTGTTCGTCGGAGTGGGCCTCACTCGGATCGGGACCTTGTCCAGAACTGAAAAAGAAAAACGTAGATACAGTATATGCGTCAACAATAACATTCCAACAACAACAAGAGGGAAGGATAGGCGTACAAGAGCCAAGACCAACAGACAAACATGTGTGAGAAGAATGATCCCATGAATACGTGTTGACGACCCATCACGAAGGAGAAGAAGAACAACAACAACGCCACAAAACCAATTCCGATACCTGTCTACAACTTTTCCCACTGTCATGTTCCGCTATGTTTGTGAATGTTGGATTTGGTGGGTGTTGTTTAGGTTTGGGTTGACGTTGTCTCGTTTCTTCTATCTTTCGACGGTACCTATATTTGTCGTACCTATCAAACACTCCGACTCAAAACAGACGCATAAAGCATATACAAATGCACACACAGAGAACGATAAAGCAACCACAAGATTCGTACGTACGTAATTTGTTGAAATCAGGGGAATGTTCCTTTTCCATACCCAGATCGTCACAAAATTCAACACTCAAGGGAGGTGGCCATGGTCGACCCATACTATCCTTACCCTCCTGTCTCATTCGAGATAACATTGTAACATCTGGAATCCATTGTTGTTGTTGATGATCTTGTGACAACGTTGGTTGTGCTGATGACAATAATGATGATGTTGATGATTGTTGTGGTCGTGGTGGTGGATTGATAAAGTCTTCTAACGATTCTCGACAATACTTTGTACAATTGAGTTTTCTTTGTATCGCTTCGACTTTTCGAGGTCCTTTTCGTGTAGGAATAAAACAAACCCTCCAAGAACATTGTTCTTCCCTCTTTATTATCTGATTCTCATGACTCTGGGTCGGAATCGCATGGGAATGATCTGTATCATTATCATAGTCGGGTTGCCACCCGTAGTATGGATTCTCACTATTAACAGTCATCGATGGAATTATTGTGGTTGATGTTGCTATTGATGGTATTGCTGTTGATTTAGTTGGTGTTTTCGTTTGGCTTGTAGTGTTGGCGTCGTTGGGTGATCCATTTGATATTCCGACCGTCTTCTGTGACTCCTTGATTGGCTGTCTGACTAGGAAGTTCGAAGGAAGACCATCACCTTCTTCCATGATTGATGTACCTTTATCGCTTGTCGTGAAACTGGTGCCGTACTTATGTTTGTGGTTGTTGGGGATGGTGATAGTTTCGTCATGTCCTTCTGTTTCCGTTCTCGTCCTCTGACTAATCTTCATGATGCCTACTATGGCAAGGAGGACAAGCAAGACGATTGTACATGGTCGAAGACGTAGACGTCGTATTCTTCGTCGATATAGACGACGACGTTGATATTGTTGTTGTTGTTGTTGTTGTTGCTGTTCTGCTGCTGCTACTACTGCCGGCGTTGGGTCGAGTGATGATGTGGATGACTTTCCCATTGTTGGGAAGAAGATTTTTCGATTGGTCAGAGTCGGACTGAGAAGACTACTTCCCCAGGATGACATGGTGATGATGACGACGATAACAAATGGTCCGTCCCTCCTGGGGCACATAAACCCTACCGTAGTTCACAGTCACTGGATCTGGGTGAGGAGTGTATTGTGTTTTGTAGAAGATGCCCGAATGCTTCGGTCCCTGTTGTGCCGATACCGGTAGTTAACCGGAAAAAGGGGGGAGAAGCCACAGAAGGGGGGGGATGAGCCGAGTTTGGGGACAAAAAGAGAGTCTTGCTTACTTTTTGTTATACGGTACTGTACAATACCTACATACATACATACATACAAACTATTGGATCGAGACGAAGAGACATATATGTATGTATTTTCCGGAAAACATAACATGATTTGACATACGTACAGACGATACATCGACTGTTAGTTCTAACTTGTAACTGCCGAAAAACCGAAAAAATGACGCAGATAAGTTACCGGTAGTTCGAGCCAACATCGCAACCACCACAAAAGGTTGGCATCGCATAAATGACAAAACACTCGTGTTTAGATTCATATAGTACGATAGACACTACTTCACTTGTCATTCCTTAGTTCAAAGAATGGAAAGGATCTTAGTTTCAAACGACATTTCATGACGACGACGACGGCCCACGACTATTCCTCTTTCTTGTCTTAACAATCATTATTACCTCCATAACCAATCCAAAAACAACTAGAGTAAACATCACGATAACCAACAAAGACAACGACGACGACGAAAAAAAGAAAGAACGAAGGACGACGAGAATATGCCATCAACCTTTCAGCGTCCACCACATCGTCATGATCTTCGTCGTTATCCTTCATCATCAACATCATCTTTTTCATTCTGTGCCTTTCATCGATACCTTCTCTTTCTTTCCTTATGTGGAATGATTTTGACGACATGGATTCGAATGACAGGATATCTTTTGGTAGCAATGGAGGATGATTTGTCCAACAACGAAATTCCTATAATGATCTCTACAAAGACAATTTCATCTACCTTCCTAGGAGAGGAAGGACAAGGTATATCAAAAACCTTCGTCAAGACGGATGAGGATATAAAGACGATGGAGGAACCACACATCGGGACGATGACGACGACGATGACGACGAAGAATGTCACGTCAGAGGAGATGACGACGAAGAAGAAGGAGGAGGACGACAAGATGGTAGATTCATTATTATCTTTGGCAGAATTGTTCCCAACGCAATTAACCTTGAGTGAGGGTACGGAGAGTCCTATGTCATCTCGTCGTCCGAAATTATCTGAACTTGCATCGTCGATGATGATAGACGAGACATGGTTAGTTCAACCGAAGGATTTCATTTATGAATATCATAAGAAACGATGGGACTCGGCACCGATTGTATTGGAAGATTACAAACTGATTTTCTTTACAATTCCAAAGGTAGCCTGTACTATCTTTAAGCAATTATTCCGTCGAATGAATCATTACGAGGATTGGAAATCACAAGATCCGATGACTATGTTACCACATGATCCAGAAACGAATGGTTTGACCTATCTTTGGGATTATAATCTATCCGAAGCGAATCGGATGATGACATCTCCGGACTATACTCGTGCTATCTTTATCCGTGATCCGAAAATCCGTTTCCTAAGTGCCTTTTTAGATAAGGGACTTGGAAATTTTGGTGGTTTCATTGGACATAAATGTTGTCCCGATACTAACATGTGTATTGAAGGTGCACAACGTTCCGATGGGTTTATGAATTTGATTCAAAATTGTTCCGATTCCCATTGGAATCCACAATCCCAACGGATGGAATCAAAGTTTTGGCCATATGTTAACTTTGTGGGACACTTAGAAACCATATCAAAGGATGGGCCTGCATTATTGAAGAAGATTGGTGCATGGGAGGACTTTGCCTATGGTTGGGGTCGAGATGGGACGGGGACCATCTTCTCTTCCTCATCCCAGGAAGAACAAAATCATGCCACAAAGAGTTCAGAAAAGATTTGGCAATGGTTAAGTCCCAGTCTAGAACGAGAAATTGAAACCTACTATCAAGAGGATTACGACCATCCTCTATTCAAGTTTGAAATTCAGAATTTGACGAAATATTCATGGATTAAACCATATGATAAGATTTATTCATGGACGACATGGGATAGTGCACCTGTGGTAGTGGAAAGATACAAATTGATTTTCTTTACGATTCCCCGTATTGGAGCACATACTTGGAAACAAGCCTTTCGACGGATGGAGGGTCTACAGGATTGGAATTCAACGTCACAGGGTCTTCCTCATGATCCAGAAAAGAATGGTTTGAAATATCTGTATCACTACGAAGTAGACATCGCTGAACAAATGATTCAAGATCCGACTTGGACCAAGGCAATATTCATCCGACATCCTTTGGATCGATTCCTAGATATCTTTTGGCATATGTCTAGACACCCCTCGGATCTATTCCGACAATGTTGTCATGCGGCAAGAGTGGCTGGTCTTTGTCGGACTATCAATTTCCATAACAGGAAAAACAACGATGACAACAATCATACGTTCCATGACCTGCCGAACATGACCATTTCGGATCGATCGATTACGGATGATTTATTTCATTTCTTGGACTTTACTGCTCACTGTCCTTCTAGTCATCAATGGTCATCTCAAAGTTCTCGGATGGAGGATAGATATTGGCAATATGTGAATTTTATTAGCCGGATTGATGAGTCGTCATTCGCATTCAATGATGCTCGAAGACTATTGGAGAATATCGGTGCCTGGGAGGAGATTGGTGCCACTGGATGGGGTCCATCGGGGACGGACCCTATCTTCTTCTTCGATCCATCGTCAACCCACAATCATAATGACGACGACGGCGATGACTACACCGATACGAGTCCCATCGTTATCGGCGAGGATGAGAAGCAGACTACGATGATGATCCGTGATTCATTGAATGAAGCATTGACCGATGAACAACAAGGACTTCTGAATCAACGTGTGTACGATTTGTATCGATCAGATTATGATATGGAAATCTTTCATTTTGGTAAATGACGATGGGCGAACGATGCACGAGAACAAATTTTTCTCATGTTTTGAGACCTCCGCCTTCCTTTAACACAGTCTATTCATGTATGGACGGAAACTTGAGATAGAGTATGGATGTGGTATGGATACTGTATACGATGTCGTTGTGAAACAACACAACGAAATAGGTTGGGAATGATGGTGTTGGATGGATTTTTCTCGGCTAAAAAATCGACTGGAGGGACAAACCATCCATAGATTCCTAGTTTCTTACAATCGACTCGGTCAAGAATGCAATCGTCTTGGTCCAGAATCTTTGACAACTGACGTTATTGTTAACCGCTCAAGCCTGGCCGTAGTACAGTAGTTTACACCATCAATTTGACAGTTGAAGGCATTGCGAGATCCATGTACCGTTATTTCATAGATCAATGTCATATGGTGGCTATACCAATTCTTTGCATTACAGTTATTTCATTGTGCATTAGTTTGGAGATTTCTGCCCTTACCATAGTTCCTAGGCTGTCCTTCTTCCATTCGGCGAAGGTCCTATCTTCGAGTCGTTGGACGAACCAACGAAGGAGAGGGATATTGCTCAATATGTCGTTGTCTCTGTCAAATCCGGCTAGGAGTAGTAGCAGTAGTAGTACGATGAAATTTGTTGATATTGGAGCAAATCTATTAGATGAACGATTTACCAAGGGAGAATATCATGGGAAATATCGACATGAACCAGATTGGGATGCAATGATCGAACGTGCTCAAGGGGTCGGTGTGACCAAAATTATCTTAACCGCTGGAACCTTAAAGGAAAGTCAACGTGCCTTGGAATTAGTCCGAGAATTAAGACAAAAATATATTCAACAACAAGAAGATGATGACGATCAAGAGGGATCGGCTTCAAGGCCGACAACGATTCAATTTGGATGTACGATTGGTGTCCATCCGACACGATGTAGTCAAGAATTTGTCCAATCGAAAACTTTGCTATCCGATGAAGATGTCTTGATCCGATTGAAGGAACTTGCCTTGGATGGACAGACCGATCAGAGTGTCGTATCGATAGGAGAGATTGGATTAGATTATGATCGATTAGAATTTTGTGATCAAGAAACTCAATTATATTATTTGGAACGACAATTGGAAATCTTTTCTTCTAATCCACAATTAGATCATCTACCATTATTCCTACATAATCGGAATGTGGGAGATGATCTATTACACATCCTACAGAAGGATCCAAATCGTCGATGTCATGGTGTCGTCCATTCCTTTGATGATACGTTGGAATTGGCCGAAAAATTCATCAATCTTGGATTGTATATTGGAATTAATGGTTGTTCTTTGAAGACATCTGAAAATCTTCAGGTTATCAAGGCACTTCCATTAGATAAGATACTTTTGGAAACAGATTGTCCATATTGTGAAATCAAGGGGACACATGCCGGGTTTAAAACAATACAAACCAAATGGGACAAAAAGGTAGAAAAGAATTTTCAATTTGGGAAAATGGTCAAAGGTCGGAATGAACCATGTCAGATTATTCAAGTTGCCGAAGTGATTGCACACGTAAAAGGAATTTCCGTACAAGACGTTGCAGATGCCTGTTATGACAATACGTGCAAATTGTATGGATGGGAAAAGTAAAAAGAGATCTAGGATTCTCCATGTAGTTTCTTTTTGTCCCACCCTCAAAATGGCTGACATGCCCCCAAACAATAGCAATAAACATTAGAGACAAAACATATCGGTCATCAGCCATAGAACCTGGGTGATAACTCTCCAAACTGATTTGATCCCCAACAAATTATTTGCATGTCTTCCAAATGGGTACAAAAATGACTAGAACCTGCAATCAGTTCCTTCACCGATATCACTCCGTCGGGGATATAGAGTGCATTACTAAAGGGTCGGCCCCAACAATGGACAAAATTATCCAAGGTGATAGCACATACTTCATTGTCCGTTGCGGCAATGGCTTGGTAGTACCCTCCTTGGGGGATATCATCCAAGACGTAGTTGACTCCATATTGTGTTTCGTCACCCCAACATTGGACAGTAAAATTCATGTGGACGACACAGGTAAAGAAACGACCTAGGGCCATATCCAATACCATCCCAACCTCGTCGGGGACCATGGCGGGAGCATATATCGTATTCTGACCAGATGTATCAAAGACACTACATTGGATAATGCCCTCCATGTCTATCGCACAGTAATGATTCAGACTCAATTCTAGGTCTGTCACCATCCCCAACTGACTGTCTGGATTCCCAACGAAATTCAGATCCTGCCAACATAGACCATTTTCCACGCATACTATCTGAAAACAACTGACCGCATTCCGAGTCAAGGTACATACCGTATCATCATGTCGACTTACGATGACTCGATTGACTTGGCCTCGGAAACGTATCCCACCGTTTTGTCCCACAGCACAGATGACCGCTGTGTCAGAGTCATCAATCTGGTAAACCCCACAAAGGACTTCATCGCCGACTGAAAGATCGACAGGGACCCCGGTCAACTGAAATCGTTCCATTCCCCAGCAACTTACGACTGGATCAGACCAATCTATTGAACAGGTACGTTGTCCACCAACTGCTACTTTCTTGGAATACTGGGGTTCCTGACCCAGAGGTGATAGCCACCCACGTCCCTGGTTGACCCCCCAACAAACACCATCCAAGGAATTCTCTAGTATGCCACACATGAAGGTACTTCCAATCGAAAGATCCCCCAAGGGTCCCACACTGGCAGGAGGGGGAATCGCCGAGGTGCTACTTGTTCCAAGACAAAGCACTTTGCCGTCCATATCGATCATGCAAAAGGAATTTTCGGTACCCGCAATGATATCCCTGTACTTTATGGTAGGGGGTATGACGGGAATATCGGTCGGCGGTGAGGTGTCATCAACGAAGGACCAGCAGGATGATGATGCATCTCGATGAACAACACAAACATAGTCATCCATCACCGCCATCGATTGTAAGTTGTTTGTAATGGCATTTGCCGATACTCCATTTCCCATCAACGGCAATTCTTCCAAAGTAAATAAATCCATATTGGATTTCCAGCATTCAAGACGATATGTATTGTTCACAATGCCACAGACACGTTCCAATTCTCCCCGTTTCGAGGTAGAAACTGATAGCAATGGTTCCGAGACGGGGATAGTTAATTCGACACGACCTTCCCGGACAAACCCCCAACAACGACCCTGACCACCCCGTTGAGAAATGGTACATACAGTTCCACCACTGGCAGTCACAAATTGGACCGGTCCTAAATCCTTGGGAGGTTGAACATAATCGGCAGCCCGGTTATCACCCCAACATTGTATTTTTCCTGATGGTGGATACAATGCACACGTAAAGCCATCACCCAAGGCAAGGATTATCGATGGATCAGTCTCTAAATTGGAGGGGACACCGATTTGTGCTCCCCAACATTGGACTCTTCCACTATCCGCCAAAACAGCACAGGCATGTCGTGAGTCCGTCATGACGGAAACAACCTTAAATGGAAGTGGTTCTACCCGAAAATAGTTTTCTTCATCCACCGATGGCTGCTTCGACTGGATCACCACGATAGATAGGATAGCTGCAATGGCAGCGGCTATCAAGAAAATAGGTAAACAATACATCATTATCCCCCCTAGATGTCGCCTTTCGTTTACCGGGTCTTCGTCTGTCGCAATAGCTTCGGTCCCAACATCTCCCACATCGCTTAGAGGCTGCACCGCTACTGGTAACTCCAACTCTGTTGTCGCTTGAACATTGCCACCTTCTTCAACTTGACTTTCTACTTCGTTCTGATGTAGTTGCAATGACATGGTAGAAGAAAGACACAAATGAGTACGGCATCCAGCTACGGTAGTTCTTTTGGAAAAAAAGCTACGGGGTCGAAGAAGGAAGAAAGTATTTCGGGGAAAGAAGCGGGGATAAAGATTGTTTGACTGTGACCACATCAGCTTTCGCCAAAACATTACTGGTACCTACCTATGTAGCTTAGGTACATCTAGGAAGGTACCTTAAACCTTGACACGTTCGTTCGTATCATACATAACATACACAGGGCATGGCCCTATCACTGTCACAGTCAGTTAATCCAGTTACAGTTATAGCGCAAATGTGACCGTATTCCACAGCATGATTACTATCATTGTCCCCTTCCGAGCGTATTCACAGTCACATTGTCACAACAAATACGATTCGTGCTCGGAGCGTCTAGAATCTTGGTCCGTGCACCGCAGGAGAGAGAGATGACGTTGGATGATTTGGCTTAGATCTTAATTCCATCCTTTGCTCTTTCATATGCATTACCGGTAGTCGACATTCGATACGAGTTTTTTTGGCTGTGAATTATCGCCACAACACCAAATCAGTCACAGTCAGTCGACTGACTGTGACGACAGTGAATTCCTATTGCTTGTTCTACGTACGTATATACGGAACTATACGTAGTATCCACCTTTATAACGTATCATACCTTCATCCCTACAAAGATGAAACATATATGGTTCACTATAACATATCCCATTTTGGGTAACTGAATTCGAACGAGTCATGTACGATGGCCTTGTTCGCTACAATATATAGGGTTCACGACGATATGTATGCCATATTCGGTCATAGCGAAACTAGTCATTTTGCTTTCGTTTAGACACTTATTATGCTGCTGGAAGGACCAACAACATGTTCGATGTACATCTACTACTTTCGCCCAGGGCGTGTTTGTCGTTTTGTGGAACAGGATCACCATTTACTGGGTATGATCAAATCTCGATCAAATCTCGATCAAATCTATCCATCCCCTCCTGACAACCATATGTTTGACGAAACCGCAGACGTCTCTTGAACGAGTTCTACTACTATCACTACCAACACCAAAAGAGAGAGGCTGTTGTGTCGTCCATGGCGTCGTCGCCGCCGTCATCCCCCGAGCGTCGAAAGACGTTGAAGAAACGTTTGCATGCCACGATCGACAACACGGACAATCAGACATGTTCCGATTGTCCTGAACCAGCTTCGAGATGGGCGGCGATTCTACCATTGTCAACAACAGGGGCTGCGAGGAATATGCCTTCCGGAGCCCGATATTTGGTGGTCTTCTTGTGTCGATCATGTGCGGAATCTCATGTAGAATTAGGCCCAGAATATTCCAACGTGATCAATTTGAAATTGGATGAATGTAAGGTGACCCAGTTCGCTGTATGGTGGAAAAGTTGTCATTCTTGAGTGAGGGACTCCGAGGAGCCCATTTCACATATTTATCTCACGTGCGGTCGGAATATTGATTACATAGGGAACGAAAGTGATATTGATTCGGCGGAACGATCGGGGAATAGGCGGGTCAATGCGATTTTTGAAGGTTTGCTAAAGGATCAAAGCAACTCACGATCCGAAAAGCCGGCGGCTGGCGCGATCGGGGGCGCGAAGTTACAATTTATCCAAAAAAAGTACATGGACTTACGCTATTACAGTCAGAAGGCACATCAGAAACACGTGGCATTGGACATAACCCGGGGAACGTCTCCTTCATTGAGAATTTTCATGTCAACCAAAGAAAGGAAGGTAGGCGACGTCGGGGATAAATCGGTAGTGTCGGCGAGTGGGAAATATTCCGTGGGCACAGCTACAACGTCGACGTCCAGTCAGGGTGATCGATCGAAGAAGCAGGATGAGTACCGAGATCCCCGCCGGGCTGACTTTCTGAGTTCTCGAAGCTCCTTGGATTTTTCAATGCATGACCTTGAAGAAGAGGTGACACCACAACCTAATCTTCGATCTGGCAAGAAGGGACCTGGGCCGATCAAGATTATGAAGTCGACATCGCAGCATCCATCGGCGAATTCTCGCGTTTCCATGTATTCCAATGCATCCAATGTTGCAAAGCCACGAGCACGACGAGAACGGGGACCAGGTTCGTTGTCACGCACCCGATCTTCTGAGTTATCATCCATGCAAGATGCGTCGCTCAGTAGTACGAATCAGCGCAGTGATGGTAAGCAGAATTCGAGCCATGGGCAAGAGGGGAAGGGGAGCCGTGCGGATACAAAACGGACGACAAAGCAATCGAGTGAAGCGGGAGGGGGAAGAAGTCGTAGTTCAAGTCGAGCCCCAAGGCGTATTTCAGCAGCTCGAAGTCCGTCAGGAGATCCTCGGGAGCATGGTGGACGTCGTTCATCACGTGATGACGACCGTAGTGTCGATGATGGCTTTTCTGTAAGCTCTTCTGTGGCTTCGTCTGTTGACGATCGGAGACGTCGTGGTCGAGAATCATCTCGGCATTCGAAGGCTGAGAGTCGAACGGACGAACAGCACACGACGACTACGAGGTCAGGACAAGGACGAAGCCAATCAGTCTGTCGAACGAAGTCAGAAGATCGTCCGCATACTGGATTAAGTCGAAGCACCTCACGTGCTCCGCAGGAAAGTCGAGCCGCGCCCAGAAATCTAGATGACGGTACAAATCGTCGACTCGCTGGTCGTCGAATAAGCCGTGAGATAAGCCCAAGCCGGTCTCGACATGGCAGTGGTGATCGCGGGACGGCATCTTCGGCTGTCCGTGACGAATCGCTTCAAAACAAAAAGCCAGGATTGAAGACTGCCAGCGCAGATAAACGAGAATCAAAAGGGGGACGAAAAGAGAAAAGAAAAAAGCATGGAAGGCATGAACACAGTGCTTTCGATGATTTCGGGGAAACAAAAGATGATAGGGGAACCAGAGGGGGCTCAGGGATGACAAATGGTGGCAGCCACAGACATGGCAAAGGTGATGGTATTTCCCTTGATAACTTTGTGACCACGCAGCCGCACAAAGGAAGCAGAGATCATGCTTCCCTTCCTGCTATTTGGGATACGGATCGCGGCGCCTCGGACCATGGCGTTTCGTTCGGAGACTTCTGGACGGAGCGAAAAACAAGTCGCCCGCAGGTTAACGTCGGAAAGGCGTCCATGTTCGCAGACAGAGACGATGGATTTGGGGTCGTCTCGACTGCCCATGTGTCCTCGGATGGTTTCCATATCAACATCTATAAATCAAGCGATGAGGCGGCATGGGACGTCGATGACAGTTTTCGATCAAGGGGGTTTGGTGACCGTCATGGCACACAAGAACGCAACAAGAACCTAACTCGTGGTCGGAATGAAGATGGATTCGAGACGGCGCCGTTCGAAGTAGGATTTGGCACTGCACCGTTCGAAGCAGGATTTGAGACTTCGCCTTTCGAAGTAGGATTCGGGAGTGAACGATTCGGGAGTGAACGATTCGGGAGTGAGCGATTCGAGAGTGAACGATTCGGGAGTGAACGATTCGGGAGTGAACGATTCGGGAGTGAACGATTCAAGGTAGGGTTTGAGACTGCGCCATTCCAAGTAAGCCAAAGTAAGCCTGCAGCAATGAGTTTCGAACGGACCTCAAGAAGGAACCTGGTAATGGCCTCGTTAGACTGTGAAGAAAAGAGGCTAGAGGAAGGACGAGGACGGGTGACCCTTCCAAGAAGAACGAAAAGTGAAGCTGGAGCGTTGGAAAGAACGATCGCAATGAACCGGCCCACTACGCGCTTGACTTCGAGTTCTAGTGTTCCGGAACCCAGTAGAAGGCCTGATCCAGCATTAGGTAAGCAGCGTTCCCGACAGAGTTACCCTCCCTGCCACACCGATTCCTCGGCATCCTCACAGTTTCTTGCATTCAATGAAGGCAACAACAGGCCGAAAATGTCCCGGAGCAAGAGTACAGGCTTTGATATGATCCCTGAAGATGTATTCGGGCAGGATGCATTTGGTCACGATCCATTCGAAAAGGACAATGGAATCAGGTGGCATGGTCAACCGTCATCTGATTTCGAAACGTCATTTCCGGCTGTTGACTTTTAGGGTTAACGTATACGTGAGCTACAGTACTGCTACTGGGTGCTAAACTGGGGAATTTTGGACAACTCAATTTGTTTGCTTGTAAAGGCAATCGTTGCCGATCATCGGATTATCTAGGTATGAATCCATAGATTTCGCCATGATGAAGGACGGGGACAGCTGGAGAGTTTTCGTCTGTCATTGTCGCCCGTCCGTCGACCATCCTAGACTTTCGAACGAGACGATCATTCGTTTCAGTCACTTCTATGATTAATCGTTTCAGTCGACCAAATTATTAATCGTTTCAGTCGACCCTAGGCTAATCGTTTCAGTCGACCACAGTCCTCTAGAGACTACCGTATACAAGTTGGGTTGTTCTCTTTGTACGCGAGGTTTTGGGGCGAAGCGTCTCTTGCATCTTGCACCGTGGACGGGCAAAACCACGTCGAGAGAAAAGCCTATAGAGAAGATCATACTTCAAAACTCTGCCCATGATGTCCCTCGCGGTGATTCCGACAGGTCTATTGGACTACAAATATAGCCGACCTCTCCCTTCTCTACTGAGACGGGTCGTTTGGGTTTGGGATTAAGATAAGATAAGTCATCGAATGAGAACGGTTCATGGCAAGTTCGGGTAGATTTCCTTCTGTCACGTCTAGTATCGGGTTACAAGTTCGACACGGAAGAAACATATTTCGGTTATCATGGTTCTAACTTATTCAATGAATAAATATATATGGAAGCCATTGTGGTTTCTCTCTGGATCAAAAAAGAAAAATTACAAGGTGACTGACTGAATGAGGTGCAAGACGAGACTTTCCCCCCGATTTAGGCGTCTGCAAGTGGTTTGTTGGGTGGTGTGATAAGGATGGGTGTTTCAGGATGTAGATCTTCCAGATTCAATATGCTACATGATGAAAACGAAATGATATGGGTTGAAACTGTGTTCCCCGTTCAATCGATGATGTGAAACGTCGTCGACATCAACGAATCAAATTTCTTCGATCATATCAATGTCGATATCGGTAAGGAAACGATCATCATAGATTGTGGTTTCTCTGATAGGACGGGTATCCACCAAGAAATTACAGCATTCACAGTCAATCGTCGAAATGAACGAGAGAGCAGAGGAACAGGAGTCTCCTCGATTGAAATCGGGTGGAGAGTATGTGAAGAGATCCAATGCCTCTTCGAAGTCAGACTCTTGAAAACTAATCCGACGTTGGACACATGAGGGAGGTAGCAACAAGGCAGCTTCTTCGTCCTCATCATCTACATCTTCCTCTCCATCGAAGAGAGTAGGAAAGAGTATCGAATCATCAACGATAGGCGTTTCCTTTTTGTCTTGAGGTTTCATTGTGATGATCTTCTTCTTGGATGGTGGTTTCGTCTTCTTCGATTTGGAAATGACAGTACGTCGTTTCTTTGGAGGTGTCTTAGTCTTTCTTGTTTTTGGTGTCCTAGGAGCTGGACGATCATCCAGAAGGACTGGGGTCTTGATAGGCGACGAGTCTGGCGTGACGGGTCGATGTGGAAGAGAGGACATCACCACATCCTTGTTTTCTTTCTTCTTCGTCGTCGTCTTGGTCGCCATTGACGTTGTCGTCGTCTTTTTCTTCTTTTTCATCGTCAATTTGGGGCTGGTCTTCGCCACGACACGGACGACGTCGCGTAGACCATCTCGATGCATCCCCTGAATGAAGGAGGGGTGTTCCCATACCTCTGGTTTCCATTCCTTATTCCGTCCCTCCTTCTTAGGATCGATAATCCCTCCCCTCCTCCGAACGAAACCCCAAAAACTTAATTGTCGATGAAAGGAACGGAGTTTGGATAAATCAAATCCCGCTTGAGGGAGGACTGTTTCTTCGAGGGCTTGACGTTCCCAAATACAAAAGGTGGTCCCAGATGCCGTCCAACTAATTACCTCGGGATACATTCCAGATTCCAATAGGTTGAATAGTTTATGTGGAAAGGTTATCCGATTCAAATGACGACGAATTGGAGAATGTTGCTGTTCTTGTTCTGGTTCAGACGTAGATTTCGTTGTGGCACTTGTCTGCTTTGGCAGTATTGGCAAGGCGCTACTCGTCATCTTGTGCTCAAATCCATCAGGGCACAGAGGGACTATCGGCAGAGAACGTTGGCCCATGAGAAGCGGGGGGAGGAGGAGAGGCATCATCGTTGTTGTCGCTTCTGCTGCTACGTTTGCCTCAATGACACGAAGAGGAACTCGTCTCGGAAATGATGATCTCTTGCTGGCCGTTGGTGGACCTTTCTTCGTCTTTGGAACAGAGGCCTTGGGGTTCTTCTTCTTGACGGTGTTTTTCTGTTTCGTCGTCCCCTGACGTTTGCTGTTACTGCTACCACTTCGTTCCTCTTGTTGGTCTCTTTGAGCTTCTTCCTGTTGA
>Ga0194115_10002848_pt1 | contig 20075 bp, 19 predicted proteins | sample TA2MahsurfametaG_3_FD_148656 | JGI IMG/M metagenome (GOLD analysis project Ga0194115, IMG submission 148656) | Freshwater microbial communities from Lake Tanganyika, Tanzania - TA2015002 Mahale S4 surface | ecosystem: Environmental > Aquatic > Freshwater > Lake | place: Tanzania: Lake... | reverse complement strand
ATCCCCCGTAATCCTAGTAGCTTGAGGCTTTAGCTCTGCTCGCCATGGACTTTGTGTCCAGAGAAAAAAATGAAGAAGACTCCGAATCCTGCAAAAATGAAATCTCGCCGATATTCAGTTTCCATCGAATTGAAGGCGTTGCAGAAGGAAATGTAGGTGTGATGGTGGTAGATGATAATGACTGCACTCTAGACGATGATGATGATGCCAACATCGGGAAACCTCCTAATGATCTTCAGTCCAGCTTGTTGAGATCTTCCCCGCGCCAGGATTCATAACCAATGAAAGAAGCTCGTTCTTCCTCTTTGCATCGTTTGAACGACGCGAAAATCATACCTCCGACTTTTAGCTCAACATGAATCCATCGGTGTCATCACTTATGTTCCTGAATGAGAGGGATATCCCCTAAATACCGCCACCCTCTGACTGGAAGTCGACGATTCTGGAGTCCATCATTTGATTCATTCCGATACTTGGTTGTTCTGTCACATCGACGAAACGACCAATAATCTTCGCGGGGACACCGACTGCTACAGAATGAGGAGGTAGGTCAGTAATGACAAGTGTCCCAGCTCCGATCTGACATCCGTCACCCACTTGAATATCACCCAAGATACTAGCGCCCGCACCAAGCAACACTCCATTCCCCACCTTGGGGTGTCGGACAACTCCTTTCTTTCCAGATCCTCCAAGTGTGACATGATGCAGAATACTGCAGTTATGACCAATTCGTGCTGTTTCACCAACGACGATACCTGTTCCATGGTCCAGCATGATCCCACTACCTAATGTAGCATTGGGGTGGATATCGATTTGAAATGTTCGACTCATTTGAGATTGTAGGTAGTGACTAAGGACATGCTTTCCCTCCCTCCAAAGTACATTCGCAACACGATAGGTCTGGAGGGCATGGAACCCCTTGAAGTATAAGAAGACATCGGGTAGGCATGTACATGCGGGATCTCGATCTCTGACGGCCATGATATCGGCACGGATTTTTCGTCCAATCGATCGGTCTCGTTCGAGGGCATCCAGGATTAAGGATTGGACCTGTGTCGAGATCATCGCTGGACTTGCAAGTTTATTGGCCAAAAGGAATGCAAGACTTGATTCAAGACAGTGATGATTCAGAATTGTTGAGTAGAGGAAGCTTACTAACAGAGGTTCCCGCCTTGCCTCCATCAAGGCCTCCCATCGCATTAGGTCCCATACAGCATCCGTTTCTTCCGAATAAATTTCTTCGGGGATACTCAAATCGATATCTGGATAGCACAATACAGGTTTTGACGGAGCGAATATCTCGTTATTTCTCGAGCTCGATAGGCTTGACCGGGGAGAACCATTGTCTCCACCTAAATCATTCCCGTCATCGACAAAATGTTCTTCATGCCAGATAGCTCCACGTAGAGAGGCATCCTCTTGACTTTTCGCAACCATTTTGCGTACTCTTCGTCGACGCCCAGTTGAAAGTTCAGTCGTTGTCATCTTTTTCTGTGACCACGCCTCGTTCTGTCCATCTTGACCAGATATCCCCCCAGTCGGCTTATCGACAGGTTTGGCGGTACTCCAGTAAATTTCATCAGGCTTCGAAACACCCGTGTCTTGACGTCCATTCAGGGGACGATTTTTGCCTATTCCAAGATCATACGACGTCGCTCCTCCCAAAACTACACTTTCTGATTGTTCCTCGCCTTCCGGGACATCGTCGGTGTTCTCAAACGTAGTCTGAAATAATCGCTTAGTCATCGCCTCCCAAGACTTCATCCCAACGGGCTTCGCGGTCAACCAACCCGAAGCGCTGTTAATGGTCAGGATCATAGAGAACAGGAATAGTCTACGGAAGAAATCTCGGCTCATTGTGAATTGATTTGAGTTTGTTGTATCGGTGGGATGCTATTTGGACTCTTGTATCGGTGTTGGCAGAATGATCGGATGCAAGGATACGAGTGGTTTGTGTGGAACCCTAAGGGGTGTCAGTCTAGATGGGATAAGAATGTGGAAAAATCCTGCATCAACAACACAAAGGTTTTACGTCGGTTGTCAAGCCGGGCGACTTGATTGACCCAACTGTTTTCCCGCGTAAGCAGACCCACACAAACGATCCGGATTTGCAGGGGTGTCTATCGTGCTGGGCATTTCATGATTCTGTGAGATGCTCCGAATTAACGTCATATTCAGATTCTAGTTCTGTAAAGTGTCACACTAGTATCTTGTTAGGACCATCCATACAGCCCACACCCAAAGCTGGGAATGTCCTACTAGCATGAAAGAAGTCGCTCAATCTCTGTGACGACGATGATATCTTCTGCCCCACTGTTCTCCGAAGCGTTAGTACTTGGATTCTCCACCTCCCTAACGTCGAAATGTACCAATAGATTGTCAATTTGTTGACTACAGCCTGTGCTTGACAACGTACGAACCGGGTCGACTCGACCACTAAGACGACTGGATCGTTCTGCCTGGAATTTTCCCTGACGGGATTTCTCCGTCTGATACGATGATCGAACATCTATCGCGAGAACCTGCCGAATACATTCCAATACAGCTTCCATCGATTCTTCGATCGTCGTCTCGCCATAGGTAGGACCAAAAAACTCTAAAGTATCCGGATCCTGGATTAGGATATTCTCCAGCTGTGTACGAGCAGATTCTAAAATCGTTACTGGCTTCCGGAGACATAATCCACTTTCGACCCAGTGTGGGACACGAACTTCACCAATCACGGAATCGTAGACAGGAACATAGGGCTTGATATCCAGAACGGGAGTACCGTCGACAAGGTCAAGACCTGACACGTGAATCCTGACATTGCGCTTGTCTACCGTTTCAATTCGTTCTAGTTTGCAAAGGGACATACCGATTGGATTGTAACGATGTGGCGTCCGAGTAGCATATATCCCAACTTTCTCTCCTCCCAGTGCGGGCGGAGCTATCTTCGATTTGATTTTTTTCGATCCCTTTGACTGTGTATTCAGGTGAAATACGAACACAATCCAAATGTGACTAAAGCCCTCAAGACCATTAACTGAAGTCACTGGCGACGAATTCCCAAGCTTCAGAAGGTCGATATACCCTCTCGCACTCGGTGCGAGTAGACCTTGCCTGGGTGTTCCAACACACAACTTATAGATAGAACGAACAACTCCGATGGGCGTGACATGGAGACCATCCTCCAACAGGGCATCGGTTGATGTTAGGGTACTGATCTCTCGAATTTCGGAATGACTCTTAGGCATTTCTGAATGATTTTCTCTTTCAAAAGGATCCATCGCCTCCATAGAATCACCACTGTACTGAAACAAGACGAAATCTTTGGCAGCCACCTTCCCCTCGAAAAACAAGGTCATGGTTGACGATCTAATCCGACGCCGATCGATCATCGTTTCTCGCACCAACGCAAACGTATTTCGAAAAATGCAGCAGAGCAGCAAGAAAACCGAAGCCCTCATCGTGGTATCATTTCAGAGACACAATAGCGATCTTTCGGATTAGTGGAGTCTTGACAGCGAATCCGCGATGGTCGAACTTTGCGACTGCCGACGTCGCAGATTGGTCTGCTCCTGTTCTCGATGTGACGTGATTCGTGATGGCAGCACTTCGACCATTCAGAGGCTACCGTAGCAGCGTCGTACAAAGATCGGATGAGTCATCCCTTTACACAGGACTCTCCTCGTGATTGATAATGTCATGTATCGATGGGTCAAGGGCGGCAAGCGTCAAGTGGTTATGCTTTATTCAGATGCGGCGATGAATTTTGTTGTGAAGCTTGTTTTGCGAGAAAGTATCACCACGGCTGCGAAGCCATAGCTAGAAGACAGTCGGATGAAAAGAAGGACAATCTACCAGCGTGTCTATTGAAGAGAATGTTAGCTACCAACCAACCAACAAACAACAAACGTACGAGACGTGAGCGAGCGGTGGACAAACGGACAGAAACCCGACACAAATTTCAACCAACGGCTGAAGGACACACCGACTTCGTATGGGTTGGTCGAATTATTCATCGATGAGCATCTCTAGCTTACCGTATAAGCCATCGACAAGTTAGCCTAGAAGTTGCCTATCGAACCAACTCTTAACAGATAGGCTCTCATTAGGAATCAACAATTTCCCGAGTCATGTGGGAAATGTGTTTTTCTCCATGAGAGATGAAGAGTTTCACAAAATTTGTTCATTAGATTATAACTTCGTGTTCCCAGAAACTACCAATATATTCACTATTTCCCAAAAGGGAAAGGATAGAAGTATGAAATAAGGCGATATTGTCACATGGCAGAGTAAAAAGGGTCGACTGAAAGCTGCGATACAAACACTGCCAACAGTGCGCGACGATCGAATCCGAAGAGGCAGCTTTTGCTGCTACCCATCAAGCCCTCTCATCCTGTAGCCAGGATAGTGCTTGATTCGAATCTCTTCTGGACGGAAAAGGGAACAGACAACCGTATTCCGGTTTGCCTTTCAAGATGATTCATCTCAACATTCTGTACAAAATGGACCAGTCCTTCAAATCTGAGTCTGAGGGAACACCAGCGTAGTCAGATATCTTCTGCTTTAGAGCACAAGCTGTTTCGTCGCCTATATCGAGCACTCTCAGACGAGGAGAAGAATCCTCACTCCGCCCTACCGATGAAAAAGTCTTGAACCCGTTCGTGACTTGAATGGCGGCGTAAGCGTCATTCCGAAGCTGGGCGAGATAGCGTCGGTGTTCCATCTCGAATTCTCGTCTCCTCTCCCGTAAGACAGCCAATGTCTTCTGTGCGGTATGAGCTGACTCCATTAGTCTACGAGAACAATGAAGTGATAAAGGAGCTACATCCTTGGCGAGATTCTCTTCAAAGAATCGGCAAGTTTCCATCACGCTTTCGTGGTTGGATGTCCTCTCGAGATAGGCCGTCGTTCTACGTCTCGATACCTTCTTTTCGACCAGAGCCAGTTCTGGACCGTTCAGAACATATGGTTGCAATGTGCTTCTATTCCGCTTTGCCATGGTGCCTTGAATGAATGGGTTACTACTTCCTCTACAATCGCCATGCACAAGAAAGACAGGTCTTTTCCACTTGCAGTTGGTTTCGACCCATCAATCGAACCATCTCAACGGGACCAAGAAGACCGAATATCCCGTTATCTCATCCATCTCCCCTTTCTTCGTTTTCGTCTGTATGGTGCGAACGTGCAACACCCGTAGGCATGACACGAAGAAAATACAAGCTGGAGAAGAAATTGGTGAAGAACCGTGTTCTTCAACGTCTTCTTCAACGTCTTCTTCGGAGTTTCTCCAATGAGAATGCCATACCGTACTGTACCGCACTGGTATCGTACTTTCGTATCGTACCACTGTTTGTTGGCATACATATCTTCGCGTCCGTCAGCCTGTTGCCCGTGCGTTGTCCGGTTTCACTACCAGGTAAGTTCTTACAGTTAGCATTCCTGCTAGCCAACTACGACGTGAGAAGTGTGCATCGTCAAATGAATGAAATATCTACCCATGACAGCAAATCATCTTGATAAGAGATTAACTATGAATGCGCAATAGAAATTACTTCACCTGTAAGTTCAAAAAGAAATGTCTTGCCCGAGCTTCATCACGGCGAAACTTCCATCGACGGAGGAGAATCGTCGAGTGTTCCTTTGCCCGTTGGAGAATTTACGTTCAACTTGTCATCATCTCCATGGTTGAGTTTGTCGATAGATACGCTAGCATGGAACCATGCGTTTGGATGATTCCCAAGATTGTCTGTCTGGACTTGTGAATCTCGTTCGATATTCGGGTGGGTTGCCTTGAAATGTTCGACACAGGCCAATTGATAATTGTGAGATTGTTGTTGTGCAATGATCCCCTTTTGTTGCTGTGCGGTGACACCCAAACGACTTAATAGATTCGTTACGTCTTGGACCGTCCCATGTTTGTAGGGACATCCATGATGTTCATTCGCATTCGGTGCATTTCCATTAATAACTTTCGCACAAGAATAGGGTGGATAATTTGCACGTTTCCCCTCTTTACCATACATATGTCGCCAATTATACGCATATTCCTTTGAAAATCCCTTCCCCGCGAACATCCGTTCGAAGTATATCAAGGCATCTTCCAAGGACAATCCAGCCCCCTTGAGGAATAGTCCATATTGCAAACGACCCCAATGCTTTAGATGTTTTTCCTTTTGTAATGCCATCTGCAACTGTGCCATACACAATGGCATGTGTTTGAGATGTGCGGGGACGTTATTGGAATTCAAATTGGTAACATTGGAAGAATCTGCCTGGAACTGATCGTTGACAGTATGGACCGTAGTCACATTCTTGAGGAAGCCCTGTGTACGTTGCAATCCGGGTGTAGTCGGAACAGCACTTAATAGAACAAGTTGACGTGATAGGGAGGCACGGAACCGGGCTGTGACGAGGTTGACTAACCGAGATTCAGGAACAAAGGCCTTCCCACCACGGACAAAGACTTGACGATGTTCGACCAAGTCCAGGGCGTGGATGAATGGGACTTGATAAATTTTAGATTCCATTTTAATACCCGGTGTCGATGCTAGAATATCTGCCATCAAGTTGGAACCCTCAAGATCTCTTTGTGGTACTAACGTCGCTTCCGGTAGGACAGTGGAGAGCGCATTCGTCGTTGAACCTGCCGCGGCATGTCCAAGACGCCATTTCAATAGAGCTACTTCCTGGGTAAGGAACCAACGACGTAGGTCTTCTGTTCGGCAGTACGCAAGTCGGAGGACGAAATGAGAGATCCAATCCTTTTTGAAGTCCTTATTGATTCGTGGTAGGAGTCGATCAAGATGCTCCTTGCATTGCTTCTGATCGGCATTCCTTAGCTTAAGTTGTTCAAACATTTTCAAGACCTAATACGGAAAAGAAAAAGCAAAAGAATGTGTAAGGGTGGAGTCCCTTTCGGAAATGGAATGGTGAAACCCTTTTTCTTCTTCCGACGACGATCCATGTCCTACCTTGAGACGATCCAAGGCATACTCTTCAAAATCATCTAGACTAACTTCAAAGTCCGGAATTTCTTGGTACAGATTGACGGTTGTAGCCTTGTTTTCGCTCTTGTCTTTAGGCAGGGAGGAAGAAATATATGATTTCGATCGTACGACGTTCATGGTTAGTTTGGGACGTTTGCTGCAAGGATCAAAGTATGGTACGAAGAGTTGCACGTTCTGATGTTCGTTGATTTCGTCATTTGTTGCCTCCAACCTCGACCCCTCCGGGCCAAACTCTAATTTCCTTTTCATCTCGTCGCATCCAAGCAGACAAGAAATTGGCGCGAACGAGAACCAAGTTTCTCAATAGTCTCCCAGACGGACAAAAAGAAATTGACACGAACGACTCCAAATTACCACTTACTACTTTGCCTGCGCGGAGAATTTGTACGGTACGTTCATTTCACCTAGAGCTCGTACTGGAACAAATCGGCCCGGACGCCTCATGGTGGCTTTACCTATCGATGGAATCACCAAGGTCTACCTCTCTCAACTAGTTTGTTGACGTTGTTCCGCCACAACGATAACGTTCACTCTATACCTGTTTTACCATGGGTAAATACGTCCAAGTAAGTTATAGGAGGTTGCTGATGGATCGTATGGAGAGTATAGAGCAGACGTCTCTGACGCTGTTGCCCTTTTCAAAATGTTCCACCATTACGTTTGCTTCATCACTTTCCTCGATGATGATTGTAGGCCCAAAGAAAGGGTAAGTCCACCGTCTTCAAGGCGCATGTCCGAACTCGAAAGGGTGCGGTCAAGCTCCGAGCGTTGGACTATGCCGAAAAGCAAGGTTACATTCGAGGAGTTGTCAAGGAAATTCTTCATGATCCCGGTCGAGGTGCACCCGTTGCCAAGGTCCAATTCCTGAATGCCTACAGATACCAACGTGATTCGGAACTTTTCCTCTGCACGGAGGGTATGTACTCTGGACAATTTGTTTACTGTGGAAAGAAGGCGACTCTTTCTGTTGGAAATGTATTGCCCCTGAGTCAAGTTCCCGAGGGGACAATTGTCTGCAACATTGAGTCCAAGGTTGGTGATCGTGGTGCTCTTGCCCGATGCTCTGGAGCCTTTGCCATCGTCGTGACTCATGATGAAGATAATGGCACGACGCGTCTACGACTTCCATCTGGAGGGAAGAAGACAGTCTCCTCCAGTGTCCGTGCCCAAATCGGGATCGTTGCTGGTGGTGGTCGTACCGATAAGCCTCTGTTGAAGGCTGGACGTGCCTACTACAAATATGCTGTGAAGCGAAACTGTTGGCCGAAGATTCGTGGTGTTGCTAAGAATCCAGTAGAGCACCCTTTCGGTGGTGGTAACCATCAACACATTGGTAAGCCGTCAACCGTTGCCCGAGACCGTCCAGCTGGTCGTAAGGTGGGTTTGATCGGTGCTCGTCGAACGGGACGTCTTCGAGGTGTAAAGAAGACGGCACAAGACAAGGACTAAACTTAATCATAGGATTAAGAATAAAGACATTAGCGCAGAAGACTGTGCCATAGGGTGTCTATTTATGCTTTGAGCACCTAACACTGCATCAAGAGTATCCACAGATGTTATCAACGTCAGTGCATGCCAAGAGTCCATTCGCGTGTACTCAATCATGAGTTCGTTTCCACCGCAGAATCTTGCGGGATCGGATTGAATCACTGGGCATGGGGAATGTACCCAGGTGAATTGAGCAGCATCCCGTTGGAACTCAGCCCATCTTCGTCCTGGGTATTGCCCAGCCTACAGGTATCGTCACCAGGGGCTCTTCCCTGTCGTGATGCGAAGGCCTATGGCGACTACAAATACAAGTCGTAGACATGGACCCTTCATTGACCGTACGCTTTCCGCTGCTACACTGATATGTACATATACAGAACGACCACCTCTCTATACGATCCAACTGTACTCTACATCTGCCAAGAGACTAGCAAGCCTAGTTGTCATACCTTTCCAGAAGGCATGCATTTCCTAATCCACCATCAGCACATGCAGCCAAAAGGGCAAAGCGCTGTCCCTCTTGCTGTAAACGGCGAGACGCTGTCGTAACCAATCGAGAACCGGTCGCGCCGAAGGGGTGCCCAATCGAAAGGGATCCCCCTTTTGTGTTCATTTTGTCCATGTCGATTTCTCCGACCTTCTTCCCTCCTAGTCGTTCTTCAGCGAACTTATCACTATTCATGGCGACCAAATTAGAAAGTACTTGCCCCGCAAAAGCTGCAGAAACACAGAAATAGTCACCGTCGACGTGTGAGACCTTGAAAACGAGGACAGACCTGCCACCCCCACCCCATGAGTAGACCTACCTTCATGAATTTCAAACACACCGATATCCGACATTTGCAACTTATTTCGTTGCATGATATCGTGCGTGCAATAAGTCGGCCCAAGAAGAAGCTCGTCCCATGGATCACAGGAACGGAAGCTCCAGTCACGTACGTAAGCCCATGGTTTAAAACCGAGTTCCAAAGCTTTTTCCTCGCTCATCAAGAGACTCATGGCGGCACCATCCGTCAAATAACTTGAGTTCGCCGCCGTATGAGTTCCGTGAGGCTTGATAAATGCGGGCTTGAGCTTCGACACAGATTCTATGGTGGAGTCACCCTTGATTCCATTCTCGGCTGTTGATCCTTTGTAGGCAATGACTTCATCAGCGTAGAAACCAGAATCGTGGCCTTTTTGAGCCAAGGTGTGAGAACGGACCGTGAACTCATCTTGTTCTTGTCGACTGACACCGAATTTTGCACTGAGCTTGTCTGAGCTGACACCCATGACTTCACCCGTCGTGTAGTTGGCAATGGCAGGGGTTTCAAGAGCCAGATCTTTACTCTTTAATCCTTTCAGCATGTGTCGAACAGCACCGAGAGGACCTCCCTTCTTCATTGCCTTGTTCATCGTGATCAACTTTTGGCGGATGGGACGGGTAAGTCTAATGGGAACGTCTGAAAAGGTTTCACAGCCCCCCGCTAGGACGACATCAGCATGACCAGTCATAATCTGCTGGGCTCCCGTCGTGATGGCAGCATTTGCCGAAATACACGCCTGCGCCACAGTGTGGGCTGGAATATGGTACGGAAGACCAGCGTTGACAGCGGCTTCCCGAGCTATGTTACTCGTGCGAACTTCTTGAATGACGTTACCTTCGGAATATTCACCAAAAGCATTCGTGTCAGAATCAGATCGTCGGGCGACGCCAACCTTTTGCTCCCTATTGTGCAAAAAATAAAAATCCCCGGTTTCCCTTGGTCGAGAACTTACCGCAAACAACGTAGTCAATGAGTTCCTTTGGAAGAGCCGTTTGTGTCAAGAGACCATTAATCGCAAGGCGTTGCAAATCCACCGCCATCTCATTGTGATAGATGGTCGAAGTCTGAGCGAACGGAATTCTCACACCACCAACGACAACAACGTTGCGAGGGGAACCTCCACTTCCAGTCGAAAACTGTCGGAGGAATGTAAGCTTGGTGACTTGTCGAGATAGACGGGAAGGGAACATATTTCTGCTACTGTTCAGGGAATAATGAAGAAACGACTGATCGGATGCCGGTTCGTTGGGTCGTTGGTAGGAGTGGGGGAGACGAAGAAAAAGTGCAAAAAGTTGACACCATCGCCTTCGCCAAAAGGATACGCGTCATCGAGGTCGAGAATTGATCAAATCGACCAAAATCGGGCGTGACTTATCGGCATAGGGGCAGCCCAGTTAACTGTAGTAACAGTAATCTCCAGGACCAAACGTCGGGTGCCATTACTTCATACCACGCAAAACCCTACCGGTACGAGAACTATAGTGTATATGCAGGATTGGTACATCCACAAGTTCCAGGATTTGCGCAATGATCTACTTTTCTTTATACTCTATTGGATCTACTCCGTGTAATCGATAAGAATAAATTGGTACGATTTCATACCAGGAGTGTATCCACATAATGAACAATTTTGTAGCTCCCTTTGTATATAGCATCGTCACAAAAAATGACACTGAAAGAGAAGGAATGTAAGGAATTTGAACCTCTGAATAGGTGGCAAGATCTGCAGCTTCGCGAGGTAAACAAAATCCCTTGTTCGAGCATGTCATGATACCCCCGATTCATGCATAACTCAACATCACAATGGCGATTGGTTCGTCAGAGTGTCTTTGGTTTTGTTGGACCTAGGAGCTTGTTACAGCAAGCTCATCCCCTTTGGCACGGACAATGGCATCATATTGAGAACCGTATGTCACATGACGATATACCGCCGCTATCCGTTCGCTATCGATGACACCGACGGATCGCTGCCATTCCTGTTCCTTTAGAACTGCAAATACAGCTTATAAATACAACTGAGAATAGGTTGCGACCGCCGTGGGCGTTCTCCATTCCAGACCCCGTACACAAACCCCATCATCGTCGTTCGATGACGCACGAGTAAGAAGACCAAATAACTCATAAAGTTCCGAGGCTAGATCTGCAAATCGTTTCTGTTGCTCGTACTCTTCAGAACTAACCCAACACCGAGAATATTCCTCGTCAGAGAACTCATGAAGGTGGAGCGTGGTCCCAACGTATACGATTGGTGAGAAGGAGACATTCGGTGTCCTTTTCGAAACCGTTAGTGAAAATGTAGATGACGAAATCGGGATGATACCGTCATGAAAGCCACTGAGATTGGCGTCAATCTCGTCGGCAATAGAAGATCCCAATGGTGCCATACTTTCGACGAGACCAGTACTGTGTATGTCTCGGTGATGGACTTTATTGGACTCAGCTGCTATGCGTCTGACAACAACGCCACCATGCACGAAAAGGTGGTTGTTGAGGAAGAGAAAGGCCCTATCCCGGGCTAACAGGCGAATTTCGGAGCTGGCAATGTTGACATTAATTACATAAGTTAACGTCTTTATTTTGGGCCTCTTCTGCTGTTGGGGGGTCATTGAACATGGGAGTATAAATGTAAAGCATTAGGCAAAATCAACGTGTCCGGTTTTCGACTATAAATCAACGAATATGATTGGCTAGTCATCAAATCTGAGAATGCACCTCAATAGTGCCCTAAGTCCAGTATTTCTGACAGTGAGTTGACGGATACGGTACTACCAAATGCTCACACCGATATCGCGTGTACCGTATCTACAGTTGGATGCTGCGAATTCCCTTCGGTCTCCTTGTCAATAATGCCCCATGTCCCGTAGTACGTACTCCACGCGATCTGCCTTCCCCAATATCTGCCGTCAGGTGATAGAGCATCTGTTTGGGGCCTTTGTGACCGGTAACTATGCAGCAGGATAAACCTAAAGCCATATGAAATGCGCGGTTCAGAAAACGCTAGATGTACAGCAATAGTATAGAATTCAGTTCACCGCAATCGAATGCATATGTTGAGATAGCCTAGCTCAAAAAGTTTCGGGTTCTGGATCGAGTCATCATTGCCCCGAAAGTTGCCCTCTAGAGTAGTTCTCGGTTCACTTCGTCACGTTTCGCGACGAATAATATCAGGCCACCGACGTGAGGGAGCCACCTAACTGAAACAGTCAACAAATGAGAAAGTTTGGACGGATGTCGGTACTTTTGCTCTAACCATTCGGATGGCTGCGTAGAAGTTAGTTGACCGACGCATTCATTGATTGTTGAGTCGAGGGAGTCGGTGGATACAAATTCGGAAAGGATGGCACGAAATCCTGTCGTGGGGAACTGCCGCAAAGATGGGAGGCAACAGACAAGATACTCAATATCTTGGCTGTAACGCGTCGGGCACAAATCGTGAGCTAAACACAACTAATCAAGTGCGAAACGACGCATCGACGATGGGTTGTGAACCTACCTGTGAGGAACTAGTGACGAAACTGCGTTCAAGGTGTCCAGGATACATTTCGCGATTTCATCTTGATCGTTACTGATGTTGCCAACGGTCCGCATAATTCGATCGAAACCTTGGCGCTCAAATACGTTAAACCGCACGACTTCTGTCGCATTCGGACTGGACGATGGGGATGGTCGTACAGCTTCAATTTCTTCCCCTATCAACGATGACCATGAGAATTCCCGATGGGAAAGACCTGGCATTATGGAGCGGCGTCTTGGAGTCGCGATACTGAATTCCGCTTGTGATTTCTGACGAGCAATGACGCCATCATTCTCGATATCCCCCTTACTCAGGCGGGTTACAAATGCTTTCGACGAAGAGTGTTAGGTTTCGGGTTCCTTATGGATTGCGGCCAAGCCAATGACGACGAAACTCTTTGCACTTACTCTCGACAAAGAATGCTGTTATGACGTTCAACATGACGCAGACTGCAACTAGAACAACAACCACAAAGTAGGGATATACAAAGCGAGGCTCGGAGAAGCGATCCGCATATAGAAAAACTCGGGCTATCTCATGCCAGTCGTTGACCACCATGACGTTGAAGACAGTCACTAGACCTCTCGAGTAGCTGTTGAAGTTGTTCAGATAGTAGAATGCTTGCAGGTACTCATTCCCGCTCAATTCTTCCACATCCACATGACCCCCCCAAAGCAGCATTCCAATACAAACAAAGACGTGGATCGTCGTACATACCAAAAGAACTGGACCCTCAAGCGCCGGCAAGACATCGACTGATCTGTCAACAACATCCCGAACCATTGGGAAGAAACGCATACTTCGAATCATGTCTACGGCTCTACCTGTGTATAGATAATTGAGCGCTTTCTGGTTGCCTTGGCCAAGGTAGCTGCAGATACCGTAACATGAGACAAACACACCGACTGCAGCGAAGCTATCGAAAATAGCATTGCTGCGTGTCATGGGATAGTAGCTGAGTGACCATATATTGCATCTCACGACAAGCTCTAACATAGAGAAGATCGTTATCATAGAACCGACCGCGACCATACTTGCGTTGAACCACTCAGGCTGATATCTTGACGTGAGCAACGTGACAAACAGAAAGTTCACTATAGTCACCAAAACCGAAAGCAGATCAATCCCACTCGTGAACATTGACGCCTTCCTTGCCGACCGGACTGAAGAGTTCAATGCCTCACGTAGTCTTTTCTGGAAGGCACTGTAGCCCATAGGACAGGTTTTGTCAGGATCTACCAGTTCCATAAGAATATCAAGCTTTATGGTTCCGTAATGTGGCCTCACTTTTGCCAAGGTTTCTCGGATTAGATCGCCAGGCAGTTCAACACTACCTTGAACCACCATCTGCCAGGAGGATAAGACCTGATATGCGCATCGGATCGAATTTTCCTTATCAGCCGAGGATCGTTCGTGTACTTCAGTCGCAGCCTGGATGAATATTTGAAAGACTACCGAAAGAATAAGGGAATGCAGATAGAAGACACAGACGACGATAAAGATCACAAAGAAAACCGCGTTGATCGGGTCCTTCGAGTAAAGAGGCATCCAAAGGCTTGGATTGACCACAGTTGTCGACACTGAAAAGAAAAACCCTAAGTGGTGAGGATGCCATTCATGCTCCCGGGACTCCATACTTTTCAAGAATAATTCTTACACTGAAATAGAGAGAGCCAGGATTCTACAAGACTTTCAAAGCCATCATCACTGTAGTACAATCGGCAGGCGACCGCAGCGAAAATCAGAATGAGGAACATTTCGATGGCAATCACTCGGAACAAGATTTTGGATATTCGGAATAGTGCCTGTAGGGCGTCCCTAGCTCTTTGACTGAGATAGAAGAAAATCAATGGTTTGAACAGAGGAAACCCCAACGAAGAAACGTGCTCATCAGGGTTCGACCAGAGGACCCACATCCAGCTCTGGATTGCCGTAACGGCGACGAAAAGATACATGACTTGATGTAGGTAGAACTCTAACTTCTTCTTTCCATCGATCGTCACAGCTTGTCCAAAGATACGTTGCTTCAAGTGCAAGTCTATTGCGAAAATCAGAATAGAGTATGAATGAATGACTGCCGTCCAGAATTGAGTCTTGAAGAAGGAGACGAACAAACAGAATGTAGCAGAGTATAGAAAGAGTATCCGCCACCACGTAGAGAATCCAATTTGATGGCATTTGATTTGTACATCGGATATCCTGGAGATATCTCCCGAAAAGGAAGGCGGACGTCCAGATTCATAGTCCCTAAGGAAGCAGGCCGCTAAGGATGTTGCCTTTTGTCTTGTCAGCTCGGTGGTATCCAAGACATTGAAAAGCGGTTCATTTCGTGATGAATCTCCCAACAATTGTTCAGCAGCAAAGCTGGAAAAGTCGGACGTGATTCCTGAACGTTCACTGTCGGTACCTCGTGATGGTGACATATCTGTATGGTAGGTTCATCCGCCACTATACATTAGATACATGAAAGTCATCGAATGGCGTGATGATTCATCATCATATGATCACCAGTTGAGTTCTTCTTGGGAGACCGAGACACACGCATCCCTTTTGAATTGGTCAACAAGGCGGGCAATGCTTTCGCACTCGGGACTCCTCAGTCGTGTACCTGAAAAAGGCCCCCCTAGCTTTCCGAGGCTTCAACTGTTGCATGCACCCCATTTTGCTTCTGCTACTTCCAATAGTATAATCTTGAATCCCTCCCTTGTGTCGCACCGAATCAAATGTAGCACTGATATACCGTGAAACTTTACTCCTGCAATCGACTATGATCCAAAAACAGGTATAACTGAAAGCAATAGTCGGCGATTTCTAATCGGACGAGTCGTAGCTTTCCCAACGCGGGAACTGCGACTTTGAGGGGACACTATGGTAGCGGTTGCTCCGGTATTGGCAATCGTAGTTGACAAGAGGGAAGCAACTTACAGTCAAGGCTCGAACTAGGCCTGAGGTCCGGGGACACTGCATCGAATTACTAGTAGTATCCTTTGCACACATTTGCTCCTATGTTCTATGATTGTAGGATCTGTGTGGGTCGGACTGAAACTACCGGTACAACACAAACGCCTACCGTAATCAGAAGTATACGAGTTGTCTCCAAGAGAGGAATAGTTTTGAACCTAGCTGTAACGCTACGCCTAGTACGTCCACTTTGGCAAAGCACAATACACCTAAAATGCTGGGAAGTGCCATGAACGACGTGACGAAGTTTCCCAATGATTTTCATGAATCACCCGGGGAAATCAAACTCGTGTATTTCTTGGATCATGAACGTATGCGTAGATTGACTTTTGGTAGGTTCCTATTTTCTTTCCTTTAATAGTTGTTTAATCAACCTTCTTTCGGTAGGAGCATCCCTCTGTGAGACGAGCCTTACCACCAGTGGGTTGGCAAAGCATGATATTACAGTTCCCACACAGCACGACTGTTTGGGCGTGGCTAAACACTGTAGTAATTTGGAAGCACCCAGGGCACTTAATATCCATAAAGAAAGAGTTTGGAGATTGCACAAGTCTCTTAAGCTTGTGGGTCTGCAATTCGTGTTCAGGAGAAGGGTTCAATAGATCGACTGGCATTTTGAAGGAGGTGCGTGGTTGCAAATAAAAACAGTTGCGAAAACAATGAAAATCTATTTCGAGACAGGTCGAGAGAGAAACAAAAAAAACACACACAAGTGAGATTTTGAGAAAAATGCCGCAGGTTTGCAATTAGTAGCGGGTTTCAACCGATTGTTTCTGGCCATTCAAGACGCTACAGCAACGGGAATGATGAAATGGACGACACCAAATATGGCAGGGTTTCGGTCTACGAATTGTTCCCCTTTTTCCCTCGTTGCCACTCTCGATCCCACCTTTCGCACCTTCTCAATGAATTGTTGTATGAAATCCTACTATCACAATCATCAAACGAATTGGATACACATGGTGAACTCACCTCACAGCTAGGAGTGTCGTGAACTAAAATCTCTGCTTTACCATCTGGGGCGTCTCTCCATCGTGAAGCCCCACCCGCGACGGCGCTTGAGCTGGTACTCTCTGCCCAAGTCTCTCGTATAGACTTCTACGTACATGTGAACGAGAAAATGGATTTCTAGTAAGCCGAATCGGGAGTACGTCTGACCTTCCTTCGTCGTGTTTCTTCCATAAGGATTGCTTGGCTGACCTTGCTAAAGGAATCAGGAATCTTCACATGCGTCGATAGTATTTTTGACTGAATCGAATCGAAATTCAAGGTACCGTAAAGGTTCTCTCAACGGTCGCGCCGGTCAATAAAAAAAAAACGATTGTTATCCGAATGTGATACGACGCTGTCTATGTTCCGGACAGAGATTCTTCTCTTTTTGTCACCCTCCTTCAACTGGTGATGATGGATGATACACAGCTACCGTATGAGGATATCCTATTCTTCTTCATGAGCAGTGGTTCTCTTGCGCTAGCCTTCTATTCACGTACACTGACCCGGAGCGCAATATACATACTGCTACACCACATTCTTCCATCCATCATATCCATTCTTTGCCACGGGTGCCTTACTACCGTGGTAAGAGGAACGTCCCTACAAGTCAGAGTCGGCGAATTGAAATTTTCAAAATCAAATTATTTTTTTTGGATTCTTGGGTCACTGCACGTCTTTCCCGCAATCTACACGACCATCGGAGAGCAACAGGGGGCTTTTTCCCCTCACTATTCGACTGTCCTTTTTCTTGCATCTTATCATGCCTTCAGCAAAAGGCGAACGGAAGGCATCGCGGAGACAACGGTTTGCCGAGCAAGTTCAAACCGCAAACAATAATTCGTCTCGTGAAGCTGTGAATGGCAACTACTTACAGCCTCATCCATATCATACACCCTCTCCTCTACTACCAATGCCGTCTTCCTTTATTTCAAGATTTGAAAATCGATCGAGTTCAATGACTTCACATATCTCCGATGTAACCATGGATGATTTATCTGGTGCCCATGAAAGTGTTTTCGAATATTCCGACACTAGTGGAGAAGAACGAGAGGACGCGTATTTTCTACCACAGCAAAGTAGTGGAAGATTTAGAAATATTCTTGGAGGTAGTTCTGGTGAATCTATGTTTCGAGACTTGAGGCCCGGAGGAGGGAAATCGTCGAGAGTGTTACAGTACGGGTCAAGTAGTGGCTCGGCCAGCACGCCAGTGGGACAGAAGGAAGATCAACTTGACACTTTACAGCCGCCTGCGACATCCAATGATTATGAAGAAGATCCATGGAAGTATGCAAGTTTGAAGTCTTGGATGACGAATTTAGCATATTCCTTTCGTTCTCCATCGACATCAGAACGGAAAGAGCCGAAGGCCGAGCCTTCATTACATCAATCAAAACCATCCTGGGGGACGATGGAATATCCTACGAGTCCATCAATGAGTTGGAGAGATTCCGTCAACAATCATTACTCTGCTTCTGTCTCGAGTCGGTCCGATCCAAGGGAAAAGGTCCCCCTTGTACAACAACAGGACGCCAAGACGACACAGAATTCATATGGGAGCGAGATAAAGTCAGCAGAAATTCCGAGACGAGGAGGGAATAATGGGGGGTATGGTGGTGACCGGGGAAAGCTGGAATCGAAACCCCGACCAATAGCATTGAAAAGTAAGAGTACAGCTGCTACCCTGGCAGCATTCTTCCTTATGGATTACGAGGCAGGACGACCACCAACCCTATCATCAAGCTTTGACAAAATCACACAGTGGCAGCTGCGAATTTATAGGATACACTTCTCTTGGGCTTGGCGATTTTTCGGGATATCACTACCAACGTTGATACTGTTTTTGGCTCATTCTCAGAACAACCTCGTTACGGCTCTCATGCACTCTTATGCAATCCTCTTCTTCCTCGTTGAAATATGGATGAGAGAACAACTGTATTCTCAGGAACCTACCAGTGATGAGTATCATTCTGAACGACGATTGAATCGGCCCCTTATCTTATTCTTTATCATCCTAGGACTTGAAAGCTGGGTATGGTACATTTTCCCACCCAATCCTCAAGCCAAAGTTCCAGCCTTGGTATCATCCATTTTCAAACCTTTGGTGTTCTTCTACATTAGCCTCAAGGCCCGTCATGCCCTAGAAGGCTTATCCATGATTACCCGCATTGTTGCAAGGGTTATCATGATCGAAATGATGCTAATCTTGGCTTTCGCAGCGGTCGGGTGTCAGCTCTTTCGCGAGTACGATTCCTTTAAGGATTTGTCATCCTCTTGGCTCTCTCTCTTTGAACGTAAGTATTGGACCAAACTCTGTATCATCTGTCGTCCGCCCGTCTCTAATTTTTTGTCCGTTGAAAGTTTCTACAACGGTTGTGAATCCAAGTCTTTGGATGCCGATGTATCAATCTTCAAAGACCAATGCATTTTTCTTCGTATTCTTCATAGTTGCAAGTGTATTCTACTTGCATTCATTGGTTCTCTCGGTTGTCTTTCAGACGTACATCCATGCGGCGACGGATATACATAGTCGATCTGTGATGGATAGGGAAGAAGCGATACGAAGAGCATTCCTGTCCCTTTTGCGAGAAGAGAGTTCAGAGTATATCAGTGCAACTAGCGTACGGAAAGCGCTACAAGTCGTTCGCCCCCACTACAATCCGATGAAGGTAGGGCGAAGAATATATCGGCCTGATAAATATGCAATTACCTTCCCTCTCTTACACGATTCTTCTTGATATAGATAAAGGCGCTGATGGATATTTTGGACCCCTCTGATCAACACGCAATCGACTATCCGACGTTCCGGACGAAGATAAGACAAGCTCTCAATGCATCGATTCGAACCGCCAGAAGCAACACGCATTTTGCGATGACGATTGAAATAGTAGCTATATTCGTCGCTGTGGTGAATTTCTTGTATGTCATGTTCTTGACATCAAGTCCCTCTGATGCCTGGTTTGATTCGATTATTCTTTCAGCTGGCTCGGCAATTACGCTTCTTGGGATATTCGAATTAGTCGTTCGTTTCAACCCGACGCGGATAGCGAACTTCACACCCATTACGAGATTGAATCCAACGTTTGACGGGCTGGCTTTGGTGGGTGCACTCGTCTCTGGCTATGGTATCCTAGGTTACTCGCTGGGAATCAAGCATTCGATGGACTTTCTCTTGACAGGTCGTGCAATCGACACAGTGAGGATAATGCGATTCTTTCCCATGTTTCGTGACGTGGTTCGTCGGAGTTCCGACGTGATACCTGCCTTGGCTGGTCCGATCTTTTGTGTCCTTACTACGATCCACGTCTTTGTCCGCCTTGG
>Ga0194115_10002845_pt1 | contig 20091 bp, 14 predicted proteins | sample TA2MahsurfametaG_3_FD_148656 | JGI IMG/M metagenome (GOLD analysis project Ga0194115, IMG submission 148656) | Freshwater microbial communities from Lake Tanganyika, Tanzania - TA2015002 Mahale S4 surface | ecosystem: Environmental > Aquatic > Freshwater > Lake | place: Tanzania: Lake... | reverse complement strand
ATATCTTCATCACCATGTTTCAATTCGAATGTCCCTTCCGCCCATTCCAATCGGACCTTTTCCAATCCCTCTACAAGGAGATCAACCTCTTCCTGTGTAATAATCCCCACCTTCCCAATCGCCTTCGCATATGCGACAGATCCACGAATATCTTGATCCCACATGCTATTCGTATTTAAGTATCGATATCACAAAGAAGACGCGGACCGAGTGTCAGTTGATTTCGCCATAGGAACCAACAGAACAAGGAGTATAGAAGGATGCGGTTTTTTTTCGCCAGAACAATGTATTCGTCTTCCTCTTCTTCGACGCCGACGACTACCAGAACTCACCGTTTGTCAAAGGAGATACTCTCATTGAACTTTTCCATGATGGGGTCGACACCACCCTTGAATCGTCCTCCCGCACCGAACAGTCCACCACGGTCTCCAGATGCTATTGGTGAATGAATGACCGACGATCCCAAAAAGAAGAAGGACAACGACCAGGTAAGAGATTGGCGTCGTTCCTTGTTTGGCTTTTCGTCTCCTATCGATGACCATAACTTACGTTTATCACTCGACATGTTTTTTTACTGAATGGGATTCTATAGAAAATGAAAGATGACTCTTCTTGAGAGGGAAATGAAAAGGTATGTCAATTTGTGATGATCTCTTGACACATGAAGCGTCGTCAATTTCGTCGTCGTCGTCCTCCTCAGTCGTCGTCAGATGGTGGTAGTAGGAACCGTCGGTCTCTAGTACATAGGATCCCTCCGACGTGAAATTTCGTTCCGTAGAAATGGCGAAGGCGAATCTGTTTTGTTGATTGTGATGGCATTTTGTCTGATATCATCGTAGGTCACATCCATAGATAAGATTCTTACCTAACTATCTTACCTCACGTCACTCTGTCGGAAATGTTGGATGTTTCACATTTTGCTCGGGAATCACTCCAATAGTTTCTTCGTAGATTCACAAGGGGACCCAACAATGCATTCGTTGCAGATAGAGTAGGATACGAGCAGGTCCTTTGATAGATGACTACTAGGTGTCTTGGTTCCAGGTAGGACCCGAAACGAAAGCATAGTGTTTTCACAGTCATACGAATATCCGGGCCGTTGCTCTCCTCATGCAGGCGTTGTATCATACGTTGTATGATACCCTCTAGAAGCAACTCTGGAGACCCGCTCGACCTGTCCGTCGTTCACACAACCCTTGGATGTCCCTCCATTTTCTATTTTTTCGCGATGTCATGCTAAACGAATAAAAACATTTTCTCACAATCTTTACCAAAGACTATTTAGGAATGACAGACTTTCATCCTCTCCGATCCTTCAAGGATGATGGATCTTCAACTTGGCAATCATTCGACAGGGAGGCAGTCCGAATAGCGAAAGAATCTCCCACTGCCGAAATGCCAACTATGGATCATTCCTCTACACAAGATTTCCAAAATGTTTATGAACCGAGTGATGATACCTTCCTTTTGATTGATGGGATCCAATATGATATCAAGAAACATCTGCATCCCTATGGTGATGGTAATGAAGAAGAAAATGAAGATGATGATGACACAAAAAATAGCCCACAACAACGACAACAACAAGATCAATTCAAGACGATACTTGAGATTGGTTGTGGTTCGGGGATACCGATTGTATTTTTAGCAAAATTACTTCCCACGGCACGACCGATCGCAACCGATATTAATCCATTCGCATTGGACTTTGCTCAAAGGACGGCAAAAGAAAATGGGATAGGTACACTCGAGACGATTCAATGTGATCTTGCCACACCACTCCTTTCTGAATTTCGAAACAAGATCGACGTTATCATTTTTAATCCACCCTACGTCCCTACACCAGATGAGGAAGTCGTATTGGAAAGTACCAATACGACTACCGTAGGTGGTATAGAAGCGAGTTGGGCAGGTGGTGAACGAGGACGAAGAGTTATTGATCGAGCTATTCCACAAATTGCCGAACTGTTATCTCCTCATGGGATAGGCTATATGATCACAGTCGATGACAATGAACCAGAGGAACTCTCCATTATCTTCAAAGAGTTAGGATTATTCATGCGACCTTTCGTCCGACGTCGGGCACGGAATGAATACCTGAGTGTCCAGCGAATCACAAGGATGCCACCCACTGGTCCATAGGCAGCAGGACACCCCCTGACAGAATCGTTTTGGTTGTCCAGGATTACCAAGAAAATCCTACACAAGACCTCCGAGTAACGCTCGTTTGGCAGCTTTATTGGAACCTTCTTCCAACACCTTGTTTTGTCTATGTTTGTGACGTTTTGACGACGTAGTATCGGTTCCTGCAATGACAGGATCCAATTCACCACGTTTTCGTTTACGTTCTTCAATCTTATCCAATTTCTTCCCAGTTTCGACCATCTGAACAAAGGCAGCATTCTCACGTCGCGCCTGCATCATTTCGACACGAAGTTTTTGTTCACGAACACGTCGTTCATATGCCACCTTTTCTGTCAGATGGGACCATTTGAATTTGTTCAGATATTTGAGATTCCACAAGTCACCTAAAAAACATAGAGATATTTGGGCGATTAGTTCTCTTCCAGATTTTCCACAGTCGGTCTCAAACGTCCAAGGTATCTCAATCACGTGGGGAAACCTACCATAGTGTGGATTGCGCTTGTGATTTGATATGGGAGTATTATTCAGACTTTGTGCGATGTGTTTCGCCTTTCGTTTGTTCGTCATTTCAATCCAACCTTCCACATATCGTTTCCCACCTGATTTCCCATGTTCCTTCTTCCGTCGCTTACGGACGGTCGGATCTTCCTCGACGAGATAGATTCGTGTTACCTCTCCAAACTCGGACAATAAGGCCTTTACCTTCGTCGGTGTCATTCGAGGTGGGACCCGAGCAATATAGATAACTCCCCGCTTCTTTAATTTTTCGTTGAAATGCGTTGTTTCCGTCAAAGACAATTTGTGAACTTTTTTCTGTTTCACTGGTCGCTCGGTCGTATTAACTTCCCCTTGGATTTCTTCTTGATCCTGTTCGTCGTCCTCGACCTCCTGTTCACTCCCATCTTCCTGCTCCTCGTCCATATCATCGTTAGCGTTGTCACCATCCTCCTCCTCTTCCGTCTCGACTATTTGTTCATTCTGCTCATCAACGGATTCATCGTCGTCGCTGTCCATTGGCTTGTTGTCTTGATGGCCTTTTCTTTGGAATTTCCCCATAATGACCCACGAGTGCCGTGCGTGTGCGTGAGAACCAATCTACTAGATACTGGTATATGTGTGTGTGTTTGCGTACGTATTGAAATTTGAGAGTGTGAGGTGCTGCTGATGAGGGCTTTGAAGGTTTCTCGACACGAAATGGAAAAAGCTTCTTTGACTGTGATAGCAAAGGTCTACCGTAGTCGGTCGCGCCACTTTCGGATGGTCGGCAATACCGAAGAGACAGCGGCCAGACGCTTTACAAACCAGAATCTCCCAATGAAGAAAATCTACTACAGTACCATACCTATGACGTACAGATATTCATATGTATGTGATGCCATGGACATGCCATGAAATTGAAGACGTATATTCCAAATAATCAGATATGACTATGTAACACTCGGCGCGCCGTGACGCACAATGAATGGCATCCTCGATTTTGAAAGAACTTTTCGTTTCTTCTTTCTTGTTGTGCACAAAGAATTGTGACTTGAGAGTTGAGACTCATGGTCAGTCACATTGCTGGATATTGTCCGATAATGAACACTGGCCACGCTTGGCACTGATAGTGAGACATGAGTCTAGTGACGATTGACCAGAAAGTACCAAACTTGATCGTCCGTGTATAGATAAGGAGACGCTGCAATAGTAGCTGAGCCTGGGAGAAGCATAAGCCGAGACACTCACCAGAATTCTGTTTGAAATGAGACTCAATCAATCGCTTTATTCACCTTTCAGGCCATCTCTGGGGCCTCCCACAAAGACGTTAACCCGCCATATCAAGCGACAAGATTGGGATGGTGCTAGACTTCGGACTCTGACGTATCCACCTGATGCGAGATGGAAAGGGAAACAGGGAAAATCTGCCGCTCCCATTCACCTACTTTGTCATTATCGAGCACCCGTGGATCTCGTTGAACTTATGATCGATGCGAATCCAGATGCACTCTTTGAACAAGATGAGGAGGGATTGACGCCCCTTCATCTGACAATCCTTTACGGTGGGGATGAACAAACAGTCCTACTTTTGATTCGTCGTGGAGGCAAAATGGCAGCGTCCGTACTGAGTCCCCAGGTCGGATCGGCACTCCATTTGGCCTGTAGGCACACTACGTCTCTTTCCATCTTGGAGGCATTGGTTCGGGCCAATAACGATATGGCCACGACGCCAAGTGAAAATGGTGCTCGACCGGCGGAGGTCATTTGGAGGCAATTTCTGCGCCAGCATCAACACAATTTTCAAATCTTTGATGCTGTCGTTCATGCTGACGACAACGGGAACGACGTCAGAGTGGATCATCCTGCGTTTAGAGACCTTGTGGATAGGATCAAAATTATTTTCCTGGCGACACGTGGTGAGGGATGTTCTGATCGTCAGCAGCACTATGAACTCCAAATTCATGACCTTGTATCGGACCTGTCGTTACTTGGAGACATTTCTCCATTTTGGGATATTGCTGTACGACTCTATCCGGATCAAGTTTCTACCACTGATAGTCAAGGGAATTTTCCACTCCACCTAGTGGCCCGTAATCCAAGGACTGGCCTAACGTCGGATCAACGGTTTCGTCCGACATCATCCTTCGTCCCCCGTGATCCGATCGAAGTCTTGGCGACGTCGTATCCGATTGCGGCCAGTATTCCAGATCAACGGGGGGACTTGCCCCTACATTTAGCTCTAAAATGTGGACAGCGAAAGTGGGGAGAAGGACTGTCATCTCTAGTTCAAGCCTTTCCATGTGCCTTGGAACAAAGAGATCGGGAAACAGGTCTCTTCCCCTTTCAGTTACCTGCTGTTTTTCTGGTGGGAAACGAGTTGGAGTCGCTGGGTACAATATATGAATTGTTGGTATCCTGTCCTCATGTGATCAGAATGGGAGATTGATCCGGTATCCTGTCCACACCTGATCAGAACGGGAGTTTGATGATCTATCCCAGCTAAGGCCTAAGGTTTCGGTAAAGCACAGACTACAAATGTCGTTCAGCTACTGCCTTGTCATAAGACTCGGATAAACTTTAGAGAGACTATAGTTCACCTTCTTCATCACATGTGCCCATAATTTCACACAGGGGCATATCTTCCTCAACGGGCGTAGCTTCCAGACCATCCCAAGGTGTGACAGTGACTACCTTTGGCATGGCCGATACTTGGACGATTCGTTCCCGACCAGAAGTCACACCCCGAAGGAAGGTAGCGACATTCTTTTCCGAGAAGGATGTCCTCATAACGGCAAAGGCCTGTTTGTCCATAGAAAAGACTGCCACTGCTGGAAAACCAAAGGACATTTCTAAACTTTGTTCCAAATTGGGTTGTGCTGTCCCCTCGAACCATAAAAAGGAAAAGGCAGTACCCCGGAAGGTCTTTGCGACCTTGGCTAACGTTTCTTGATAGGCATTCCGACCTTGGACGCCACTATCTAATAGATGTGGTAATGCCGCAATGACACAAATATGATTCTGACCTGCACAACTGGTCTGAAGGATATCTTCTGAAACTAATTCAGGTATAGGCTTTGGTGTCCCACTCTTATCGACTTCGGCCAAGATAGATCGGACGATATCTTGTGCCGTCCTTCCACCTTCATAATCAATAGCATCGGAATGTTTCTTATTGAGTCCACCAGGAAATACCTTAATCGTAGGATATCCCTGAATACGATATTGGGTAGCTAATTTCTTTTCCGTCGTTGCATCGACCCAACCTAGGATAGCATCTTCACCATGGAGTTGCTTTGCAGCACGTTCCCATTCAGGAAGAAGTGCCTTACAATGACCACACCAGGGAGCCGCAACTGAGATTTTTTTGTTGTTGTTGTGGGTGACGACGGAAGAAGACAAAAAAAGGAACAATAACGTTGTGAGATTCTTATTGACAAAAGGAAGCAAGAAAGATTACATCACATCCCTGAGGGTTGTCGGAGATGCCACCCCCATCGTTTACTTACATGCGACGGCAACGACTAATGGACTGTCCAAAACTTTTTCTTTGAAGTTTGAGGACGTGAGTTGAACCACCGCCGACGGTGACGATGATGATGATGACGAAGAAGAAGATGACGAGTCACCATTCGCACGAGTTTGTATTGTTTCAATACCCGTCTGAACTAGTTTGTTCACAATTTCCTGTTTGTTTATTTTCCCCGCGTATTCCTTGGGTTTGGCATCATCGGTAAAGAGAAAAACGGTTGGTGACGATGATTCTGACACTCTGTATTTGTCCGCAATTTTCTTCCCCCCCTCAACACTCATATCGACGACACCAAAATGGAAGACTCCACGTGTGATCAAGGCCGATTGTGATAATTCCATAACGAAATTTTCATCGTTCGATACTTGGTGGGACGAGTAGAAGGTTACCATCCAAATGGTATCACTCTTCACGACTTGGGTTTCAAAGATATTGGAATCATCGAACGATTCAACGTAAGGATTCTCCTTGAATAGTAGATTGGCTTCGACGACTACAGCAGCGCCGATCCAAAGTAACCACACTAGGAAGATCGTCGAAAGAAGGCGTTGGATTGTCATGTTTGACTTTTGTGTGAATGGACTAGGTCATTGTGACCTTGGAACAGTGATTCTTCGAAGGGGTTCGCACATCCGATGGATGGCATACGGTAGCAAAAACAGAGAGACGAAACGAATTCGAGTCGCGTTGGTCCGCCACCCAAGCGCGCCCGCGCGCAGCTGACAGCTGACCATCGCGTCTGTACGTGGTAAGTTCTTTTTTTTCAGAGGAATCGAGGCTGAAGTCCAACGTGTCCAGGCAACGTTTTTTTTTCTCAACGGAAAATAACGTTGCAACGATAGCTATGATATGTACGTACAGCATCCTAGAGATTTGGCTATCATAACTCCGGGCATCCGTGGATGCATACAGATGACTTTACGGTATCTTTACATCACTTTCGAAGTCTCGTTTCATCCCACTTACAGTTACTGTTATTGTCCAGAGGGAAACAACTTCAGTTCTTACCTATGCTCGTATGACTCTTACATGACAGCAGGGATTTAGTCTTCGACGGCACAAATATGAGCGATTGGACTCATCCGATCAGTATCTTACGTTTCATTCGTCCTGCGACGTCAGTCCACTGCTCTACTAGAGCGCTGAATCAACCGTATTCTCAATCCGCAACACTTGTATCCAATCTAACTGTATCATAAACGGAAAAGGCAATCTACATCGGCTAAGGTATGGTAAATAAATGAAGGATACTACCAGGATGAACGTTTCTAACTCTCCTCGCACCACATATGGAGTCTTCCTAGCGATTCTTTTCATCGTGCTGGTTCCGTCACCGTCACGAGGGTTTCAATCAAGACGGAATAATCTATTGTTTCGTCAGTCACAGACACTGACTGTTCGACGACACGAGAATAAACTGTATGCCATAGAACAACAACAATCTACGAAGTATGTACCCGTCTTTGATTTTACCAATCCAACTACAGTCAATAAGTTTGAACGGATCGATGATGCCATTATGGGAGGGATCAGTCTTTCATCAATGAAACAATCTGAGAAGGAAAATTTTGCTAGATGGAGTGGTATATGCCGAATCGATGGCGGGTACGTGGGAGTTTGCTGTAGGAGTGCGTGAGAGAATCGATCGGTTTGGGGAGGGTATGCCCCGTATATATTCGTAGATCCATCCTTTTTTTCGAACTTGTCACTGAAAGAGTATATGTCTGAAGTGTGCCGTACTTCTTGTTTTTGCAAAAAAAATATTACAGAGGGTTTTGTGGGACACGGACATTACCATTTGAAAAGCCGATTGAAGTGGGGAGACAAGCAGAGGGGATCTACCTAGATTATCGTTTTACGAGTGATGATGAACCCGATCGACGCGTTTGGAAGATTACGACACGTTCGGAACAATCTCGTGGTGAACAACTCTATCAGGCCATGTTCAATCTATCGGTAGCACCCACCACCAACGACAACGACGTGGAGGAGGAGGAGTGGACAAGGACTGAAATTCCCTTTCGTACCTTCCAACAAGTTCGTGGTCCAAGACTTATAGAAGGTGCACCCAAACTAGATGTTACGAATGGTTTGTATCAAATTGGATTATCATTAAGCAAATTCATGATCTCGAAGAATGTGACCGAAATACCTAATTTTCGTCCTGGTTATTTCGAATTACAAATCAAGGAAATTGGTATTTACACCCGACAAGAGAAGGAGGAGGAGGAGGATGTCAAGATTCCAGTACCGACAACCCTTAGTAAGAGTGAAATTGCGAAAAGGCGACCCCTATTGCTTAAAATTTTATTGCCCATTGCCAAATTGTTTTTCAGCGAGAAGAGGTACGTCTTGTTCATGTTGACAGTGAATACTCGGCGAACACATACCTATCAATCAATCACTATGCATAGCTCAAACACAATCGGAATTCACATTTTACCTTTTGTTCTTTTTAAGACGCCGTCGTGACTCAGCCATTCGAATTCTACGTCAACGAGGGTTGACGAGATCCCAAGCAATATTCTTTGGATTCAAGATCCGCGCAAAGCGAATTGGATTTTTCCCTGCCATGGCTAGGTCTATGCTAACTATATGTGAGGAAATTTGTAGAGCCTCCCTGTACTGGACGTTGAGATTGGTACTCGTCATCCCAATTCGATTCATGCTCGGTATGGTACGATTCGTGTCCGGCAAGATGAAATCGTCGGGTGAGAAGGCATCGTAAGCGGAGCATTGGGTGGATCAGCTAAACATATCAGCTACACATGGTATGTGATTTTTTTTGGACGTGGATCCTGTTTACGTGGTCTCATGGAGGCTGGTGATATTCGCTTGATAATATACCGTAAGAATTGTGTCACTGCAAAACTATCCACTCGATGACAAATGCTAGGAATCATTACGCAGCTGCTGACCTCGCGATCAAACATATGCTGCAGTACGAGTCTATCTTTGTTCACCGTTCGGCTGGACATTTTCTTCACCGTCAGGGGCAACTATCTCCCCCTCATCTTCTGAAAGATCATTATCCGCGGGACGCCCGCGTTCTCTGTCCACCGAGCGATGCCTCTTACTCTCTGATCGATGTTTCCGTGAACGCTCACGGTCGCGAGATCTATCACGATGTGATCCGTTGGAGTGACGTGAAGATCTGACTTGAAATCGCTCGTCGTACGACTCGCTCTGATCATACCCATACTCCTGCCGACTACGGCGATTCTCGTTGTCATCCCTGCTGCGATCGTACTCATGTACTTGCCTGCTACGATCGTACTCATGTACTTGCCTGCTACGATCGTACTCATGTACTTGCCTGCTACGATCGTACCCCTGCGCTACCTTGTCGCGTTCATACTCGTGTTCTTGTCTGCGGCGATCATGCCTTTGCTCTTGTCTGCTATGATCATACTCTTGCTCTCGTCTGCTGCGATCATACTCGTGCTCGTATCTGCTGCGATCATACTCGTGCTCGTATCTGCTGCGATCATACTCGTGCTCGTATCTGCTGCGATCATAGTCACGCTCATATCGGCTACGATCATAATCGTGCTCGTATCTGTTGCGATCATACTCGTGCTCGTATCTGCCGCGATCATATTCGTGCTCGTATCTGCTGCGGTCGTACTCATACGTCTCCCGACTACGATCGTACGCCTCCATCTGCCTGCTATGATCGTAGGGGTGCACTCGTCGATCGAGGTCGTACTCATGTCTTCTACGGTCATCATCGAGCTGGCTCCTGCTACGATCATGCTCATGCTCCGGTTCATCGTGAAATTGCCTTAGCTGCGGCCTAGTGTCATCATGCTGTTGCTCATTTCCCCGACTTCTGTACTGGAAGTCATCAAACGCCCGTCCAAATCTACCCCCTGCCGCATAGCGGCTTTGTGGTCGATCATTCTGTGTGCTCGTGGGGGACGAAAAATCTTGGCGACCGTATGGAGCAGCATCTGATTCAAATTTTCTTGGGCTCTCGTGCCACGAGCCGGCAGCGTGATTGGTGTCGTTCTCATATCTGTGCTCGGCATTGAGACCTCTCGCATGATGATCCTCTGCACGATGACCATTACGGTCAAATTGCCTTGCATTTTTCATGGTGGGAGACCGTATCTCTGAGCCGTCGTATGCTCGTCTATCTGCATCCTCTGCACTAAAACGGCGGTCTTGATTGTACTTGGACCATGACGATCCGATATCAGTATCCATGGTTGGATAGTCACCATTTCTTCTTAGATTGTCGTATCCTGACTGACTGTGATCGCGAGGATATTCCTCTTTTCCGCGCGGGTTCTCACGCGACGATTGTTTCGCAGGAGAATGGCCAGGCCATGTGCCACGGTGCTGTCCAAGCGATGATCGAGAAAGCGGTGCCTCTCGGGTTTGATCGCTGGTGGTATCACGGGAATGCCCGAGATCTGTGGTTGAAGGGCTCGCGGTACGCGTCGGGATCGACTCGTTCGACATTCGTGGGAAACGCGGAGGCACACCAGAATCGTTTGAAACCTTCGTTTTCTCCACGTTGTGGCTGTTGGCACTCGCAGTCGAGACATGATCGCCTTGCCTTGCTGCTGAAGACAGTCCTTCGTGTCTCTGGGCACCGTTGCGCGAAAGTGAATCCGATTCTTTGGATGACTCCGCGGGCTTTTTTCTCGGGATACGAGTTGTGGAATTTACCTCGCCAGATGTTGTGGCTTCTTCCAAGGGGCGTACGGTGATTTTCATCGGACTCTCCTTTTTCTTTGGGATCGTCCATACTGAGGATTGTTTCACCGACTTCAAATCGCGTTTCTTGCTTTCTCTCGCGTCTCGATCGCCGACATTAGTTGCTGCGCGCTTCATGCTTGAAGCCCTCTTCGGCTCGATTTCCCGTTCGTCATCAGAGTCCTCCAGAACGCCGTCGTCAAATTCGAGATCCTCTGGAGGCTGACTGGACGCTGGATCAACAGGAACTCTCATGTCCTCGTTCGAGATAGGCTTATCATCCCCGGTCTCAGAATCGGAATCTTGGGTGAAGATGTCTGTCATCGATATATCGTCGTTATGCTCATCAGGCGATTCCTCTTTCGTTTCCGAGCTTTCAAGAGATGTATCTTCCGAAAAGGATCTTTTTGTTTTAGAGGTGGCGACCATAGCTTTTGGCCTGAAGGTCTCCTTCTTCATGGTCTTCGTTTGTCGCGGTTTTTCCTTCTTTTGGGGCGGCTTCACTTTCGAATACAATGGAGCCAAACGAGACGACTCAACGTCGATCCATTCATCTTCCTGAGCTTTTCTGTTTTGCAGATGTAGCTTGACGGATTTTGTTGCTCCCGAAAGATCTAGCTTGACAACAGTCCCAACTGACCAACTCTTTTTTCCTTCATGACGCACATCGAATTTTGCTTCGTACCAGGAGGTTAGGGATAGGGGAATCCTCGAAAAGAAAGATCACCAACGCTGAAAACTTACCACCGAGCTGAAAGTCAGTCAATTTGAAGGGATTGCTTATCGTGCTTTTCTGTTTTTCAGAAGGATCAATTATTGTCCTTGTGTCTTCAGGTCCAACTTGTGCGTCCGCTGTCTGATCCCAAACGTCTTCCGGGGCATCACATGAGGCCGAATTGGGGTTCCATGTAACGTCCTTGCAATAGAACTGCTCAGGAAGCACGCCGATGTCGATGTGCCACGGCACTTTCCGCCACTTCTGACAGCAGGGGTTTTCACATTGCACCCAGTTCGAGACGGCTTCTGCTGGACGTCCTTCGTCAACAGTAGATAGAAGTTCGTCCCCGAGGCCATTGGCACTTCTCTCGGCACTCGTGTGAAACCTTGAAAGCATTGCCATCGCGGAATTCAAATTGTGATCTTCACCGGTTACGAGGAAGTCCAAAATCGGTGAACCGAGTGGTAACCATCGTCCCGTCGCATCATGTATCATCCCGTCATCGTCTTTACTCAAAAAAGCCCGTCGCACTTCGTCTGGCCACGGATTTCCGCGTTGAAGGGGGTCCTTCAGCCATGCAATCAACCGGCGGCGAGTGGCAGACTGATACCTGGTTGCCCTGTCGGTGAAGGAGTTGCTCATAGTGGTACCATCCAAGGTCCAACAACCCTTCATCGTCGGCAGCAAGACGCACCCAAGAATATCCGGTAGGCCTGGCTTTTGACCGATACCGGCATTGTACCACTGCAAAAGCTGCGAAAGTACATAGTCGCCCTGGTATTTCACGACTACATTTGAAATGATATCTTCGGGCTGACACATCTCTTTTGACTTTTTCGCAGAAATGCCAGCGTTGGCTGCCATATCCTCACTTCTCGATTCATCATAACCATCGTGACTGGGGCTTTGAGATGGAGTATTCATAACTGAGCTCATCGCCGAGTCGGGTTCCTTTCTCAATTCGACATCGACCGTAGACGCGGGGACGGCGTTACCGAGTTCCCTCGCATACACTTCTATAGGAGAAGATCTAAGCTCCTCATACGCGTTGATGGAAAAGAAGTGACTCGTTTTAGCGTAGAGAAGCAGCAAGTCTGCTGCCTTCTCGATCTTGAAGCGCTTGTTAAAATGTCGAAGCCACGGATCCAAGCCATCGTCAAGATCATCAGCATCCTTCTTCGGTCCCGTTGACTCGATGATGGAGGATGAAGGGTTGCCTGACAAAAAACTGGAAAATCGCTGCTCTACTTTTCGAAGGATATCTTCCATCACTGATTCGACGGTGTCTTCCCTCAAATTGTCACTTGCTTCAGTCGATAGTGCAAGATTCTCCGCCTCTAGATCTTGCTTGCGAGCTGCGACCCTTGATTTAGCTCTAAAGTTCTTGATTGCTGATGCCATCTGTTGAATTCCATCCAGTAGATTCTTTCGCAGCTCAAGTATTGCTTCGTTGAGTCTCTCCCTGCCTCCCGCTGGATCCAAAGGTAGGCGAATTTCTGTGTCTTTCTCATCCCAGGGTCTTCCGAACTTCTCTAGAACATCGTGTTTTGCCACCGTCTCGTGTACCGAAGCTCGAAGCTCTGGGCTCACACATACCTCCTCGTCCATGTACTTTACAAGTGAACGAACGATCCCTTCTTCGTGATTCCACATCCACGCAATAACATGTTCGTCCCGCATTATCTGTAAGGGCGAATGGACAACTTCCCGAAGACCTTCGTCAGAAAGGCATGAATCTGATGTATTCATCAGACGCAATTTCGCCTCCCTATGTCGATCAAGGACTCGCCCAATGCGGCTCAAAGTCTGTGTCAACTGTTGAATTCTCTGCTCCATCGCGCTGACCCCCTCAGCATCCGCCTGCTGAAATGATATCGGACGCTTCGACCTTTTGGTTGTTACCTCTACCTTCGTTTGTGGTTTCGGGGTCTTCACTTTCTTTTTCTTCTTCACCGGTTTCTTTTCCTTTCTGGGTGCATCAACGACTTTCGCTTGTGCAACGTTTTGCTCCCAATCTTCACGAGCCTTGACCTTCCAGGTTTCTTGCGTGTCTTCATCCAATGAATTCCATGTAGCTACAGCTAGTTTCTGCACCTCTCGTCTCAACTCCGTCCCACTGAGACTGACCTTGTCATCGTCAACAAGCAAGGACTCGAAGTAGGAACTTTGCATTCTTGAATAGAAGAAAAATGTCGGTTCAGGCTTCGATAATTTCTTGGACTCTTCCATATCTTCCGCATCTTCATCAGTTTCGTCTTCGTCTCCTTCTGCTTCGGCACTACTTTCGGTGTCAGAGGAATCCTCACTCTGCATCGACGGGACGTTTCCCGATTCGTCGTAAAGGTCATTGCAGACGAGCGCGATCGGAAGGGCTCGTCTCTCGTACTCAATATATCGCAAAGTATCAGCGACGTATGTGCGAAGCCAAATCGGTATAATATTCATGGAATCCAATGATGTATCGAGTTTGTCGAGTGAGTGAGCTTTTCTACGATTAACGCTGACGGCACCAAAGGCGGCAGTCTGAAAACCGTGGCATTTCAAAATCTTTTCGTCATCATCCGCCATGACTTTCTTGGTACAGCCCTTGATGAGGTTTGCAAGCCGCGAGGCTACAGGTGAATTGCGATTCAAAACCTGTTGGTAGCAGTCCGCAGCTGCGAAATGTAAGAATGATCCACTGCATCGCTTGTGGCCGCAAAGACACACCGCAGATTGGTACTCCATGAGGGACTCAGTAACCGCGTTGTAGTCGAAAGTGAGTTCGTCGCCGATTGTCATTTCCCGGATTGTAGTAATGGCGAGTCGAAGCCCGCCGTTCACGGCCACTACATGTACCTCGCAGGAAGGCTGGCAACTGTGTGACAACATAGAGCCATGATTGGACTTTCTAGAAGCATCAACAAAAAGAAGGCCATAGCCACGTGGATCATGCTGAGGTCGCTCCAACGCCATGTTGAAAAAGTCGGGTAAGACAGGTTTCAACCCCTTTTGCTCTTGAATCTTGGCAATAGCATCAGTTTTCTCGCCCCACCGCCATGATGGATATACCTCCCCTCTATAGAAAGTGACCAAACGATTTGGTTCCAATCGATCACAAAGGACGATCGAGCCGTGGCCCTTCGGGTGTATACGGAAGAAATCGGGACCCAAATTATCACGGGCTAGTCGCACTAGTCGAGCAGCAGCACGGAGCCAAGGGGGACCAAATGTTGCGACTTTGCCGACAAGAGCCTTACCAAGGAGAGACTTCTTCCATTGATCGTACGATGTTGGAGCATCATTGTTGAGTGAAATTGAATCATCAAAAGCAAGGCCTTCAAGTATCATACAGGCGTTCGAAATGTCGTGAGCACGATCAACGGGGCATGCGTTGATAGCCGGCAGGAGCCATTTTTCTGTAAAGGCCTGGGCTGTGTCGGCATCGAATTCGGTTTCCAGACAGGTAGCAACGTTGCGGCGGGTGTAGCAATCAATACCCCACACCTCATGAACGACGAATTCTGGTTCCAGTCCGTCCGGCCTCGTAGCATCCATTTCATTCGCACACCTCAGTTCTTTCTCTTGTAATACTCCAGAATCAGTCATGACTTTATCGATGACTCCGATGAGAAGCGATTGCATTGATGCATTCACTTGCGCTTTGATAGCCCCGTCGTCCGACGCCAGGGCGAGGGCAGCCTGTTGGTGCTCACTTTTGTTCCCCGTCACATCCAAGACCGATTTCATCCACCCTTCACTTTGCCCGGTGTCATCGTACCTGTACGCCAGCCCGATAAACTTGTCGTCTAGAGACGTCTTTAATTCATAGGCTGCTATTCGCTCGTCGAGCTCAGACAGACCAGCGCAAACTTTATCCCCACGCAGACGCTCGTACTTTCTCTCCGGAAAAGCTATCGAAGAAAAACAGTGAGAAAATGTTATGTACGATGAGGACACAAGAGGAATCGACCAGGGCGTACCATCTTTTTTCCATTTCCCTTGCATGGCGGCCTCCCTGTTAACAGTATTGTCCATGGCGAGCGAAAATCGATGCCGATGATTGGCTGATTCCATTTCCATGTAATGCCGCCTTCCATTCTTCTCATAAAGTTGGTTCATAAGATCTTTGATTTTGGCAGAGGTATGCGATAGGGTCCCTGGAGTCCCGTCGTCGTCTATCAGCTCACGATTCCTCTCAACGGCGGAGTCGCACATCCCATATATGTCCTCTCGAAACAATTCCCAGTTGATACCCTTGGGATGTAGTACCGGAATCAACGACTTTTTTGGTTTCCGCACAATGTTCTTTCTCCCAATAGACTTCCAGTACGGAGTCAGCAAATCTATTCTCTCCGCGTTTTCTATCCGTGTCCGATCCAGTACGTAGCGACCCAGGTCCATTCTCTGCCGTATCACCACGAAATTAAACGGCGGCGTTGTTGGAAACCGTATTGCCTCGTTTTCGTCATTTTCCTTCATCTTGGATTTTTTCGATGATTTCGAATCCTCCAGGGATGGCGTCTGTGATGTATCAGAAGAATGCAGAGCGGTCACCACATGCGAGGAATTTGGAGCCAGATCCTTCAATGGACCCGATTCCACCTTGGTATATGTTTCCTGGAATTCTAACGGCACTTCAGTACCGAAGAAATTGTAGGCATCTGCTTTTTCCAATCGTCCCAAACACCGATCAAATTCTCGTTTGTGGCGTTCGAACAAATCTGTGACCTGAGTAGTCGTGGCGGCGTTATTAACGGCAACTTCCTCCGGGGTAACTTGTTTGGATTTTTTTGTAATGATACCTTTGGCCTTCTCCCCAAGTGGTCGCTTCTTCGAAGCAGCTGCTTTTGAAGGGCCGGTCGGTAGTTTTGCCTTTTTCTCGGCTGCTTTCTTTTTTCGTGCAGCCTGGGGCAATTTCTTCGCTTCTGTCATAGGATCAGCATCAAACAGGGTATTTTGTTTTCGTTTTCTTTGGCTCCGCGAATCATCCAACATCCCCTCTTTGGTCGCGGTGGTATAGTACAAATCAGCTCGAAAGACCCCATGGAGCTTTCCACCAAGAACAAGTTCAAGATCATAAACATAAGGGTGTGAGTTGTCGAGTGTTGGACCGACTTCTTCTGCTTTGACTACTCGAGCCAAATCCCCATGATGGTCCTTAAGTTTTCCGGACCTACTGGGTTTCAGAGAAACAGACACGAAACGTAAGTGTCATGCCAACAATCGTCACATTTCAGAAAAAAAAGGAAACACTTACTTGCAGTTAATTCGAGTTAAATCCCCTCGCTTGAGTATCCGAGTGACCAGCGGGTCCAGCTCGTAAGCCTTATCGGATGGATCTATTGTCGTCATTTCGAAAGCAACTCTTTATCCACAGTCCCAAGTCGATTTGTACCAAAGTCGAGCAATGCTCTGTATGTAAGGCAAAGATATCCCACGGGACGAGCAGTTATAAATCGTTACGAAAGATCGACATGAAGAAGAACACTGTCCACAGTCTTTCTTTCACAGTAGCGTGAAGTAGGTTTACTGAGCGGTTTTCTGAATGAGTTACCGTAGGGCCCACTCTTTGAGCACTTGTTTAGGAGCAATGCACACAAAAGTTTGCGTTTCCGCATCGGCGGTAGTTCGTACAAAGCCCGCCAACTTTTGGTTCATACTTGTCGTACAGAATTTGAAGATGTGCCGGTTGTGGACATCCTTCGAGCCTTTGTCACCTAGGTATCCTATCTATTATTTGTATCTTGATGGGATATACAAGAATCCGTTGATCCCTGTCACAGTCACGTGTAGGAATGCGTATGTCGTCGGGATTCGCAGTGAGTGAATCATCGCCATGGTGTCTCTATCTCTTTCCAAGATCGCACCATTTTCGCCTCGTCATGGAGAAATGGACAGTGATTACATCGCGCTCTGACTGTTAACGACTGTCAATTCCACGGTTCTTCCAGAGCATCACATTCTTAAAGCAACTAGTAGATGATGGTCGTGAAAATTGGCCTGCGACGAGCCCTACTTGGGTCACGTTCCGAGGTCGGCTTGAGATTCTTATCTAGTAGTAGTGGAAACCTCGAGACGGGAAAGAGACTCCGAAAGAAAGATTTTGAATATTGTGTGGATCTTGTACAAAACCGTGACCGCGAGAGCTATCTTTGTGGATTACTGATGCCGCATGCATCCCGCCGTTCTTACTTTGCAGTCCGTGCCTTGAATGTGGAATTGGCGTCCATCAAGGATGGACGAAAGTCACCTGGTGGTGCTAGAGGTACCGGCGTTGATTCCGATGACTCTTCAACAGGCAATGCAAGTATCGCCCTAACGTTCCGAGCACAATGGTGGAGAGATGCCATTGGGCAGATTTATGGTGACGAAATCCATTCGGTTCGGAAGGGAAACACCTTCGATGATGGCGTATTGACGAGTATGGCGACGTCCTGCTGGAATAACCCGGTAGTGAGGGTCTTGGACTATGCCGTTCATGAAAGTAACTTGACTCGTCGATTCCTCGAACGTCTTTTGGAGGCTCGTGAGGAAGACTTGGTCATCAGGCAGCTGGATACTATGGATGAGGCAGTTACCTACGCCGAAAGTATTTTTTCAAGCCTACTGTATCTCTCTCTAGAGACGACAAATGTAAGTACCACCATGGACGAATGTTCTGAGGAAAAACCCATAACCGTTTCTCAACAAGTCATTGAATTCATCTCCCATACGATAGACTCGTGACGATTCTTCCGATATGGTGGCATATCATGCAGGGATTGGGATAGGCCTTGTAACGTCACTGAGGAGTGCCAGGATTCGATTGGCCCGTGGAGAATGTTCCATTCCCAAGGAATTGATCCCCTCAGGTTTCTCAAATCATAAATTATATACACAGGATCCAAACATAGAGCTTTCCTCGGAAGAAAAGGAACAGATACGACTTGCCGTAAAGGAGATGGCGATGCTAGCTTCGTCTCACCTGTTGGAAGCCCGAGATCATCAGAGCGGCGTACCGAAGCACGCTCGTCCCTGCCTACTTCCGGTCGTCCCAGCTCTCCAATTCCTCTCAAAGCTTGAAGGTGTAAACTATGATATCTTTCATGACAGCCTCCTGGAGCCGAATCAACTGAAGGTGCTGCTTCTCCTAGGACGGACTTGGGCGACGGGTGTTTTCTAGCCCTCATTTGAGTAACGTGACTAAAGGTCTTGACCACCTCAGTATAAATGTGGATAGATTTCTATTGCAAACAATCAAAAAATATTCGCTCACAGCAGAGGGGTAAACCGTAGTCATCAGATCCCTCGTTTGGTTTTTGTGAACTTCACAGTCGGGACCGAACTGGATGTGTTCGCTACTGTACCACAAGCGATGGCTAACTCTGGGATTGTGACACTCTAGGATTGTGACCCTCTGTCTCTGAGCACATATTATCAATTTGGAACGGGAGAGTTAATCTTTCTCTGAGGATTGGCGATGGAGGTTCCAGATTGTTTGGTTCGATGGCTGAGTATCAATGCCTCGAGTAATGTGGAACTGGCAAATGTCTCAAACGTATGTGGGAAGTGGCGCAAGATCGTAGCCGATTCGATATTGGAGGTCGCGAGGAATTCCTTGAACGACCATGAAGACGACGAACGTAGAAATCTACTCCTTTTGCCTTCAATGGTAAGGTTTGTCATGTGTAACGAGAAAAAGACAGACAATGAGATTGAGACATATTGCCTAGCCTGGTTCACTCCTACTGGGATCCGGTTTAAACAACTGTCTATCGATCCACAAGATGATAGTGATGATGAGGAAGATCAACCTGGATATGATCGACTCCAGACTGAGAAGAATCTCGATTTGCCTAGGGAATTTGCTCCTGGTGGTGAACATTTGTATGCAGGAAGTGAGGATGAGTCGAAAAAGAAGAAGAATCGAAAACCTTCCGGCCGACTTCCACTGTTAAATTCTCTAAAGGCGACGAATTTGCAGCAAACGACCGATGACCAAAGTTTTGTAAACTGCCTATATCAGTGGGATGGTCTTCGAGATCCGCAAGAAATACTTCGTCCATTTGGATACTCGGCTTCCTTTGTTGAGGTATGTGTCCAAATGATTAGGGGGTGGTCGACCAAATATTTGATTCCATTATCCTCACATTTTCTCCACAGACTTTGATGTCTTCGGCCGCATCATGTTGTGACATGGTCGACGAAGATGAGGTTTCAGTGGTTGATAGCCAAGCAAAAGAAGAGTCTTCCCTGTTTGGAAAGATGAGTTCGGCTGCTGTACGGGGAGCAATTGTGGCTCGGCCTGAGGGATACTGCACATGTTGGGATTACGATGACTTAACGAAGCTGGTAACGCGTGATGTCGATATGAAGTCATCGGATACCCGAGACAAGGACCCAGTGACGGCGATTCGACGACGGCGTAGGCGTAGGAGAGAGTTGCAACGGCAGGTCCTTCCAAAGGTCTTGAACAGCGCCCCACTTGCGACCGGGGGACGGCCAAAACAAGGAATCAATCTACCGAGTGTTCAGTTCCTTAACATGGATTCCAGCC
>Ga0194115_10002842_pt1 | contig 20100 bp, 18 predicted proteins | sample TA2MahsurfametaG_3_FD_148656 | JGI IMG/M metagenome (GOLD analysis project Ga0194115, IMG submission 148656) | Freshwater microbial communities from Lake Tanganyika, Tanzania - TA2015002 Mahale S4 surface | ecosystem: Environmental > Aquatic > Freshwater > Lake | place: Tanzania: Lake... | reverse complement strand
GGTTTGACCACATATCCACCCCAAAAATCTGGCATTGGAATCTGCTCACCTTCTGGCCATTTTTTCTCAAATTCGGCAAACTTTTTCTCAAGCTCTGCTCTAGAAGATAGCTCACTTGATTGCGCACTAGCCCAAGCCCCAATTTGTGAACCACGAGGTCTGGTAGCAAAGTATTTTTCAGATTCTGCCTTTGAAAGTTTGCTTGCCGAGCCAATCACAATTACCTGTCGCTCAAGTGGATACCAAGGAAATACCAATGAGACTTTATTGTTTTTTGCAATCTCACCTGCTTTTCTAGAGTTGTAATTTGAAAAGAAGGTAAAGCCATCTTGGGTTAAATCCTTAAGCAAAACTGTTCGGCTAGTTGGTTGATTATCTGCCACAGTTGAAAGCACCATCGCATTTGCCTCCACCACAATCTCATTGGCAGCTGCATCCTTAAGCCAGGCATCAAATAAGGTAATTGGATTTTTTGGCAGATTCTCCTCCACCAATCCCACCTGGCCATACTGCCGGCGCATGGCAGCAATATCATCACGATTGGTCATGGCTGTATCCAACCTTACTTTAGATCTCATTTGGTGCATTACCACCTGGGTAGCACAATAGGCCCATAACTTTCAGGACCAAAGGAGTGTTTTAGGTGAGCGAGGATTTTAAACCCGGCCTGGAAGGTGTAATTGCATTTGAATCAAAGATTGCCGAGCCTGATAAAGAGGGTAGTGCGCTTAGATATCGCGGCGTTGATATTGAGGACTTAGTTGGTCGAGTCACCTTTGGAAATGTTTGGGGTCTGTTAGTTGATGATGAATTCAATCCAGGACTTCCACCAGCTGAACCATTTTTAATTCCAGTACATACCGGTGATGTCCGTGTGGATGTGCAATCGGCGATTGCCATGCTTACACCGGCTTGGGGATTAAAGCCATTACTTGATATTTCAGATGAAGAGGCAAGAAATAATTTAGCAAGAGTTTCTGTAATGGTGCTCTCCTATGTTGCCCAATCTGCCCGTGGCACCATCGCTCATCCAATTCCACAATCTGAAATTGATAAAGCACATACTGTGGTTGAGCGGATGATGATTCGCTGGCGAGGGGAACCAGATCCAGTACATGTGCGAGCAATTGATGCTTACTTTGTTTCAGCAGCAGAGCATGGCATGAACGCCTCAACCTTTACCGGCCGAGTAATTGCATCAACTGGCGCTGATGTTGCCGCATCTATCTCAGGTGCAATTGGTGCGATGAGTGGCCCACTACATGGTGGTGCTCCGGCTCGAGTATTAAGCATGATTGAGGCGGTAGAAAAAAGTGGCAATGCTGAAAGTTATGTGAAATCAATTTTAGATAAGGGTGAGCGATTGATGGGCTTTGGTCACCGGGTTTATCGAGCAGAAGATCCACGCGCTCGCACATTACGTAGGACTGCTAAAGAGTTAAATGCACCAAGGTATGAGGTGGCACTTGCTTTGGAAAAGGCAGCACTTGCTGAGTTAAAGCAACGTCAACCTGATCGAGTTTTAGAGACCAATGTGGAGTTTTGGGCAGCGATTATTTTAGATTTTGCACAAGTTCCAGCCAACCTCTTTACCTCCATGTTTACTGCAGCCAGAACTGCTGGTTGGTCTGCGCATATCTTGGAGCAAAAGCGAACTGGCAGGATTATTCGCCCATCAGCTAGGTATGTAGGACCAGGGCCAAGAAAGCCAAAGGATGTTAAAGGTTGGGATCCTTCCGTGGAATCCCTTCATAGCTAACCTGAATTTAAGTGGTTGCCTAGTGGCAGTATAAGCCAATGGCCAGCACCTCAATCTTTTGGTTTCGCAGAGACCTTAGATTAAATGACAACCCTGCCTTACTGGCTGCAATGGCAGAGAGCGATGCAATAATTCCAGTCTTTATTTTAGATCCTAAATTAATTAAAACTGCTGGCAGTAAGAGATTGGCATACCTTGGTCAATCACTTCACCATCTAGATGATTCCCTTGGAAATAAGCTGCATGTAATTGCAGGAGATCAGATAACCGTACTAAAGGAGTTAATGAGTAAAAATGATGCCAGCTCAGTACATATCTCAGCTGAGTATGAGCCATATGGAGCTAAGCGTGATAACGGGGTTGAAGCATCTGGAATTAAGTTAATTAGAACTGGATCTCCATATGCTGTTGCACCAGGCAGAGTTAGAAAACCAAGTGATGACACTCCTTATCGAGTTTATACACCTTTTTACAAAGCATGGTGTATTCATGGCTGGCGTAAACCAGCTGAATCACCTAAAAAAATAAATGCGATTACGCCAAGTAAAGATGCCAGAGCTTTCCCTGATTGGAAACTACCTCAAGGCACAAAAATTACTCCAGCTGGTGAAGCTGCAGCATTAGAAAGATTTAAGTACTTTCAAAAAAATGGTCTAGATAATTACGATGAGGCGAGAAATCTGGCTGGAATTGATGGCACAAGTAAAATGAGTGCGCACCTAAAGTGGGGCGAAATCCATCCACGGACTTTGTTAGCACCCCTTAATGAAAGTAAAGCCCATGATGTTTATCGCAAGGAGATAGCTTGGCGCGAATTTTATGCAGATGTCTTGTTTCATAATCCACACACTGAAACTGATTACTACGCGCCACAGTTTGCCAGCATGCGATATGACCAGCCTGGTGAAAAATTCAAAGCCTGGTGTGAGGGTAAAACCGGATATCCATTTGTTGATGCTGCTATGCGTCAATTAGTAACAGAAGGTTGGATGCACAATCGAACCCGAATGGTGGTGGCATCCTTCTTAGTTAAAGATCTGCATTTAGAGTGGCAATTAGGGGAAAGATTTTTCCGTGAGCATTTAGTTGATTATGACGTGGCATCTAATGCCCATGGCTGGCAGTGGACTGCAGGTTGTGGCACAGATGCTTCGCCGTACTATCGAATATTTAACCCAGTTGAACAGGGAAAAAGATTTGATGAAAATGGTGATTATGTTCGTAAGTATGTACCAGAGCTGGCACACATTCCAGGCATTGCAGTGCAGGAGCCGTGGGAGGTAGCTGATGGATACTCAAAAGGTTATGTCAAGCAAATTGTTGATCATAAAGCTGAAAGAAATGAATCACTAGCCCGACTTGAAGAGATAAAAGTAAACAAGCCTGCCTACCCAAAGGATTAATTTGAGTCTGCATGATGTTGTAATCGTTGGTGGTGGACACAATGGTTTAGTTGCAGCCTGCTACCTGGCAAAAGCTGGCAAAAAAGTATTGGTGTTAGAGGCAAACCAACAGGTAGGAGGAGCATCAACATCTGAGTATGTATTTGCTGGTCGTGCCGCAAAATTATCTAGATACTCATATTTAGTATCACTTTTGCCTGATCAAATAATCTCAGATCTTGGACTGAACTTTAAAACAATCTCCAGAAAAGTTTCCTCATATACCCCCTATCAAAATCAAAATGAAGACTCTGGGCTGCTAGTGAACCGAGTATGGGATGAGAGCAACAAAGAATCATTTTTAAAGTTAACTAAATCAAATATTGAAAGTGAAGCTTGGCTTAAATTTTATGATCAGGTAAGTAAATTAGCGAAGGTAATTGCACCTACCCTTCTTATGCCACTTCCAACTAAAAGTGAGTTAAAGAAACAACTTAATGATGATCAAATTTGGAAGATATTGATTGAACAATCCCTAGGCAAAACACTAGATGAATCCTTTGAAAATGATTTAGTAAAGGGTGTTGTCTTAACCGATGGCTTAATTGGCACATTTACCTCAGCCTATGAGATGCAGGCAAATATTTGTTTTCTCTACCATCTGATTGGAAATGGCACTGGGGAGTGGAAGGTACCTAAAGGTGGCATGGGGGCTTTAATTGATGAGCTTTATAAAAAAGCAATCTCACTTGGTGTTGAGATAAAGGTTAATTCTCAAGTTAAAGCAATTAATGCTCAGCCTGATCTAGTCAGCGTTGAAGTAGTAGATAGCAAAGAGTATGAGGCTAAGTATTTACTTTCAAATGTTGCCCCTCAGGTCTTAGCAAGATTGCAAGGTGAGGTACCACCTGCCTCATTAGAGGGCTCACAAATAAAGATAAATATGTTGCTTAAGAAACTACCTAGATTTAAATCTGGCGTAGCCGCCAGCGATGCCTTTATGGGCACACTTCATATTAATGAGAGTTTTACGCAACTTGAGCGGGCATACCAGCAGGCTAAGGCTGGAGAATTGCCCAAGGAGTTACCACTTGAGATGTATTGCCATTCACTTTCAGATAATTCAATTCTTTCTGATGAGTTAAATCAACAGGGTTATCACACATTAACAATCTTTGCACTTCATACCCCTGCTAGATTATTTGATAAAGAGCCACAAAAGATCAAAGAGTTAGCAAATCAAAAGGCGTTAGCGGCTTTGAATCAATACTTGTTAGATCCTATTGAGGATTGTCTTGCAACTGATACAAATGGGCAGCTGTGTATTGAGGTTAAGTCACCGCTTGATCTAGAAAATGAGATTAATCTGCCGCGAGGAAATATATTTCATAAAGATCTTTCTATGCCATTTAAAGAGGATGACTCTGCTCTTAAATGGGGAGTTGAAACAAAGCATCCAAGAGTTTTTCTCTGCGGCGCAGGTGCAATTCGTGGCGGCGGTGTTAGTGGCATTGCTGGACACAACGCCGCTATGGCAGTTTTGGAATTAAACTAAAAAGTTAGAGAACTGCCAAGGATCATTCTCGTCATACTTGCGATTATTCCAACCTTTAAACAGATCATTTCGGTGCATTAGCGGATCCCAATCAGCTGCTGCTGAGTGGTAGCCACCCCAATACTTCTCAGCATAGGAAAGCACCTGCTGCCAAGGTAGATCATCTGGCACTAGGTAGCCAGAGTTTGGATTAGCCATTGCCCAGGCAACTGCTGCATAAACAGCACTTGCAACTTGAACAGTTGTGGCAGATTGTTTTGGTACTAATTTTCTTGAGTCATGAATATTTAATAAAGAGCCAGTCCACCAAGATTTATAGGCATGACCCATTAGTAACACACCTAATCGATCATCACCATCAATAATCTCTTCATTCATAATTCGTTGATTCTTTGTTAAATCCCATTGACGCATCTGTAATTCATGCATTGAGGCAACCGCTGCATCAGTTGGGCAGTAGGCATAATGAACTGTTGGGCGGTAAACAGCTTTACTACCCTCCCAAACTGTTAAGTGATCGCTAATTGTGAATGCCTCACCATGACGGATAACCATCCCAGTTGTCTCCATATTTGGCACCCAAGATCTAACCCAGGTCATCGCTCCTGGTTGGGCAATACAGATCTGATTTTTTGGTCCATCTGCATGTTGATAGGCATTAAGTGGCAAAGTTTTTTCATGAGTACCCCAACCCATCTCAGCTGGGGCAATACCCTCTTCATAAAAACCCTCAACCGACCAGGTATTAACAAACTCATTAACCTGTTTTGGCTTATCTGATATTTGAGTATCTCGCTCTGCTATATGAATTACTTTCACACCAAGTTTTTGGGCAAGAGTTGGAAAATTCTCATCAGCTAATGCCTGTTCAATACCCGAAGCAGCTTTTCCGTCTTTGATTGCACTAGTTGCAATATCAAACAATGCTTTTTTAGTTAGGTGTGAAACTAAACCAGGGTTAGCCCCATGTTCAACAATTGCAGTTGGACCTTTTCCGCCCCAGGTATCAGTTAACTTACGAAGTTTCATATGACGCCAATAAAGAGTGCGCTCAGTCGGATTACGTGTTGAGCCTGCAGCGTATGGCTCCCACTCTTCAATAGATGTATTTAAGTAGATCACGCCATGATCATGTGCCCAGCCAATAATTGCATTGGCATCAATATTCCATGCTAAATCTAAAAGAAAATCCCCTGCAGATAAGTACTTTGATAGGAATTGATCCATATTTTCGCGGGTAAGTTGATCTTGCACATAAGTTGCTCCCGCAGCTATTGCCTCTGAAACTCTACTTCGATTATCACGCATATCTGCAATCGTGATCTGTTTTGCATCTACTAGATGCTCAATTAAAAGTGGTAGTACACATTGTGATACTGAACCTGCACCTAAAACCAGAACTCGATTTGAGTAGCGTGCTGCCAATTAGGACCTCCTACTTTCTTGCTAACTCACTTAGCCAGTGAAGATTAACCTAAATTTTCAATTTTGCTATTCCACAAGAGCGATCCCACCCCACTTCGTTTGGCCTCATACATCGCTGCATCTGCTCGTCGCAGTGAGGAGATTGGATCTGATCCTTGCTCGATTGCTGCATAGCCAATACTGACCTTAACTTTGACCTGGCCAGTCAACAGCGAGATTGGATAACTTAAGGTTGCGCCAATTGCCTGCGCTAACTCACCTGCCTCTGTGGAGTTAATCTCTGCCAGCACGCCAAACTCATCACCGCCAAGGCGGGCCAGCTGAGCTTGTGTTGGAATTACTCGAGTGAATCTATTTGCCACCTGTCTTAAAAGCTCATCTCCTGCAGCGTGACCCATCGAGTCATTTATCCTCTTAAAGCCATCTAGATCTAACAAGAATATGTAACCTGATTTGAGCTGGCCTAGGTGCAGTAAGAAGTTGCGGCGATTGGATAAACCAGTTAACTCATCAGTTCTTGCTAGCGCTCGCTCCGTACCAGCAGTGTTTGCCTCCTGTAGCGCAAAACTCATCCGGATAAATGCCAATGCAATTGTGATAAATCCTGGAACTAAGATAAAACTTGGAAAGTACCCAGGGCGAAGGGCGGCAACGCCAAGCAGACAACTGCTGGCAATCAATGCAATAGTTGCACTGTATGAAGAGATCTTTTCTGAAAATTTAGATTCAGGAGAAGGGTATGAAAGAGCAACAGCAAGTAGTAGTAAGCCCAATATCCATCCATCATCTGTAATTGACCCAAATTGATAAGTACCTTTAATTGAGGAGTAGATAAAGAAAAAATCGGCCGCTACAAAACAAAGTAAGCCAGCAGCAAGTAAAGCTGACCTAATACACAGCGGAGTTAGCAGGAGATAAACCACAACCATCGCTAATAAAACTATGTCACCTACTGGATACAAAATTGAGGTAAAGACCTGCCAAGTAGAGCCTGAAAAACCAACCATGGCAGGTTTTAGAAGAAATGCGGTTAATACACTGGTAAACCCAATCGCAATTATTACCGTATCAAGTAACTCTAATGCTGAAATCGATCTTTTATAGGTAAAACTTCGAGTAATACCGACAAACACTAAGGGATAGAAAATAACGTAACAAAAATCTGAAAATCCTTCAGGTATTTGCAGGTCAAAAAATGAATTCCAGGTAGAAAAAAATGAACCCATACTCCAACCTAAGGCTGCCAGCCCAAATGAGTTTGAAGTAATTCGATCGGTTAAGAGTGGGGCATTAAAAGCAATTGCTGCAGCCATTAAACCAACTAGATTAAATAGTATTAGGTCTACCAAGACATTATTCTCAGGAAGTACCCAACTTAAGATCAGATGTGAGGCCAAAATCGATCCAGTTAGCCACTTCAATCCAAGCTGTGGTCGAAATAATTTCACAATCAATAGTAAAATATGGCCAGGTAGCAAAAGAGAGGTCTGGGGAAAAATAAGTGGCTGCACTCTCAAGACGAGGCTTTATTTGCGGCAGTGCTGCAGTTGCAGCACTTGCAACTGTGCCAGCTATAGCAGCAACTGGTGTAAAGACCCTTGCCAATGGTCGAACAGAGGTGAGTTTGGCAGCTAATCCTGCGCTTGCAAATGTAGGTGGGATTGTTGAGGTGAATATTAAAAAATATGGCCGAGTGGCAATCGTTCGAACCTCAAAATCAGCAAAAGGTTTTTCAGTCTTTAATCTCTCTTGTCCACATGCTGGAGTTCGAGTAACACAATCATCTGGCGGATGGATCTGTCCTGGACCTAGAGGTCATGGATCAGAGTTTGCATTAAATGGCGCACTGAAGGTTGGCCCTGCAACAACTGCACTGCGAGCGATTAAATTTACGGCAACAAGTAAGGCCGTAACAATCGCATAAGCAATTACTACGGCCTTTTATTTACTTATTTAGTATTTAGGATTGCACTTATCTCTAACAGTTGATCGAATCATTAACATTAATGAGTATGCATTTCTAAACTCACCTAATGCACCATCAATTGTATCAACCACAGATTGAATTGCTGTTTTGTTCGCCTCTAAGGTTGCGATCTTTCCAGCAAGGGAAGCAGAGAGCTCATTTAATCTGCTCTTCTGTGTGGCATTTGTGGTTCTAACTGCTGCTGCGGTTAGCGCTGCTACCTGAGCATTTGCAGTGGTAATAACCCCGGCAGGTGCTGGCATCTGACCAATTCTTGCATTTGCATTTGTTGGTTGATGAACTACCCAAAACTTTTTTGCTCCAATATTTGCAGCGGTAGGTGCTTTATTTGTGCTGGCCTTGGTTGCAGAGTAGTAAGTCGATCCGTAATAGACCACATCAGATTTCTTGTAAGCTATCAAGCTATTCCACATAATCACATCTCTAAGTGATGCGCCAACTGGTTCGATTTGGATTGCTCGGTTGGCCTCAGAAACTCTTAATGCATCTACCGCTTCCTTATTTCCAACTGCATAATCGGTGTTTAACTCAATACATCCATCCCATACCCAGGTTAACTTCGTGGTATTAAAAAATGGATTTTTGGCACAGACATAATCATTTTTGCCAATTTTGATTGTTGCACCTGCGGTTGGACATGAACCACCTGCGGTTGCTGCTTGAACCGGTGTTGTCACACCTAGTATTAAGAAAGCGGCAACTGCCAAAACTGAAATTTTAGTTTTCACTATTTTTCTCCTTGGTTAGGTATGGCATCAGTCTACTTGAGAGCCCACCTTGCGGCAGGTAAATGGCTGGGGTGAGGCGGTGAATTTGATGTGAAAAATTGTTATTTAACTCTTTGTTTACGCCGAACATTAATACCAGCCCTGCGCACAATTGGCCTTGGTGCAACTCTTGCAATACTGCTCAAAATAAAGTACTGCCAACCGGGAATACTAATAACTTTGCCAGCTTTGGCATCTTTCCAAGATTTTTTTACTACCTGATCAGTTGTTAACCACATGTAACTTGGCAGCCCGGTCATCTTCATTTTTCCTCGAGCATGAAACTCAGTTCTAGTAAACCCAGGACATAAAGCTGAGATCTTTATGTTTGTGTCACGAAGCTCGGTATGTAAATACTCAGAAAACACAGTTAGGTAGGATTTCGCAGCAGAGTATGTTCCACCAGCAATAAAACTGGCTACACTGCTTACATTGACTATAACTCCAGAGTTTCGCTTTACCATCTGCCCTAAGACAGAGTGAGCTAATCTCATTGGTGCTGTAACCAATACATCAAGTAACTCCTGCTCCTTACTAAGTGAGCTATCAATAAAGCTATCTTTAATTCCAAAGCCAGCATTATTAATCAGAACCTCAATTGGCTTACTACTGCTGGCAACTCTCTTTTCAACCTTGGCAAGTTGGGCAGGCTTGGTTAAATCAGCCTTTAAGCATTCAACTTTAACTTTAAAAGTCTTGCTTAACTCTCTTGCAACCTTATTTAATCTTGGAAAATCTCTGGCAACTATAACTAAATCAAACCCCTCCCTTGCCAATAACTTTGCATAGGAGTAACCAATTCCTGCGGTTGCCCCAGTAACAAGTGCTATGGCCATTTACTTGGTAATTCCTGCCGTATCTTCATCACGAATATGCCATGAGGTGCCGTACTCCTCAAGCAGATCTAAAAATGGTTTTGATTCAAACCACTCTGGTCCATTTACACCCTGTGGTTTCCAAATACCTTTATGAATTAACTCCAATGCAATTACCGGATTGATTGCAGTTTGCCAAACAACGGCTTGATCCCCAAACTCCTTCATTGACCATGCGTTATCAACTACGTTGTAGATATAAACTGCTTTTGGATTTCCTTGTTTATCTAAACCTTTAATTAATGCACCAGCGCAGGTTTTACCTCTCATACGCTCACCTAAAGTGGCTGGATCTGGCAGTGATGCAGTTAGTAGATCTCTTGGTGAGACTGATACACCTTGAACCTCAACCGTCTCTTTTCTATCCATGCCAAGCATGTTGATTGTTTTTAAAATAGTAATGAACTCAGCACCTAGTCCATATTTAAAGTTAACCTTCTTGGCATCTATTTTTTGTGGAATGAGAACAACCTCTTCGTGCTCAACATTTACGCACTCCACCGGACCAATGCCCTCTGGGAAATCAAAAATTTCTAGCTCAGAAAATGGCGTAGTGGTGTACCAGCCTCGACCATCCTCCCAAACAAGAGGTGGATTTAAACACTCTTCAATGGTGGTCCAGATTGAAAATGAGGGAGCAAAATCAAACCCCTCTACTCTTAAATTAGAGCCATCTAAAATGGTGCAAGAATCAATTCGACTAAATAGGTGCTCGCTGGCGTACTTGGCAAAGACATCGCTCATCCCAGGCTCAACCCCCATACCAATTAGGGCAAAGATTTTGCGCTCATCCCAGTTAAAGTCACGAGCAAACTGCTCATCACCCAACTTAACTCCAGTTTCGGTGTATGGGTAATGGGGATGTTTACGGGAAAGAGACATCGCCATATCAATGTAATTGGTGCTCTCAATTTCACAGGCTAAGAAAATCGGCATTACAAACCGAGGGTCAACAGCATTTATGACCACATCAGGATCTGCTTTACGGATTAACTCACGAACATCTTCAAGTTCGGCGGCGTTTACCGTCGCTGCTGAAAAACGAGGATCTTTAACCCGTGCGACAGCCTCTTCTGCTCTGGCAAGTGTGCGGTCGGCAATCACCATCGATTCAATAAATGACCTACGGGATGCGATATTAGCTATCGCTCTACCAACTCCACCGGCGCCTATAACGAGGGCCTTCATGATATTTCAACTCCAAACGAATTACTTTTATTCTATCTTAGCGTTAATTTAAAGACAAATTCACGCATGTTTATTGATTAGTTATCAATTAAACTCAAGTTAAATTACAATAAACCTTGCACTAAATATTTTTTAATCAAATATTTGTCCCCGTAGCTCAGTGGATAGAGCAACCGCCTCCTAAGCGGTAGGTCGCAGGTTCAACTCCCGCCGGGGACGCAAATAAATTAATGATCGATGGTAAAACGTTTTAATGAGTTTGGTGCCCACCAATTTCTTTCGCCAAATAATCTCATCAGTGCAGGAACTAGTAATGCTCTAACCAATGTGGCATCTAAAATAATTGCAAATGCCACTCCGAAACCAAGCATTTTAATTGAGGTTACACCGCTTAAAACAAATGAAGCAAAGACAATTGCCAAAAGCCCTGCAGCTGCAGTGATAATTCGTGCCGATCTTTGTAAGCCTGTTGCCACAGATTCAATATTTGAGCGTCCGGCATCATGCTCTTCTTTGATTCTAGAGAGTAGGAATAACTCATAATCCATCGATAATCCAAAGGCAACTACTGCTACCAAGATAATCGAGCCAGTATCAACTGAACCTGTGGTGGTGAAATCGCCCACCAACCACTTTAGATTTCCATCGACAAAGATCCAGGTAATCAGTCCTAATGTGGCAGCTAGAGATAAAATATTTAAGATCACCGCCTTTATTGGCAGTATCAACGATCCGGTGAATACAAACAAAAGAACTAAAACTCCAATTGCTATCCAGGTAAGGGCCCAAGGCATGGTTTTGGCAATACCAATCTGGGTATCGGCATAATCTGCAGCAACTCCACCAACCAAGGTTTGATCTGGTGCGGCAATCGCTCTGATCTGCTTGATCAACGCCTCAGCCGCTGGAGTTCTTGGTCCCATATCGTGAATGGCAACAACTCGAACATCATTTCCAAGAATTTGCGGCTCACCAACTCTTACTATGCCAGATACCTTGGAAATCTCTTGAGTGTACTTAGTTATCTGTTCAATTTTATTTGCGCCAGTTGGAATAATAATTTCAATTGGGTTTCCCTCTTGCCCAGGAAATCTTTCAGTGATCAACTGTGCAGCATATGCAGCTGGATTGCTGGCAGGTAGAACTCGGGAATCAACTTGGGAGAACACAATATTTTTTATCGGCGCAGCAAGTACGGTAAGAATCACAAGGCTTAAGACCACAACTGAAACTGGTTTGCGCATAACAAATCTTGCAGTTTGTGCCCAGCGACCATCTTCCTTGGGTTTTAATGCTCCTTTTCGAACCACTGCTTTATCAATTCGCTTACCAAGTATTGCAAGTAGTGCAGGTAGTGCAATCAAAGCCCCCAGCACCGCCATAATTACAACAGTAACGCCGGCATATCCAAAGGATTTCAAGAACATTAATGGAAATAACATCAAAGCAGCTAAGGTAATTACTACCGTCAGTCCTGAGTAAAAAACAGTTTTACCAGCGGTTGCTACAGTCTTTTTTATCGCCTCATTTACTGACTTTCCAGCATGCAGCTCTTCACGAAATCTATTCACAATCAATAATGAGTAATCAATTCCAAGGCCTAAGCCCAATCCGGTGATTAGATTTAAGGCAAAAACACTCACGCCAGTAACAAGGGTTAGTAAGTAAATAACAAATAGTGAACCTAAAATTGCTGATACCCCAACAATTAGTGGCATTGAGCTGGCAACTAAACCGCCAAATACAAATACCAACAAAATGAAGGTAAGCGGAATAGAGATTGCCTCAGATAGCTTTAAGTCATCTGCAATTTTGGTATTAATTGCGTGGGCAAACACCCCAGTACCACTGGCGTAAATGGTTAAGTTTTCAAATTTTCCTTCATACTTTTCTTGAATTCGCTTACCTAAACCTTGAACGTTATCCCACTCAACATCTTCACTATAAAGAAATAAAAAGGCTGAATTACCATCTGAACTCTTCAACGTTGGCGCACCGCCAGCACTCCAATAAGACAAAGTTGAACCGACCCCAACTTCATTTTTAAGCTTTGATTCAAGTTTGGTAGCAGTAGCAACAGCAGTAGGGTCAGTAACTCCATTAGGAGTTTCCACCACTAAAACCACAGCCGGATCTTTGACCTTAAACACATCAGTCAAATACTCAAATGCTTTTGCAGAGTCACTCTTTGGATCGTTGTAACCGCCACTATCTAGTTTGCCAAAGACGGAGGTACCGATTGCTCCAGCAGAAAAAATGGCTACTAAAAACAATATAAAAATAGGTCGCTTGCGTTTAACTATAAGTGAACCTAATTTTTCAAACATTTTGACCTATTCTTTTTGCATCAGTAAAAGCAGGTAGACTTATATTCTAATGAGTAACAACCCAAAGAATAAAAAAGATAAGCCAAAATCTATTGGTGAAGTTAATCACCAACTGCTTCCAAAAATTACAAGTGATGAGATTGATCTAGAGGTGGATTCAAATCGAGATGTGGAGATTGCCGAAGATAAACCGCCGCATCATTGATAAGAACTACTCACTACTTTTTGGTGGAGTTTTACTCTCTGTTTTAGTCGAAGTGGCAGTTTCAGCTTTTGGAGTAGATGTGCTCTCAGTTTTTGCAGTTGGCGTATCACTTTTTGTGGTGAGCGTTGTTCTTGAATCAGTTTTATAAAATCCACTGCCCTTGAATACAACCCCAACATTGTTATAAACCTTTCTAACCTCACCTTTACATTGAGGACAGTTTTGGATGGCTGGTTCTGTGAAAGATTGCACAGCCTCAAAGGCGTGTTCACACTTATTGCACAGATATTCATAGGTCGGCATAGGAGTAATCTTAAGCAAGTGGGAAGGTAAGAGCGAACTCACCGGTTGGAGAAAAGTGAAGAGGTATCTGCAGTTTGTTTTAACAGCGCTATTACTTGGTATCACCTTTCCATCAAATGTTTGGGCAACCTCAATTGTTACGACCTCACCAACTGCTGGCTCAGTTCTCAGTATTGCTCCAACTGCTGTAACTATTAAGGCAAGTGCAGATTTAGCAACCGGAGCTAATGAGATGACGGTTACCGACGCCAAAGGTGTAAGGGTTGATGATGGCTCCCTACAAGTCCAAGGCGCGGTATTGATGGTTGGATTAAAACCTTTAACAACTTCAGGACTTTATACAGTTGCTTACACGCTAATGGCGATTGATCAACCACCAATTACTGGATCTTTTACATTCTTATATAACGCACCAGGTGAGATTGCAGTAGCTACACCTGCTCCAGCCACAGAGGAAGTTCTAACCAAATCACCTAATCGAATTACCGATTTTTTTGTAATTGGATTGATGGTCTTTGCATTTTTGACCTTGATCTTTCTGTCACGCTATGCAAGAAAAACTTTTAAAACACCAGCAAAGCCAAGACAGCCTAAGAAAAACAGCAGCAGTAGCAAAAAAATTGTGAAGTAGTTTTGGTGTTGATTTGATTGAGATAGCCTCACCACTAGCTAAAGGCTTAATGGAATTAATTGGTGTTCTTGGGATTGGCTTACTGATCGCAATAGCTTTTTTGGATTTAGATGTAAAAGGTAAGGTTCAAAACTTCAGATTAATTAGCAAAGCTAAAGCCCTGATTTTTGTATGGCTTTTATCAACCTTTGTTCACATTCTGATTCAGATTGCATACTTGCTTGAGCAACCACTTTCAGCCTCCTTTGACCAAACAGTCATTCGCTCATATCTGACGCAAACTTCAATTGGAAAAAGCTATTTAATACAAATGCTTTGCATTGCATTAGTGCTTATGATTTCTCTCAAGAAAGTTATCTCTGCTTATGTAGCACTTTTAGTCTCACTGGTAGCAATAACCGCACCGGTATTTCAAAGTCATGGCAGTACATCTGGCTACCATGCACTGGCAATCGGTGCGTTGGTGGTCCATGTAATTGCACTTAGTTTTTGGGTTGGAGGTCTGTTTGGATTAACCCAGCTCTCCAAAGCAAATAAGTTACTGGCATTACCAAGATTTAGCGAGATTGCACTTTGGAGTGCGATAGCAGTTGTGTTAACTGGTGCAGCCACCGCTTGGACTAGATTAGATTCAATCTCAGCATGGCAGAGTAAATATGGCGCAGTGACTTTGCTAAAAATATTTTTGGCGATAATTTTAATTGGCTTTGGTGCATTACACAGAAGGTGGATTATTAAGTCAGATTACCCATCAGTTTTTAGATTAGTCACGGCTGAGATATTTGTTATGGCATCTACCATTTTTGTTGGCAGCTGGTTATCAACTATAAATCCACCAGAGCGAGAGATTGTTTCATCACCAGGACTGTTGATAACTGGTATAAAAATGCCAGAGCCACCAACATTTTCTCGTGTTTTACTTGCATATGATGCTGATGGTTTGATGCTGGGTTTATTAATTTTTGCTGTCGCACTTTATATAAAGGGTGTTTTAGTTTTAAGCCGGCGTGGTGATAAGTGGCCGGTGGGTAGAACAATCGCCTTTGCGTTAGGGGTATCAGCAATAGATTTTGCAACCAGTGGTGGTTTAGGGGTTTACTCAAGATTTGCCTTTTCCAACCACATGCTTTCCCATATGGTGCTAGGAATGATTGCACCAATTGGAATTGTGCTTGGTGCTCCAATTACGTTAGCTCTGCGAACACTGCCAATTGGCCGAACTGAACAGGAGCGGGGTATTCGCGGCACCTTTGTCGCAGTCTTGCACTCCAAAGTTTCTAAGTTTTATACCCATCCAGTAGTGGCATTAGCGATCTTTGATGGTTCACTTTTTGCACTTTACTTCACCCCATTATTTGGCAATTTAATGCAAGGTCATAGTGGTCACTTTTTTATGTCAATACACTTTTTGTTTACCGGAATATTGTTCTTCCAGGTGTTGATTGGCATCGATCCAATGCCCCGGAAGATCCCGCATATAGTAAAGATGATTATTATTTTTGCTGCCATGAGTATTCATGCATTTTTCTCAATCTCAATTATGTCAGCCTCAACCTTGCTAGATAATGGCTACTTTGCATTATTAGAGCGGCCATGGGCAACTGATTTATTAGCTGATCAACGATTAGGTGGTGCTATTGGGTGGGCGATGGGTGAGATTCCAATCCTGCTTGCATTAATTGCCACCTTTATCCAGTGGATAAGACAGGATAAAAAAGAGGCGGCACGAATTGATCGAGCTGCAGATAGAGCAGTCGCCATGGGTGAAAAAGATGATCTAGCCCTCTATAACCAGTATTTAGCTCAGTTAAACCGTCGAGATAACACACAATAGAATATGCAGATGTCATCTAACACCCAAATGCCAGCACTGTATGGTCCTGAGTACCAGGCACTACGAGAAAGCGTCAGTGCGCTGGCAGAAAAAAAGATTGCACCTTTTGCTCAAGATGTTGATGAAAATTCTAGATATCCGCAAGAGGCAGCAGATGCTTTGCAATCTGCTGGCTTAGCAGCTGCACATGTACCAGTTGAGTTTGGTGGTCAAGGAGCAGATGCACTTGCTGCAGTAATCATTATTGAAGAGGTGGCTCGAGTTTGTGGGGCATCATCCTTAATTCCTGCGGTGAACAAATTAGGTTCGGTGCCATTGATGATTGCTGGCAATCAAGAGCAGAAGAAAAAGTATTTAACCAAATTAGCAGCTGGCAGTGGATTTTCTTACTGCTTATCTGAATCTGAGGCTGGCTCTGATGCAGCTGCCATGAAAACCAAGGCGGTAAAGGATGGCGATAACTGGGTCATCTCTGGCAGTAAGAAGTGGATCTCAAATGCAGGTGTATCTGAGTTTTATACAGTTCTAGCCTCCACTGATCCAGGTAAAGGTGCCAAAGGAATCTCCGCATTTATTGTTGAAAAATCTGATGCAGGAGTTTCATTTGGAGCTCATGAGAAGAAAATGGGTTTTAAAGGTTCACCAACTCGTGAGGTCTATTTTGATAATGTAAAAATTAGTGATGATCGAAGATTAGGTGAGGTAGGAAGTGGTTTTTCACTTGCCATGAAAACTTTAGATCACACCAGAATCACAATCGCAGCCCAAGCTTTAGGTATTGCCCAAGGGGCATTTGATGTTGCAAAAAAGTATGCTCATGAACGTCAACAATTTAGTAAGCCAATCTTTGATTTTCAAGCAGTGCAGTTTATGTTGGCCGATATGGCAATGCAGATTGAAGCTGCTCGTCAGCTAACGTATGCAGCTGCAGTCAAAAGTGAAAGATTTGAAAGTGACTTAACTTTCTTTTCAGCGGCCAGTAAATGTTTTGCAACCGATGTAGCTATGAAGGTGACAACAGATGCGGTGCAGATTTTAGGTGGATATGGATATGTAAGCGATTATCCAGTAGAGCGCATGATGCGAGATGCAAAGTTAACTCAAATTTATGAGGGCACAAATCAGATCCAACGCCTGGTGATGGCTAGAAATCTAGATACTTTAACTAATTAAAATCTAACGATAATTTCAGGGGTAGCCGCTGCGCTAACTTTCTGGTCATGTACCTCAACTGGAAGTATTTCACTAGTTAACTCACCCCGATGTAGGAGCGCAATACTCCAAGCCTTACTCCGTTTAAGAACTCGGTCATAAGAGCCACCACCTTGGCCAAGTCGATTTCCAGTTCGATCAACATGTAATGCAGGCACAATGATGACTTCAAGATCTACGTCCAACTCTTCATCACCAATTGGTTCATACCCCTTACCAACCTTTTTAAGATCAGCAATATCACCACTCCACTTAACCCAAGCTAAGTCCTTGTTATCTAAAACCTTTGGTAGAAATACACTCTTTCCAGATGCAATCAATCTTTGATTTAAATCACTAGTTTCTGGTTCAAACTCATATGAGATGTATGAGCCAACATTTTTAACATTTTCAAACTCTTTTGCTGAGAGTATATGGAGCCAACTATCAACGATAAATCGATCTGCTCTCTCTTTTCGATACTGTATTCGCAGTTCTGATTTATTTTCTTTATTACCCATGCCCCTTACCTTAATTTATGGCTTAGGCAAAGTAGGGTTTAGGTATGGATGAAATGATCTCAGTCGCTGATTTACAGGAGCAGCTACTTAATTTAAGTAAGCCACTGGCTGCACTGGATCTGCCTCTTTTGGATGCGCATGGGGCAACCCTGGCGAGTGATCTATTGATAGATGGCACACCAGTAATTAAGAGCGGTCAATTGATCGATTCAACTCAAATAGCACTTGCTGCATCTTTAGGCCTAGCCAGATTGCCCTGTCGACCACACCCTCGGGTGGTAATAATTAGTGCCGGTGATGATCTTGTTGAGCCTGGAAGTAAGTTGGCAGATGATGAGGATGAGTTTGAGAGCAACTCCTGGTTTTTAACCACCTTTGCTCGCGAGGTGGGAGCACATGCTTTTCGAGTGCACACAATTCCAGAAACAGCAGAGCAACTAAAAGTAATCATCGAAGACCAGTTAGTACGAGCAGATTTGATAGTTATAAGTGGTGAATCCAAGGATGAATCTTTTGATTTGATTACCTCAGTTATATCAAAGCTAGGTCAGATCACAATAGTTACACCAGCTTTGGCTGAAAGCAGCAAGCATAGTTTTGGATTAATCGGTCCAGACCAAACCCCAGTTGTGGTTTTACCCGGAGATCCAATTGGCAACTTTTTATCAGCAGAGTTGTTTATTAAACCCATGATCATAAGAATGTTAACTGGTGTTGTCACAGCAGCAGCAAGTAAGAAGATCAAGTTAAGTAAGCCAATTACCTCACCTTTAGGTAAATCGCAATACTTAAGAGGAGAAATCAATAGTGATGGTCAGGTATCACCACTTGAAGCGCAGGAATCTTTAATCACCTTATCGATTGCTAACTGCTTGATTGAAGTAGGTGAAAAAGTTGAAAAATTAGCATCAGGTGATTTAGTCAGAGTAATTGAATTAAACCAAGGTCAGCATTGAAAAAATTAATTGATAATGAGATTACTCTAAAACCAATTCGGTTTAGAGATAAAGCAGAGTGGGACGCTGTTCGTGCAGTAAATCGAGATTGGTTAACACCATGGGAAGCAACTAGACCGAAGATAGAGAGTAATTCACGACTTCCTTCTTACTATGGCATGGTCATGGCGTTAAATAAAGAGATAAGGGCGCTGCGATCAATATCGTTAGGAATTTGGTTAAGGGAAAATGACTCACAAAAATTAATTGGCCAGATAACTCTAGGTGGAATTATTTTTGGTGCAATGCGTGGAGCTCATATTGGATATTGGATCGATCAACGGTTTGCTAGTCGTGGATACACCACTAGAGCTGTAAAACTTCTTACTAAGTTTGCATTCCAGACGCTTAAGCTGCACCGGATTGAGATTAACCTTCGGCCTGAAAATGAGGCATCAAAGAAAGTTGCAATTAAAGCTGGGTATGTATTGGAAGGGGCAAGAAATAACTACCTTCATATTGCAGGGGATTGGCGTAATCACATTACATTTGTTAAGGAAAACCCTGAAATAAAATAGGAATAACTCAAAGACATACCTGCTTATTTCCCATTAATTTCAAGCTCTAACATTTATTGTTGTGCTTTATGGGTTCGGGTTTTATCTACTTAATCATCATTGCCATGTGGGCTGCCTATTTCCTACCCCAGTGGTTAAGTAAACATGAGGACACCTCAGGAAAAGCAATTGAAAGATATAAGAATGCAATGCAGGTAGTTGCCGATAATAATCCGAGTGTTAAGAGTGAACCAAGAAGTGAAGACAAAGGCAGAGTTTATTTTCAACGACAACTAATTTTTGGTTCCTTATTTTCCTTAAGTTTGTTGGCTTTGATATTTGCATCAATAGGCTTTTTAGATTTCACTACCACTTTAATTCCACTTACCGCCCTGTTAATTTATGTGGTTAATGTTCGTAAACAGGTAGTAGCCTCACAACTTAAAGCTAGAAGATTAAAAGCATTGGAAAAAATTACAAACAGTAAGATTTCAACCACGGTTATTCCTGATCCTGTTACCGAAAAAGGAAGTAATGAGCATTGGATTCCATTTTCGGAGCGGCCAGAGATTACTGGGGTAGTTGTAGTGCCAAAGGATCGAAAAGGTTGGCAACCTACCAAGTTACCAAAACCTGTATACACCACAGCTGCTAAGGC
>Ga0194115_10002841_pt1 | contig 20101 bp, 14 predicted proteins | sample TA2MahsurfametaG_3_FD_148656 | JGI IMG/M metagenome (GOLD analysis project Ga0194115, IMG submission 148656) | Freshwater microbial communities from Lake Tanganyika, Tanzania - TA2015002 Mahale S4 surface | ecosystem: Environmental > Aquatic > Freshwater > Lake | place: Tanzania: Lake... | reverse complement strand
GAAGGAGGCCACATAAACTTCATGGTCATCATCCCAAACAAGGCCAGCTTCCTTCAATTCGACAGAAAATCGTCGTCGTACGAGGTAAAGAGTCCGTTCGAAGCCATCACGGAGTTTATCATCGCTAGGTTGTAGTCGTCGGGGAGGGTTAACAAAGAATTGCCAAATACTTGGCATCGCGTCCCTTGCCATCGGACCTAAAACGGACGGATCGACGGGGACTTCACGCCAACCGACGAATTCCAATTCATTCGCTTGACATACTTGTTCAATTTTTGCCTTTACAGCATTCCTCTTCCCCTCATCACGTGGAAGAAAAAGCATCCCAACTCCTGGACGGGGGTGTTCTTCCGAGCGGAATTCAGCAAACAATTCCCAAGGGATCTCTGTCATCACACCGGCGCCATCTCCAGAGATGGAATCCCCTCCACATCCTCCCCGATGTTCCATACAGTTTAACGCTGAGAGACCTTCTTGGACAACCTTGTGTGTACCAAATTCTCCTACAGAACGAATCAATTTTTGTCACGCCATATTGAAAAAGATGATGAGAGATATTCATGACAATAACGTGTCGAATCTAGTGTTGGGTGTATAATTGCTTACCTCCGATTTTCGTATTCGCAACGAAACCAACACCACAAGCATCACGTTCCTTGGTCAACGCCAAGGGTCCATCAAAGATATTACTTGGCTCATCATCCTTAAATGCCATGTTCAATTGTGTGAATGAGCAGTCATTCTCCTGGACCGACCAAGACTTTTGACCGACCAGTCCTTCATGATGTATCTTCTTTTCGATACGTGCAGTCGGTTGATTTCGTAGAGAGAAGTGTGTTGGACTATTCGTCTTGAGAGATTGAGGAAGAAATGCGAACGTGACGGCAGGAGTCACGACGACGAAGAGACAGACCAAAGGGACTCTCATTCTGTCAAAAGAGTTAGTTCTTGGATAACCTCGCTTAAAAAAAAAGTGTTACCAAGAAAGAGAAGTTTCGAAAAAAATGAAGTAGGTGTGCGAACGCTTTGTTCAAACCTTGCCACACGCAAGGATGAAAATACGGGGATGTGCGTAGGTTACAATAATCGATTTTTTGCTTTGGACGGTCCCGAAGAAGTGTTGGATGGTTTTCTCTGTGATGGACGGCTACCCTTGAACTTTCAATTTTTTGACAGACGTTCTTTTCCGCTTCCGTCAGCGTTTGAGGTTTGTGCCCCTTTGGAGATCTTGTCATCGATTGGAATCATCGTTCCAATGAAAATCATTGTCACCGATTCGCCCTAGCTTCGCCTTCGAATCATTCGCCTCGTCTGGATCGATGCCGAATTTTGCCGACATGGTAGTTATATACGGAGGATGTGAAAACTCTAGATTCGCCATCAAGAAGGGGGTGTGCCTATGAAAAGTCCGGAAGTTGAATACACCGGCCAGCTGTCCGAATTCCTACATGCGTAACGTCGAATAACGTTTGATATAAAAAAGTAGATTAGTTCAAAAAAAGATATGATATGTCCATCATAATCACTCCGGCGGACTGTCTTTGGACCGTTTGTCGATCTCTCCGTGTCGGCTATTTCCTATTCTAGAGAGCACACTTCGCAAAAGTGTTGTCACAATAATCACAACGTCTTCTTTCCACAGGTACTTACTCTCAAACGAGGAATATATATTAAAAATATTGTATCAACATGAGTACCGCCTCTGGAAATATCTTTCTTACCACTGAAAATTTGGCCTTTTCCCTTCCGCTCATTTCTGTTTGTGCAATCTATGTACGTGACCGTGGTGGTATACGGGGGTCTTTCGGGTCCTCCCCCTCGCATGAGAGGTATCCCCATGTCCAAGATCTTTTGGTAGTATTCTCTAAAACCTTTCTTCTTCTTCAATTGTGAACACCTCACTCATGGTGAATCTTTTGCAGGCCTACTTCAAATTTATTCCACTCTACATTGGTCTGCCGCTCTTGGGAGGAATCGTCCTACTGTATCAAATACGTGCCGGATTGACAGCAAGTACGTTACCTAATGAAAAATGTGTCTTCCAAGGTTACATTGCTTAGGGAGTATGTATCTCACCAGAATCTCATTTCTGCTTATTTCTCTCGCTCATGATGATGGGAACCTATGGGGTATTATAGTCAAAACGAAGAAGCTTGAAAATTTGGATGAACAAGCACTGAACGATCTAGCGCTGGAACTAGAGGGAGACGCAACGACAACAACAGAGGCGGAAGAGACGGCCAACAAGAAAATTGCAAAGAAAAAGGCAACGATTCAACGAAAACAAGAGATAGACGCCAAGAGGAAGAAACAGACAGGAGACGCTGATGACGACGGTGACGTCGCTGCTGTTGGGAAGAAGAAAAACTAGGATTGCCTCAGTAAAGAAGAAGATGATGATGACCATAGTGTACTGGATTGATGAATGACACGCGTACACCTTTGACAGTGGGCGATCGAAGGAAGGGAAACAATGGAGGGATACCAGCACCATTATTGTGCAGAGGAGAATTGTGATTTATTTACATGGAACTACCCAAATCGAAAGGAAGTGTTCCTTGTTAAAATTTGCCAACCCCTCTCCGTCCACCCAAAAACACGTACACAAAGCTCTCTTTTTTCGTCCAAATATATGTTCGCCTAGATGAATGGGAGTACTTTACTGCACGATACATATATCGATACATAGACTATCTGCCCGACGATATGAGGACGACGACGACTACTCCTTCCTCTCTAGTGTAGCACACCCTATCATTCTCCTATAGTTCCCCACACTGAGAGATACGAAGAGGTATCCGGGGTGTCGTCCCCGTAACGGGTGCTGCCTCACATTTCCTTACTGTGAGCATACTGGCCCCATCCAATACCTGGCCGAAGACACAATGTTTCCCATCTAACCAATCTGCCTTCCCACATGTGATGAAGAATTGACACCCATTCGTATTCGGACCGGAATTGGCACAGGAAAGCATTCCAGGTTTAGAATGTTTGTAAATGAAATTTTCATCTGGAAAAGTCGGACCGTAGATACTCAGTTTCCCCGTCCCATCCTGATTCACAAAATCTCCCCCCTGAATCATAAAATCTTTCATCACACGATGGAAGATACTATCCTTATATCCCGTCGGTTGTTCATTCTGTAGGAATTCTCCTGTACATAATTGTCGAAAATTCTCACATGTTTTGGGACACTACGAAGAAGAAGAACCACAACGAAACACACAAACACAGGTATAAGTATATGTGATTCAGAGGACATTTTTCGTTTCTGCACAGTGGTCTCTACTCGTCGGGTATCGGAATCGGATCCCCATCCGAAGGAACAAAAACTTACATCCTTGACGAAGAGTTCTAATTTGATTCGTCCTAATTCTACGAAATTGGTACCCTCACCTAAAACGACATCCAGAAAGACGACGGCATTCCCCCTTTCAATCGCTGCCATGACTTCAGGATCAGGTCCACCCACCATAAGTCCTGCTCCCGATGTACTCATATCGTACAGGTTTTTGTATATGGATTTATTGAAAGCAGGGGAAACGGTAGTCGCCACCCTGAAACGGCTTTGACAGACAGGACAAGCCTCGCAGTGATCGGATTTGGGAGCCTCCTAGACATCGGGTACGGTAGTACTGTAGAGAGAAGAGAGCCCGTTCTGTGATTTGTGATTCCCTAATCCTGTTAGTCCCATTAGTCGGTATTCTCCTGTCCGTCGCACCTGTTCCGTCGTCTGGAATCGTACGGCCATCCAAGACTGAAGGATGTGTCTGACATATGATATGTACTGTAGCAATCCAAGAAGCTTCCATTTAACGGACCATGTGTCTATCCATTTCCCTCGAGCGGGCCCCACTCGGTCCTGCTAAGTAAATCGTTGAGCCACGATACAACGGTTCCTGCTTCCAATACCGACTCCGCGTGTCACTCCGATGCATTTGTTGGAATATGTATGGCGAAACTACGACTCGAAAGCCACGGGACGAAAATCTCCGTCTTCTTTTTCTTCGCGTACAGACCCCCCACACCCAATGCGCCCGTCACTCCGCCCCCTCTCTCGGCTCGCCACGATTCGGTTAAATCCTCCTTCACCCCCATCCTCCCCCCCACCCGGCGTGCGGCGGCACCCAGGCGTACCGTAGAGATGGCCCTACGCGAACACTCGTGCGCCCGGTACTGTTCTTTACAGAGGAACGAGTGGGCGCATCACTTTGAATAACGGATAGGAAGGGGCAACCCAAGCAAGGAGTCGATCATTTGAGAAGAGGACCAACACCCCCCTTGATTCTTTCGCGGGAGCAATCGTACCAAATCGTGCACCCCCATAGACGAAAGGCAACGGAGTGCTCGTACTTGCATACGGTTTCACCGATATTGGATAAAAGAAAAAAGAAACATTGCATTTGTGTACTCTTGTCTCAACAGCAACAGGACCTGTTCTCAATTCAGGACCGGATCCACCCCACGCATCTACAAGAACCGACCGTGGACGAAAAAGCGTCCAAAATACGAAATATTCAAATCAGAGAAGAAGGGAAAACAAACACCTTCTTTTTTTTTGGGTTTGTAGGGATGTGGCGTGGAGTGTTAGTATTATGGCTTCTCGCCGTAGCATCTCATGCAGAAGATGATACGGCACGTGATGATTTCAGTCAATATGAATCTCGTGAAATCCTCAACACTATTTATCAAGCGACGGGTGGTACTCTATGGAACAGTGCCATCAATTGGACGAAATCCACCATTGACATTTGCAACTGGGGAGGTGTCATTTGCTACCCCCCCGACTATAGTGATTCTCGAAGGATTGGGCACGTTCAAGAGCTTAACTTGAAGAACAATCGCCTGGTCAACACCATGCCAGCGACTGTATTCGACCTTCCGTATCTAGAGATTTTGAATATTGAAGACAATGTCGATGCATCGATTGATCTTTCGAACATTGGAAATGCTCAGTTTCTAAAGGAACTAGATGTTTCGAATACGAACGTGGACAATATAGATGACGTTGGTGGTGCGTCGAGCCTTGAGACTCTTGTCCTCACCAACTTGAAGTTGACAGGGCCACTGCCCTCGGGACTATTTTCCCTGACAAACATGGAGTTTTTGTACGCCAGTGATAATACGTTCTCGGGTTCTCTACCTACGGAAATCGGAAAACTGACAGCTTTGCGCGAACTATGGCTTGACGATAGTGACTTGACAGGTCAGCTCCCCAGTCAGCTCGAATCCGTAGCCTTTTTGTCGGTCCTTTCTATGAGTAACAATGCGCTTGATGGGGCGCTCCCTATTTCTGCCTTGAATGCGCTTACCAACTTGAAAACGTTGGCTTTGCAACGCGATGAAACTATGTTGAAAGGAGGCGGTATCGTCGGAGAGATTCCTTCCTTCTCAAATCACCGACTTTTGACAACTTTGTACCTACAGAATCATCGCTTGAGTGGAAGCCTGGATCCCAACTTTCTCATGGACTGTCCCGAAAGAGCAACGGTGGATGTTGACCTTAGTTCGAATCAAATCAGTGGCTCTGTACCTTCGAGTTTACAAGACAAAAAGTTCTTGAATCTGAATCTTGCCAACAATAGAATCACCGTCGTTCCAGCTGAACTCTATGATCGCAGTTCGGGCTCATGTATCGCCATCACAAATTGGATGGACGGGAATGTCAAGACTGTTGGATGTGATGCTTTCTTGTGTCCACCAGGTACATGGGCACCCGAAGGGCGTGCGACGCGGAGTGACACCTGCGCTTCTTGCACTGAGGATGACACAATCTGGGGACGCACCACATGCTCATCAGCGGCTGCTGATGTAAATGACCGACAAGTGTTGGTGAGCTTGTATAACGCCCTGGGCGGCCGATCATGGACAAGAGACGACAACTGGTTAAATCTCGACGGGGATGTCTGTAACTGGTATGGAATTACGTGCACGAATGGGTTGGTCAGTACGATCGATCTCAGCGACAACGGCTTGAGTGGTACGCCACCTCGCGAATTATTTTCCCTAGCAGCGTTGAACAACTTGAATCTGGAAATGAACAGTATCTCGTTCAGCTTCGAAGGCATTAGTAGTTCCAGCAACTTAGAAGTTTTGAATCTTGCGAGCACGAATATGCCGCAAGCTGCAATTCGTGAAATGCAAGAGTTGCAGACATTGAGCAGTCTCTCGATTCTCTCGATTGCTTCAAACAGACTTGGTGGAACTATTCCTTCGGTCATCTTTAGTCTGTCAGCTCTGACAGAACTAAATCTGGGCCATAATGACTTTAATGGAACCCTTGATTCTCGGATCGGTCAACTGGCGTCGTTGCAGCAACTGCATCTTGACGGTAACATGCTCACTGGACAGTTCCCGACTCAAATTGGAAATTTGGTGAACTTGCAGGAGCTCAATGCTGGCGAGAATCAGTTCGAGGGAACTTTGCCAACTGGGCTTAACTTGTTGGTGAACCTGCGATCTCTATCGATGCAGCAAGTTGTGACTTCGGGTGGAATTAAGGGGCCAATGCTCTCCTTTTCCAATCTCGCGCAGTTGACTTCGCTTCAGCTCGGATCGAATGCGCTTTCTGGAACTCTACCAAACGATCTCTTGTCAAATAGTGCCAACCTGGATGTAGAGATTTTCATCGACTTGAGTGACAACGGATTCGAAGGTGAGGTTCCCTCCCAGTGGTCACGATTCGATAGTTTGTTTATCGATTTAGCAGGCAACCGAATCTCCGGTATTGACTCGGCCCTTTGCCAGCAAACCAACTGGATGCGAGGTGATGTTGCCAAGTTTGGTTGTGATGCCATTCTGTGCCCGAAAGGAACTTCGAACAGTGCTGGTAGACAAAGCGACACACAATCTGATTGTGCGAGTTGTTCCAGTGGTGGGGGGGGCTTTTTCGGAGCGAAATCATGCAGCTCTCAGACGGTGGAGTTCGGCACCAACGATGGATCGGAAACGAGCATTCTCTTAGACTTTTTTGGCGCGACATATGGTACTAGTTGGAATCAGACTACTGGCTGGGATAATTCGGCGGATGTTTGTTCCTTCTATGGCGTGAAATGTGTCAATGGACTTGTGTCGACAATTGATCTAACAGGAAACGGACTGAGAGGAACCGTTCCCAGTTCGATCTTCAAGTTGCCACAACTGACGGAACTCATTCTGTCGAAGAATGCCATTACGATCTCCTTTGAGGCCATTGGTGATGCGACTGCGTTGACTGTTCTAAGACTCGATGATGCAGATTTGCCTAGCATCAGTGGTTTAAGCAAGGCAACAAGCCTCGACACTCTCAGTCTTGCCGGTACTAATTTGCAAGGAGAAATCCCCAACGCGGTACTTTCGCTGCCCAATCTTCGCAAGCTTAATCTTGGATACAATCTTCTCACCGGGAGAATTCCTAACTTCATTGGCACAATAACTACATTGGAAGTGTTGGAGTTGTACCATAATCAGTTTACGGGACGCATCCCAGCTTCGCTCGGTGATCTCTCTGGTCTTACAGTGCTGAACCTAGCTGAGAACAACTTCGATGGCACGATCCCGCAGGCGCTCAACGATTTGACAAACTTACAGTTCCTTTCTTTGCAACGCGAGGGAGGGGTTCTCGGATCGAGCGATGTCGGGATTAATCAAAAAGATTCTAGTGCACTTGGTGCTGGCTTTACTGGACCTTTGCCGTCGTTCAACCGGCTTGCAGTCATCAAGGAACTGTATTTGGGTATGAACAGCCTGACTGGTTCAATACCATACAACTTTTTGGACGGAGTCATCGCAACTGATTCAGAAATCAGAGTGGATCTTATGTCAAACCTTCTCACCGGAACGATCCCGGCATCGCTGACTCAATTTGAGAACCTTTCTCTTTATGCCGCAGACAATCGCATCACCGCTATTGAGTCTGCACTCTGTGATCAGGCTGCTTGGCTGGACGGTAACGTAGGCCAATATCTATGTGCTGGCATTTTGTGTCCAGTTGGAACTTTTAGCACCCTGGGTCGACAGACAGCCGAATTGTCATGCGAAACTTGTTCGGAGGGGGCGAATAGCTTTATGGGGAGCGTAGAGTGTTTGTCTGGGGCGCAGAAGCAAGAGAATTCGGAGCGGGCCGTCTTGGAACAGCTATACAATGAGATGAACGGGGAGAATTGGCTTGTCAACACCAACTGGATGGATCCAGACGAAAGTGTTTGTACGTGGTACGGCATTACATGTCCATCGGCTACCAATCGAACCGTTATCTCCATCGAGCTTGAGGACAACCGCCTGTTGAACGCGCTACCAGCCCGTGTTTGGAACAGCTTACCAAATCTTGAGACATTGAACTTGAAAAAGAACGAGATCGAAGTGAGCCTCCAAGGAATCAGTAGTGCTACCAGTCTACGGTATCTTGATCTCTCGGAAACTGGCTTGAATACACTTACCGGAGTTCAAGGCGCTGGACAGCTAACCGGACTCCTTGCTGATGGCAACTCCCTGAGCTCTTTTCCTTGGGAAATCTTGGGCCTGAGCGGGCTTCGGACGCTGTCTCTATCAGACAATCCTTTCTCAAAGACTACCCTTCCAGAACTGCACCAGCTTCCGGAGCTGTCGTACATCGGACTCAGTAGCTGCGGAATAACGGGTACCATCCCAACGACTTTGGGTCTTATGACTCAGCTTGAGTATTTGAAACTCGGAAAGAACGTATTGATGGGGGGTCTTCCCACGGAACTACGCTTGCTGACGAATTTGAGGCATTTGGATCTCTCCGATCAACATTCCTATGATGCGAACGGAATCAAGCAAGGTCTCGACGGGAAGCTTCTTGCTTTTGCAAAACACCCTCAACTTTCAGAGCTCTTTTTGCAATACAACTCCCTGAGTGGAACTATTCCATTCACATTTATGCAGTCGAACTTGAATTCCGGTCTCGTGACTGTGGACCTACGACACAACAGATTAAAAGGTGGAATCCCAGTTGGTCTGTCTTCTACGATAACCAACTTAAACATCTACCTGGCGGCAAACCTTCTGACTTCTTTAGACCCTTCCCTTTGCAACACAGACTGGAATGGTGGAAACACAGAGAGACATGGTTGTGACGCAATTATTTGCGGAAATTATACGTACAATGCCTACGGTCGAGCTGTGGGTTCGCTGGGGTGCATACCATGTAAGGAGCAATTTTCGCTGGCTCACTTGGGAGAAACTTCATGCGGTAGTACAAGGGAACACTCAGCCCTGATCGCACTCTATGAGACCACGGGTGGGCCCGATTGGAAATCTGCGATCAACTGGCTCCGAGCTGACGATCATTGTACGTGGGAAGGCATCACATGTCATACAGAAGGTGACCTCATGGGACTGGTGAAGGAAATCAACTTGGAAGACAACAACCTTATTGGAGACGCCGACGGCGTCTTGATATGGGACTTAGTTGGGCTGGAGGTTGTGAACCTTCAGAAGAATACGGTTCGACTGCCATTTCTTAACGTCGGAAACGCAGCGAACCTTCAACGACTGTATATCTCCGATACGTCGACAACATCACTCGACGGAATCGGGGAAGCGATGTCTCTCCAAGAACTGCATGCCACGAATGCTCAGCTGTTCGGTTCAATACCTCAGGAGTTGTTTGGTCTTTCGAATCTCGAAAGGCTATTCTTGAGCCAGAATCTTCTCACGGGTGACCTTCCTTCACAGATTGGGCGCCTGACCAATCTCGTCGATTTATACATTTCCGAGAACGACATGGATGGTTCTCTGCCTTCTGAGATCGGTAGGCTTTCCAAGCTGCAGCATTTGTCCCTTGGCAAGAACAAGTTTGTTGGAATTCTGCCGAGACAAATTAATTCTCTCAGTCGACTTGAAATGCTTTCCATCGAGAAGAAGAAAGACGTGGTTCTCGGTGGCTTTGATTTTTCATCCGGAGAGAGTGGCTTGAATGGCAATGTTCCGGCTTTCAGTGGGCTTTCCAGGATTAAGGAACTTTATCTTGGGCACAACTCGTTTACGGGGACCATTCCCGATAGTTTTCTTCAGGGAGTTACTAACAAAACTGGTCTAATCGTTGTCGATTTGAGTTATAACAACATTGTTGGAACTATACCGGCATCCTTGGCAAACTTTGGCGACTTACAGCTGGACCTTGCGAGAAATCTAATCCACGAGATTGCACCCAAGTTATGCGAGAAGGATTCATGGTTCAACGGAGAAGTGGCCAATGGATGTGACGCTATTCTTTGTCCTCCTAAAACCTTCAACTCATACGGTCGTCGCGTGGACTCGACGACGCTTTGCAGACCATGCACCTATCCGGATTCTGCCATCTCGTACGGTTCCGTGGACTGCGGTCCTATTTTCGTAGAAGAGAAGGGTGACCGACAGATTCTTATGGAACTTTACATGGCAACGGGGGGGAGTGAGTGGACCAACTCTGAAGGTTGGAAGAGTGATTCTGTATGTGAATGGTTTGGTATCACGTGTGAGAGTGGCTCTCCATTTGTGTCAGAGATCGACTTACATAGTAACAACCTGAAAGGGACTGTTCCTGCGGACGTGTTCCATCTTCCAGAGCTGAAGAAACTGAATGTGCGGCACAACGACATCTCGATAGACTTCAATCCTATTTTTCGGGCAGAAAAGCTCGAAGAGCTACGTGTCGACAAAACTCTTGTTTTTATCCTAGACGGTATCGGGCAAGCCACATCGTTGAAGCTTCTCCATTTACACCAAAATTCCTTCGGCTGGCAGCCGATTCCCGACGAATTGTTCAACTTAGCCTCGTTGGAGGAGTTGGACCTATCCGAGTCCATGTTTGGTGGCACGCTGTCGTCGAAAGTCGGTCAACTAGTTAATGTGCAAAAGCTGAGTTTGGTTGACAACGCAATCACTGGACAGATTCCAGATGAGATTGGCAACCTAATGAGTGTACGAGAACTTGATTTGTCGGGAAACAATTGGTATGGAAAACTACCGACAACGGTCAGTGGGCTGACATCCTTAACCAGCTTCAAGCTGAACAACCCCCATGCTGATAATGTAGGAGTGGCTGGCCCGATGCCATCTTTCTCGACAATGCCAAATCTTCGCAGTTTGTACTTGTCGAACAACCAATTCACTGGAACCATACCAAACGACTTTTTGAGTGGTATTACCAACCGTGAGCAACAGATATCGGTGTATCTTAACGGAAATCACCTCGTTGGGGTTGTGCCGTCCTCTCTTACTTCTTTGGAGCGCCTAAATATCTACCTTCAAAATAATCTACTCACTGGCTACGGGACTGGAATTTGCCTTGAATCTCAGTGGATGGACGGAAACGTCGGGCTCTATGGATGCGATGCCATTCTTTGTCCGGCTGGCGAATATAGCCCAACTGGTCGACAAGATTCTGCTAATACGGCCTGTAAGGCCTGCCCCGATCTGGAAGGCTCCCGTGTGATGGGATCAAACGTTTGTCCGTCTATCCAGCAACAAATCGAAAAGAACATCCTTGTTTCTCTCTTTGAAGAGACGAACGGCCTTTCTTGGAAGAGGCAAGACGGCTGGAAAGATGACAGCGTCGACATTTGCAAATGGTACGGAATCAAATGCAGAGCAGGAGCGACCGTAGAGTCGATCCTCTTGGGCAGCAACGGTTTGGTAGGAACCGTGCCATCCTCCGTCTACAAACTGCCATACTTGAAGTACCTTTGGTTGTACTCCAACCATGTGGATCTACGTTTCGATGGCATCGAGCAAGCGACAAGTTTGACCAGCTTGCTTCTCGATTCTACAAAGATTCGTAATTTGGACGGAATAGGGAACGGGCTTTCGCTTGTAGATGTTGATGTGCGCTTCAACAATCTCAAGGGGACACTTCCGTCAGAATTGTCGAAATTGGTGGAGCTTGAGAGCTTCACATGTTCTCAAAACTCGTTCACTGGAACCGTTCCATCGCTCAGTCGCCTTCGAAAGCTCAAGACCCTGCGCATGGGGAACAACGACTTTTCGGGTGCTATTCCATCATTCTTGGAACACCCTGTACTTGTCACTCTTGACTTGTCAGACAATCAATTGGACGGTTCAATTCCTGATGACTTGCTTGGAGATATGGTGAAATCGGAGGAAGCTGTTTTTCTCGATCTCTCTGGTAATCAGTTGACCGGCACAGTACCGGGAAAATTATCACGCTTTGCTCAGATGACTCTGCTGCTGAGGGACAATAGGATTAGTGGGATCAACCCCAATCTTTGCGACCAGACTCTTTGGAATGGGGGTGACGTCCTGGAATTCAGGTGCGACGCTATCCTGTGCCCCAAAGGAACGTACTCCCCGTCAGGCCGAGCAGGAGGTGATACTGTTTGCACCTCGTGCTCCTCGAACAAGTTCTTTGGTAGCACCAAGTGCGGAAAGTCGGGTGCACCTTCAATGTTGGTGAATTCTTTGACTATTCTTCTTGGAGGTGCTGTTGCAACTACCAGCCTGTTACTTTGGGGACCTTGATCTTCGGATGCGAATCGGAGTCGCCATATCGTCGGGCACTTGTACACTACAATCATATCTCATACTGTATCTAAGACCACGTAAATGATAAATAGAGCACACGTTTTCGAACTTCGAATAAATAGTGTATACGGTTATGCGCCAATCCCTTGCAGATGTATCGTCTTATGCCACAACTACCACGTCCGAAGCTGTCTTCGAGCGTTCGAACGCTTCCAGTTGGGTAGTTTCTCAAAGGCTTCCTTCGTCATACCGAAACCCTTTTCGAATTCTTCGGGTGTAAGGTACTCTTCCCATGCAGTCATGTTGATACTGTCCGGAACTCTTCCCTCTGCGAAGTCAATCAAGGAATAAAGCTTCGATCCATCGGCCTTCATTATGGTAATCTCCTTCGACGGCGAAGACGAAGAAGGAAGCAAGGAATCACCATCATTGTTGTTATTACTGTTGTTGGTGGAACGAGGTCGTGGACTTTCCTTTCCCTTGTCTGGAGATACGAATTTGGTTTGGACATTCAGTGCGGTACTAGTAGTAGTAGTTTTCGTCGTTGAAGTATGACGAGGAGGAGGATACGGTGTCGTCGTCGTCGTTGTTGTTGGTGGTGGTGTTGTCGTTGTCTTTGTTTTCCATGAGGGAGATTTACGCTTCCCAGGAGAAGAATATTGTGTCGATTTCGATGCACAAGGCGTCGTCTGTTGTTGTTGATGTTGCTTCTTTATAACATTCATAGGGACAGATTGGGAACGAACCCGTGTAGGTGACAATGCTCCATTCTCTTCACTTTCATCACCCTCTATCATCGCTGGTAGATGACTATTCGTAAGGACTGGATTCTTCCGAGTACTATCCATGTTGTTCGTACTACCCGTACCTGTTGAATGGACCTTACTCTTCAATTCATGTCCACTCATCCGACGTGTCGTCGCCATGGCGGTACCGAAGGATAGATTCTTCTGATATCGTTTCTTTCCTGGTAAATCAAGACCTTTATCCTTCCCAGATGGTTGGTCTACAAAGGCATCTCCACCAACTCCTCCTCCTCCTCCTCCTTCCTCATCATCTGTCTCATCGGCTAGGGTTAGACCAGCCGATAATTGTTTTGCCCATGATCCTACATCCTCTCCTCGTTCGGTTTCTGGATGTTGTTTTTGTTTATGACGACCATTCTTCGAACCGGTACTTGACTTGGAGGAATCGGAGGACATGACAGAATCTTCATCCTCTGAATTCCAATCATATTTAATCCCTGCGGAATGCCGTGAGACCTTGAGTTCATCCTGTTCTGCCTTTTTCAGTGTCCCACGATATTCCTTAATCTTCTTCTTGTAATTCTTGTACTGCCGAGTTTGTTGAGCCTCGACGAAGCCCTTTTCATCGATGATTTCTTGTATTAACTTCTCTGCCTTTTTAATTTTCTTTTTCAGGATATTCAGCTCTTCCTCATGAATCTGCTGATCGAGTTCTATCATTCTAGTTGAACTTTGATTCCTCATCAGAACTGTATTCTTCGCACCATTGTAAATGGAGGGTGGATGATGGAAGGACGCCCCGAGGGATTCTGTCGTATGTAGACTTGAATTTAGATCACTATTTTTTGGATTTTCTCTTCGTTCTAATTCCTCCTGTAGGGCTGCATCTAACCATGCATCTTGTAATCGATCCTTTTCTCGATTCTCTTCCTGAAGTTCTTCATATACCTTAGCTATCAGACATTTGAACAGTTCCTTCGTCTTCGGAGCCCCTTCCTCGACTGCGGTATTGTATAGTTCCATTGCTTCCTCTAAGGCTTCCTCCTGTCGGCGAGCCTTACGGAAATGTTTCTGATGGGCAAGATCCAAAATGTAGGAATGTTCCCCCAAGGAGAGTTGCGACATTTCTTCCTCTCGGTCATTATGGTCGTTATGGTAGACGAGGACATGTAGATCCGCCTCCGTATCTTCGCCCATATTGATTTGGGGACTTTTGTTTTGGGTGTAGTTTACCCAGTAGTCGTCGAAAAGTGAATTTCCTGGAGGGGTTTACAAGTCAAAGAAGATGGGGGTCACCTCCCAAAGTAGAAAAAGGTTGCCATTCGATGTGCTTGACCCGTGTATTCGTATATCATACGGACGATTGGCACGATACTCCTCGGACGATCGATGACCAAAAAAACATTAGTATTTATGGCACGATTGTGATACATACAAAATGTATGTACATATATGTGCGAAAAATGTCACTATGCAGCACTTGACTGTGACAGTGACACTGTGACAGTCGTGTGTATGTATATATAGTCCATTTTTTTTTAGTTACGATTCTTGGGTTTTGTGACGTCAACCGGAAAATCGATACGCACTTCTCTTCTGGAACCTCTAGAGAACCAACTTTGTGAACCGATATTGTTCTTATCCACATCGACCTTCTCCTTCGACCCGACCGGTTCAACTATCATACACTTTACAGATACGGACACAACGTGGGGGAGACCGGCAACTGCTGTCCCTACGCTAGAAGAACTTTGTCTTGTTTCGTATCACATACCAAACAATCCCAAACCATGAAGACTCTGAAATTTACAATCCTTATGGGACTGATTCTCTCAGGATCAGCCTTCCTATCGCCATGTTGGACTACGACCGTGAGCTTGAGTGCCGATCGAACTGCCCAAACCCCATCAGACGTCGCACTCTTTTCGTCTTCATCGTCCTCTTTCCCCGCAAAGACATCATCAGATGGTGGTAGTATGGATCGTGTAAGTGTTGAAAGTTACAACGTCAGTATGGGGAAAAGTATCCAGCCTTATCCTTTGTTTCTTCATGGTCTATGTGTTTTCTTTAGGATATCGACCAGAATTCAAGATACATCAAGGGTCTCATGGACAATCTTTCGGGTCTTCTAGATAAATACATTTGTTCCGGGTCACCCAAAACAGTACGTTTTTCCTCCTTGACGGAGATACTTTCGGCTACCCCATACCTCACCCCTAACTGTCTTTTATCATTGGGATGCCCTCTTCATGCCGTATCACACAAACATACAACAAATCAGCGGGAACGGATCATTAATGTATTGGATCAAATATCAAATGAAGCGGTCGATGGTGATCTAGTCAGTCAATCACTCCGAATGGTAAAGCGGGCAGGAGTACCTCTTGATCCATCATATGTCGATCGGATCACAAATGAGTTAGGGAAAAATGACGCTTATCAACGTAGGGAGGAAGCTGTCCGACGAAAACTATGGGAGGAACAACGAAGTACGAGTGAAACTGGATCCAAGGTAGGAGATAGCCTCAATGGACGGTCGGCACTTTCGAGGAGAGAAGCATCATCATCATCATCATCGAAACCAGATCTATTTCTAGACTCAGTACTGAAATCAGATCCTGATTCGTTGGCCACGATTGTGCGAGAGAAGGAAGAGTTACAAAGTGAAATGGAAGGCAAAGAAGTCGTACAAGACAACAATCCAGTACCGACAATGATGGATGCTAGAACAGACGCATCTACTCGTGTTGCTGAAATGATTGCCGCCGCTGGAGCAGGAACATCCTTCATGGGTGAGAAATTAGGTATCGGTGGTCTAGATGATGTCCTGGCACAGGTAAAGAGACGGGTTTGGACACCATTAGCGGCACCACCTCGACTCTTAGAGGAGTTAGGAATCCACCCCGTCAAGGGATTGTTGTTATATGGCAAGCCCGGGTGTGGGAAGACACTATTGGCACGAACTCTGGCGAGTATCCTATCCCCCATGCGTCCTATTACGGTTGTGAGTGGACCTGAAATCATGGATAAGTTTGTTGGGTCGAGTGAAAAGAATTTAAGAGAAATTTTTGATTCCCCGCCGGATATATATGATAAGTATCGGATTGGTGAAAAGGATGGTGGACAGGGCGTCGCCCGTGCGGCCCTGCATGTTATCGTCATGGATGAATTTGATGCCGTCGCCCGTACAAGAGGTGGACGGGGGGGGAAGGGTGGGGATCAAGGTGATGCAGGTGTCGCACGGGATAGTGTCGTGAATCAATTATTGGCCAAAATGGATGGCGTCCATCCTTTACCCGTCCCCACATTAGTCATTGGACTTACGAACAAACGAAGTCTCATCGAACCAGGTAAGGATTTTGGAGAGACTAGGGTGATGTCAACAAACGAAACGAAAACATCTTGATAAAGAAGGATGATCCATTCTCATTCGGTTTTTTCTTTGTTACGAAAAGCTCTTCTTCGGCCTGGTCGCTTCGAGGTACAGGTCGAAGTACCTCCACCAAGAAGTCTCGAACAGAGAGTTAGTATCCTAAAGGTCCATACGAAGAAGATGCATGAGGCAGGTCGACTGTTGGTTAGTGACCCACCACTAGGGAGTGCCGCAGATCGTATCTTGAGGGTGAGTATTCGTCTGATTTTTCCTTGACAATTGTTTCTATGCCGTCCACAAACTTGAGTTCCACGTACTGTATTTCTTGTGTCTCACGTGCTGGTACCGTGTACCTATGATACAGAGATCAAAGGATATCTTCCTCGTCTTATCGTATGCTGAGCTGTTGGAGGATATTGCTAAGAAATGTGAAGGTTACTCAGGAGCTGCATTAGCTGGCGTTGCAAGAGCGGCTGCAAGTCATGCCTTGGAAAGGACGGTGAATGAATTTTCGGAACATGCCAATGGCGGTGGGAGTATGATGGATTGTCTCGTCACGAAAGAAGACTTTGAGAGTGCAGTGGCGGACGTGGCGACATGTACTAGCAACGACGACCATTCCGATGAAATTCAACCGGCTACAATCGAGAATGTCAAGGATGAGAAAGAAACCTCCGACGACGACGACGGATTATCGCCAAACTAGAATACTATTCACTTCCGAGTGCGTTATAAGAAACAAAGAGAGTGACCTATGGGTTACTGAATGGGGCACACATTTGCCATAGCTAAATGTCAGCATATCGAATATGCTGCACTTCAATCTCACCGTCCTCTCCAGTAGCTACCATTTCTGCCAAAATGCAGTCAGTACCTGGGTCGTCGTGCGACGAAACAATGGTGTGGTTAAGACCTCGAAAGGTTGAAGTAGAGAAAACATTTGTCTTTGCTGATGAATTTGGTAAATTGTGTTCAGCGAGACTGCTTAGTCTCGAGTTGGCCTGTTCCAATCGTTTGCTAGATTCTCGAAGTTGCCGGCGTAACTCATCTACGCTTTCGCGAACAGAACTACTATTTCTGGGTGGTCTCGAAGACTTGTAATCGCCCAAGTACGTCGGCGGCCGGGGGGGTAATGAAGACTCTGGAAGCGCATCGTCGTCGTCTTCATCATCATCGTCAATTAATGAAACATTCGATTTGACAAGGGCACCACGGAGAGAGAATGCATTCGTCGTCGTCCGCATATGTTTCTTCAAATGGGATCTCGCAATCTCGGCATCTGCAGCACTCGGCCTCGGCGAAGGTTCTGAACAATCTTCCTTTTTCTCTTCAATTGGGATGTCCTCAAAAGGACCGCCAGTGTGCTCGTCGAAATAATATTCTTCGTCGAGGGGGATCTTCTTGTCCTCAAGCTTGTGTAGTCGATCCTTCACTAATGGAGGACCAAAATACTTCTTCGGTACCCATAAAGATTCCATGGAGGAGGACGCCGTCGATTTATCACAAGCGATGACATCGGCAGTGACAGGAACAGGGACAGAGGATCGGACAGATGGAGGGCCGATTGTGGTTAGATGGCCTGTCTGGTCTCGCGCTGCCACCAACCGCGCCCTCGCTACCGCAAGGTCATTACGTAGCTTATTGACTTTCGAAGACTGATCCGACTCTTCTGTGGTGGCGGAAGGACGTGCGATGGCACCGGTAATGCCGTTGGCAAGCACCTTACGGAGCTCTTCCAATTCCTCCCTTAGCTTCATCTTGTCGTCTGCACTCTTCTCGTTGTCTCGACGCATTTCTTCCAGCTCATGCTCGTAGCGATTGATATTCTCCTTGTGGAGTCTTCGTTCGTTGTTTGCACGGGAACATTCTTCTAGGCACTTCGTCTCAGTTTCCGAAAGCTTTGCCTTGAGCACTTTCATTTCTTTTTCTACTTCTGCCGATCGAACCCTACTGTGCTTGTCACCATCGTCCGACTTGACATGAAGACTATCGGCCTTCTTTTCGAGCGCAACAATTTCGCTTCGAAGCTTGGCAATCAGCTCATCCTGTTCAGCACTCTTCTTCCCTGCTTCCTTGTGTTCCTCGATTTCTCTCCGTAGTTGATCAAGTCTTACGGTCTCATTCGCATACTGCGCCTTGAGCAATGACTGTGCCTTGACAGTCTGCTTACGTTCCTGTTCGACTAAGGCTTGCTGACTCGCCACATTGCTACGAAGAGTGACTTCGCTCGCCTTTAGAACCTTGATTTCGTTCTCCAAACTTGTCACTCGTTGCGAATTCTGCACCTCTTTCTCTTGGAGTAATGACTCAAGTTCAGCAATCCGACTAGCCTGCAACGTAGTCTCATCTGATTTCACCTTGAGCTGCTGCTTTCGCATCTCGAGTTCTTCTCTCAATATCGTCAATTCTGATTTCAGCTTTGAGCCACTATTCATTGATAAACCTCGGCCCTCAGAATCCTCACCCCTGGAGCTCTGGAGTTTCTTCTTAAGTTCTGCGATCTCCTGCTTTAGCTTCCCCGTTTCAACCCCGTCGCTATTCCGTGATGCCTTTTCCTTGAGAGCAGTCGCCTCACGTTTGGTGGCAGCAAGTTGTCTGTTCAGTCTCTCTACTTCAGCGCCGGAATGGATGCGTGTACGAGATCGCTCTCGTTCTAGTCGCTGCGAGTTTGCCTTGAACTTGTTGAGTTCGGCGCGAACTAGATTTTCCTCATCAATCGCAACCTTAAGATTCTCTTCGAGCTTCGTTCGAGTAACTTTGAATTCCTTCTCCATTCGTTCGATCTTCTCGTGAAGTAAGCGAACAGAGTCTTCATAGCTTTGTCTGACGGCTTGGATGTCTTGATCTCTGGTTCGCGATATGTCTCTTTTGGTCACGCTCGAAGTCGCTTTTGATTCGCTTATTTCAGAATTCACGTTCAACACTGAATTATCGTCAATGGTTCCAGCGTGGGCCAGGACCAGCTGCGACCGCAAATCTACAACTTCCGCCTTTAGAGTCATAATTAGGTTTTGGCTTTTCGAATCAGGGGTATTGCGAGGCGCCGATGGTCCAACCCCTGAAGAGTTCCGACCCAGCGCTGTTGAGTTCCGAGCATTTCGCAATGTCACCTTAAGTGTCGAAATCTCGCTCTGTAATTTAGCCACGCTGCCTTCCAGTGTCTTCCGTCGTTCTGCTTCAGCCTCGTACATGTCATGGACTTTCTTCCGTTCTTGTATCGCCTTGGAGCGCAATTCTGACGCCTTGAGTTGTTTTTCTTCTGACTCTTTCTTCGTCTGTTGAAGCTCAGCAAAAGTATCATCCAGATGCTTTTGTGTCATTTCTAGCTGCCGCTTCCATCCATCAATAACCTTATCTTGTCGCTTCAGGTCGTCAAGTGCCCGGGCGAGTTTATTCTCGGGTGGCGATATGCCATCTTGTCCCAGAAAGTAGAGCTCCATTCTAGCTTCCTCAATGTTCCCCTGATCAGTTCGTGGATCAAACGTCCCCACGGCGGATGTCCGGCCCACTCTGGGTG
>Ga0194115_10002837_pt1 | contig 20126 bp, 12 predicted proteins | sample TA2MahsurfametaG_3_FD_148656 | JGI IMG/M metagenome (GOLD analysis project Ga0194115, IMG submission 148656) | Freshwater microbial communities from Lake Tanganyika, Tanzania - TA2015002 Mahale S4 surface | ecosystem: Environmental > Aquatic > Freshwater > Lake | place: Tanzania: Lake... | reverse complement strand
ATACAAAAATGCTGATGCAATTCGAATACCAAAAATAATGAAGTGTGCACTAACATCCATATCCACAGACTATGGTGAGGCCACATTTACCACAACAGTAATCGATTCTGGTGGAAAGGTTTCCCCTACAAAAGTCAAATTGTCATTAGAGTTTAGTGAACTTGAACTCTTGACTAGAGAGAGAATAGTACGCAATGGAGCATAACCGTGGCATACTTTGACAACTTCCCTAACATAAACTACCCAATAGTAGTTGATGGTAAACCCGTCCGCATTAACTCTAAGAACATTGTTCTGAGGACAAAGTTTCTCGACTATGTCAAATCAGGACAGACCTCTTATCGTGATTACACCATAAAAGATGGTGAAAGACCTGAAACCTTGGCAAATCGTCTGTACGGAAGACCCGATCTTCATTGGGTTATACTGTTGTTCAATGACATACTGAATCCGCTTTTCGATTGGCCTTTATCGTCGGGTGATTTAGGTCGAATGATACGAAATAAGTACAAAGGTAAGGCAATATTCATCAATTCAAAGGTCGCAAAGTTCGGAAATCAGTTTGGAGTTTCGAAGCCAGCAAACGAAGAACTTTGGTATGAGATTGGACAAAAAGTCTATCAAACTAGGGGAAGTGCCGTGGCTCAAGGTACTGTAAAAGATTGGGATCCTAATTTGTACAAGATTGTATTAGACTCAGACACCATATCTGGTTCATTTTCTGTGACTCCTGGCATCACAGTAATTGGAAATGATGTCTTTGACTTAACTCACGATAGAACGGATGGGGTTAGCATCTACGCATCGGTTGGGAAAGTTGTTGAAGACAACATCTACGCTGTACACCACTTTGTTGATACAAACACAGGCAGGATTATAGATCATCATGCTAAAATTCTCACATCTGATAGCGGAGTGGTCGATTCCAGTATCTTAGACAGATATGCAGTCTATGGTAACGAAGTCATACCGCTGGCAGGCAGAAATATAGTTTCAGTGTCCAACTATCAGTATGAAACGGAGAAGAACGATGCACTTAGAAACATAAAGATTCTTCGTCCGGGACTTATCGATACTGTGATCAAAGATATGAGGAGTCTGCTGAGTGCGTAAATCAAGTGACAAGATCTATGCAGGAGGAGATGTCATCGTTGATGAGATCCGACTCATATCATATACAGGGTTTGAGGTTGATTTGAAGAAAATGGTTGGTGATTTCTCTATCACAGAGGATATGTTTTCAAACTGCCTGTCTGGTTCAATTATCATAACTGACTCAATGAACTTGGTCAAAAACATTCCGATCATAGGAGATGAGGAACTATACATCTCATTTTACACACCGGGTGTAGATGTACAACCAAGAAGAATACGGTTCAAGATATACAAAGTATCTTCATACATTCGTGGTCAGAGTACTACAAATATTCTTCTTCGACTTGAGTTCGTGTCTCCAATAATGGTGACTTCAAACAAAATGAAACTGAACAGGGTTTTGCGTAATCTTCCTGTCCATAGCATGGTCGATACTGTGTACTCTGAAATGAAGGCAAAAGATTCTAAACTGCCTGATATTTTAATCGATGAAACCTACGGATCAACAACGGCATTGCTTACAAATTGGTCACCGATTTACACAATAAATTGGCTTGCAAATAGAGCAGTTTCGCCGTCAAATAATCAGATTGCTGACTTTGTTTTCTATCAAGACCTTGACAGGTTCAATTTTGTACCTATTTCAAAACTGAAACAGTTGAGTCCGGTTTGCACATACAAAAATGCACCAGGTGGGTTTAGGTCAAAGAGCGGGGATCGCATGATTGAGTCCGAACTACGCAATATTATAGATTACTCTGTAAGCAATTTGGGCGACAAGGTCAGGGAAACATCACTGGGAATCTATGCGTCTAGTATGCTTGTCCATGAGGTAAACACAAAGTCATACTACACATACAACTATTCATATAGAGATGCATTCGGCAATTCTCCAAGCCTAAATCGAGGCAGAATGCTTCCATATGACAACACGACACAAGATTCATATGCATCTCACATGAAATACTATGATAAGTCATACTTTCAGTTTAGTAATCACGACGATGTATCTGGAATAGACAGATTTTTGAACAGACAATCACAGATGCATCAGATGAATTCAATGATGATGACTATCGATGTCTATGGAGATACAACTCTGAGGGTGGGAAATGTGGTTAGACTTGAGTTTTTCACACATGAATACAACAAGGACAGAGATGACTTCTTGGACGATTATTTAACAGCGAACTATATGATTACCTCGATAGTTCACAATGTCACTGATGGTTTGCATACTATGAAAGTAACCGTAAACAGAGATAGTTATGGTAGTGAGTTGCCCGATGCGAAAGAGAGGTACATACGATGAGACCAGATTACATAGGACTCAATGGGTTTGTTTGGTGGCATGGTGTAGTTGAGGATGTGAATGATCCTGAAAAAATGGGAAGGCTTCGTGTCAGAGTTTTGGGTTGGCACACTGACAACAAAACATCGATGGGAATTCCAACGGAGGACTTACCCTGGGCTACAGTTCTCATGCCAATCACAACATCTTCGATGACAGGGTTAGGTCGATCTCCGACCGGAATTATTCCTGGTTCTTGGGTGATAGGATTCTTCTTGGATGGAGAGGCGGCACAGCAACCGTTTGTATTAGGATCATATGGTGGCACTCAGAAACCCGATACTGATGGGGTTGATGTGCCGTACAATGATTTTGGTAAATCAATCAAAAAGAATCGGATCATGAATAGCGAGGCGGGGTTTAGAGATCCGAGAGGATTGTATCCGGTCGAGGGTAGAATGGGAGAACCCGACACAAATCGACTTGTGAGAAATGAGAATGTTGAATGGACTATAGTTAAGAAGAAAAAGGATGAGGTTTTAGATTGTGATACGGCTCTATATGGATATTGGCAGGAGCCATATACGCCATATGCAGCAAAATATCCAATGAATCATGTAACAGAATCCCAATCGGGGCACATCTTTGAAGTTGATGACACACCGGGTGCTGAAAGACTTCACACATATCACAGATCGGGAACATTCAATGAGGTACACCCTAATGGAAGTGAAGTCCATAAAGTTGTTGGTAATGAGTGGAACATAACTCTAAACGATAGGATGATTCTTGTCCGTGGTAACACAACATGGAACACAGGTAAGTTGATGAAAATTCGTGTGGGTAATGATCTAGGCAAAGATACTAATCCGCTTCAGTTGAGAATTGAGCCTAAATTCGGGCAGACTCTCGATTACGCCATCAATTATGACAGAAGATTGTTACATCCAGTTGATGGGTATCCTCCAATCTTAAGTTCATCCGCATTTTTCCACACCGACTCAACAGCATCATTGGATGCCGGTCCGGTGCCTGATGTGGTTGCGTATCTAGATGATGATGGATACGGAAACATCAGAATCTATAAGTTGATTGGCGGTAAAAAAGTTTACCTGAAAAGAAAAGCCGGTACCATCGACTATCAAACGGGTTTGCTGAAGATCAAATCATTCATGCCTCTTGGAATTCCCGATGGTGCCATTGAAATTATCATAACAGTAAAGCCAGACAGGGACATCGGCGGACACCTTGAGATTGAGGTCGAAGGAGATATGCGAGTCCTTGTAAAGGGAAACACAATCATGGAAACGCAAGGCAACTTCCTTCATAAAGTCAAGGGTAAATATACTACAGCCAGTGAAGGCAACATGTTGTTTGTGGCACCAAGAATAGACTTAAATCCACAAGGAGCATCCGCCGCAAAAATAAAGACTTACTTGACTGCCTTGAGAAGAACGATACGCAAGGTATTCAGTAGACGCAGGATCTAATATGCTTGGACCTAGACCATTCAAAAGAAAACTGCCCGAGATCAAAGATACGAAGCCCCCTTTGCTGACTGTCGATGATGTGGTCGTTCCCGAGCAAGAGAGTAAAAAGGTCAAATCAGCAGAGTTTTTAGGACTTGGAGAATCACCTACTATTGATTTACCATCGACATTAGATGAGTCGTTGGTGAACGAGCAACTCCTCGACAATCCATCACTAGTCATCGAAAACACCGTGACTATATTTCCAAATGTCGCATCTGTGGATGATGTTGCTTTCGGAATACCCACACCAAGCCAAGTTGACATTAACGCATTCGGCGGTGGATTTGGGACACAGACGCAAGAGCAGCCTCAACCATTTAACCGAGGACCACTAGACCGTGAAGAAAGTTCTCTTCTTATGCAGAACACTCTGTTGGCACCTCTTGTCGCCACAGGCAACATGGTATTTGAGGAACTTGGAACTAAACTGAAGTACTCTGTTGAGCAGTCGAGCAAATTAAGAGAGGTTCTGTCAACAGAATTCCCTCTATTGAATTTAGATACACAGGTAGTTGTCGATCCACCAACATTTCTCTCGCCCGATCCCCCATTTGTTTTGGATGGTGGGGAGTTCTAATCATGCCGATGGTACACAGCGGTCAGTACCCTATAGAGTATTACTATCCTGGATTGGGAACTGGTCCAAACTACAACACAACTGGATTTGGTCCAACAGCAGAGAACTGTAGATTCACATGGACAGATTCAGGCAGAACATTTGGCAGAAAACCAATCTACGAAAAGCAGTATGTCGGGAAATGTATAGACATTAGAGTCGAAGCAAACTACACCCGATGTCTAGATTCGGTTGTTAGTGGTACTTATGACCCCCCCTTTGCTGGTGCCGATGAGATTCCTATGCAATGTTGCCCAACTGCGAGTGGACCGATTAAGTATGCAATTATTGGTGGAGAATTTCCACCGAGTCTATTATTTGATATAGACACAGGAAGCATGACGGGACAGATAGACACCCTACAGGAGATAAATCCAAATCGGTTTGGATTCATTGAGAGAAAAGAGTTCACCGAAATCGATTACTTAGACGGGTCCATAGGCGGTGGAAAAGTTTTCTTTACTGTCAGGGCATTCGATTCGGGAAACACTTCTGACTACTCTGACCAAGAGTTTGTGTTTCATATCAGAACAAATTGGGCTTTACGGCGTGACAGGATGCTCCTAAATATGAACAATCAGTCCTATTTGGATAGTATGAAAGAACAGGGATTCTTTGTGGGACCGGGCTGTGACGAATACGAGGAAGATATCTTCTAAAGGAAAAGAATGCCACCAGTTCATAGATTAAGAGACAAATGCACAGGACACGGATGCTATCCACCTAGACCGAATCGGTCAGCATCCTCTAATGTGATTGTAAACAGTCGTGGATGGCATCGCAAAGGGGATTCGTGGAAATCCCATTGCTGTGGCGGTTGTCATAGCAGCGTGACTTGCAGAGGATCCTCTACTGTGTTTGTCAACAGTAGACAAGCAGTTCGTATTGGAGACCCAGTTTGCTGTGGTTCCGCTACCGCCACAGGTTCTCAGAATGTTTTCTGTGGAGGTTAATCGTGCCTGAATTCAATGAAAACGCAGCAGACTTAGACATCAATTTCGCTAGAAATCTATTCACAAACGATGTTACAACATTCAATGGCGAAGCCGCCATCCGCCGTGCCTTGAAGAATTTGATGCTTCTTAAGTCAAATGAAAAGCCATTTCATCCTGAAATTAATTCAGGTATAGCAGATCTTCTCTTTGAAAACACATCACCCATAATTGTACAAGAGATCAAGAGAAGGGTGGAGAAAGTCATAAAGTTGTATGAACCTAGAGTCAACAAAACCATTGTCAAAATGCAATACAACATCGACAGAAATCAGGTCAATATAACAGTTCTTTACACCATAAGAAACATCAAGAAAGTGTTTGACACAACATTGACATTGCAGAGGACAAGATAATGTCGGATACAAAAATCAACAACCTAGATTTTGATAGCATCAAGACTAGTCTAAAAGATTACCTGAGAGGTCAGGAGCAATTCAAAGACTATGACTATGAAGGATCTACGATGAACATCCTTCTAGATCTCCTTGCATACAACACCCACTATCAGGGGTTTTATGCAAACATGGTAGCAAATGAGGCATTTCTTGACTCTGCCGTAGTTAGAAACTCTGTAGTTTCTCTTGCGAAGCATTTGAACTATAGACCGAGATCAAAAAAAGCAGCCAAGGCTATTGTGAACATAGAGTTGATTCCGATCACAAGTGCTAGAGGTGGAGTTCCTGCGTCTGCTACGGTATCGGCTAACAAGGAGTTTCTTCCTCCAGGAAAAACATTTAGTGCTAGAGATGGACTTGGCAGAACGGTTAATTTTGTCAACTTAGAGAACTATAGGTTTTCAGTTGTTGGGGGGAGATTCATCATCAGTAATGCAACTTTGTATGAGGGAACATTGCAGACATCTTCATTTGTGGTCAATACCAAGGATGTAAATCAAAAGTTCATTATTGACGATACAGACATTGATATCGACAGTTTAGTTGTCAAGGTACAGAGATCGGTTAGAGATACGAGTGGAATAGAAGATGTTTGGTATAGGGCGTTAGATATCAATAAACTTGATGGTAATTCGTTAGCATTCTTTGTTCAAGAGTCAGAGGGCGGTAATTGGGAGGTCTATTTTGGAGATGGAATAGTTGGCCGATCAGTGGAAAATGGCAACTTGATTTCTATCATCTACTTGCGAACAAATGGAACACTAGGTAATGGAATAGGAAACACAGACTCAGAACAAAACAGAACATTCACAACAACAACCACACAAACATCTCAGTACATAGTTTCTGTTGTGCGTGATGAGAATGGCAAACCATCATCATCATTTGGTGGTGCTGATTCTGAGTCCATCAATTCGATCAAGTACTATGCTCCGAAAAACTATCAAGCACAAGATCGTGCGGTTACATCTACAGATTACCTCGCTTTACTTGCGAAGGAGTATTCATTGAGATCGGAGTCGTTCTTGGTGTGGGGAGGAGAGGAAAACGACCCTCCGCAGTATGGTAAGGTATTCATTTCGATCAAACCAAAGAACTCATCGAAATTGTCTATAACGGAGAAGCAATCGATATCAAAGAGTATTCTCAGCCCCCTCAATGTGCTTACGGTTACTCCGGAAGTCGTAGATCCAGATGTAACATACATCAATCCATCAATAACAATCTACTATGATCCAAGACAAACAACATCATCAGCAGATAGTTTATCTCAAGGCGTGAGAGAAAGAACTATCTTGTTCGGTGATAACAATCTGGATCAATTCGGAAAGAACTTCAGGCTGTCTAAATTCAATTCCTATGTTGATGGATTGGATCCTTCTTTCAATAGCAGTGATACTACTTTGCTTCTTGAGAAGAGAATTGAGCCGAGATTCGGGCAGGCTCTTCCTTACACCATCAAGTATGACAACAAATTGTTCCATCCAGTTGATGGGTATCCTCCAATCGTAAGTTCATCTGCGTTTTTCCATACAGACCTAACAGCAACAACATTGATCAAACCTACTGTGGTTGCGTATTTGGATGATGATGGATACGGAAACATCAGAATCTACAAGTTGATTGGTGGAGACAGAGTTTACCTGAAAAGAAAAGCCGGTACCATCAACTATGAAACAGGTTTGCTAGAGATCAAATCATTCATACCTCTTGGAATTCCCGATGGTACCATTGAAATCAACATATCAGTAAAGCCAGACAGGGGAGACATCTTTGTAAGAAGGAATCAGGTCTTGGTCATCAATAGTGACAAGATAGATATCACAATGGTGCAAGAGAGATCTATTATCGACAGAAAGGCAAGTGACACAGGATTCCCATTCCTGGCTTGATGAGAGATGTACGGAGACAAAACCAAAGAAATCTCTAATCTTGTAGCGGGAAGACTCCCCGAATTTGTTCGGGTAGATCACCCGACATTGGTAGCATTTCTTGAGGCGTATTATGAGTGGCTTCAGAGGACAGAGCGTGGTGGGCAGATTGTCAGCCCTATGGTTCTTCAAGATGTGATCGATGTTGACAGAAGTTTAAACGATTTCATCAGTCAGTTCAAAAAGGAATATCTGTTTGACTTCCCCGAGCAATTGGCTGTGTCGAAAGAGACTGGTGATCCTGTTGATGTAAGAAAACTGATCAAAAATATCAAGGCTTTCTACCGAGCAAAAGGCACCGAGAAATCATATGAGTTTCTATTCAGAATTCTCTATGACACAGGCGTTGAATTTTACTATCCAAAACGAGACATTCTCCGTGTATCAGATGGAAAATGGTTACAGAAAACCTCAATAAAGGTGACAAATGCGCTTGGGGATCGGATATTTGAGTCTGTGGGTAGAATTGTTTATCAGACAAATGAGCGTGGGCAGATCATATCTTCAGGCAAAGTTCTTGATATTTCAATTTACCGTGAAGGGCAGAATGATATTGCCGAACTCACAATCCTTGGACGAAATGGTACATTTACTCCTGGAAGTAAAGGTATCGACTTCAAGACAGCAGACGGAAAAATACTTCATGAACTTAGGGTTTATGATGTTGTCGCATCTGTGAGTATCTCAAGTGGTGGTTCTGGGTATATCGTAGGAGACAGAATATACTTCACATCAGCAACTGGTGATAGCGGAGAGGGCGCACTTGCATCTGTTTCCTTAGTGAATAGTGCAGGATCGATTCGAAGAATAAAGATGGATAACTTCGGTGTCAATTACCTAGTTGCGCCAACTATCACAATAAACTCTCTTAGTGGAACTGGATTTGTAGGAGTTGCAAATACATCTGCTGTTTGTGAACACGAAGGTTACTACATCAATACCGATGGTAGACTCAGCACAAACAAAGTTCTTCAGGACAATCACTACTATCAAGACTACTCATATGTTCTCAAGGCAGAGATAGTGATTGATGAGTATCGAGAAGCCGTGAGGAGACTTGTTCACCCCGCTGGTATGGCAATGTTTGGGCAAGTTCTTATCAAGCGATGCGCCCGTGAGGATTTGGACAATTCGTCTGCTCTCATCAGATTTGAAGTTCCAATCATTGGACACTACGCACCGTACACATTCAACACATTTGACAACTTGCCTGACTGGTTCTCTATTCCAGGCACAGGAGCGTCATCGGGATACAATGTTCATGTTGGTTACAATCCCACTAAACACGACTCTCTAATACAGGCAGTGGGTATAACGCCTGTTCCTCGCCAACGGGGTAATCCTATAGCCAATGTAATACCCTTTGTGGAGGCTACAGGACCATCTTTCACACCACTCGGACTTACGGGCTACAAGTATGCAGATCCATTCTGGATCATCTATGAGCATCCAAACAGAAAGATCAGCGACATAGTTGTCGCACAGGTATGGAAGAGTCAGATTGCTGATTTTATGCAATGGCCTGAGTGGACATCTTCAACAGGTGGAGGCCCACCCGCAGGATGGGACTCAGATTTCTATGGCGCATCTGGCACTTCCGCAGTTGAAAAGAAGTATGCCCTTTTGAAGTATGATAGTCAGTCTGCATTTAGAAAGATTACTGCGAGATCATTCTTCAATATGCCAATAGGAAATGAGTTCGATTGTAGAACCGAAGACAGAGTCCGCTATGCTAGACCGATTGTTTCAACGATATACCCACTAAATGCAATGGTGATTTCAACTTTTGGTAGATGTGAATTTGATGCGAGAATACTGATCACCAACTATGAGAATTTGCCAAGGTTCGGTGTCACGGCGGCAAGTAAAATTAGGTTCACTCTTTCAGGTACAAGGAGTGAAACAAAAGTCATAAACATCAACGCTAGAAACTGTCTGTTTCAGAATCTAACTGATGGACCTTATTCTCTGAAGGTAGAAGTGACGGACAGTAATGGTAAACCAATACAAGGAATTTCAGATACCGTAGTATTTGAGTTTTACTGCGCCCGTCCCGAAATCGTCGGTGATGGAAGTGGTTCTACGGATTCGGAAATCGACAGAATTGTTTCTAGTATATCGGGGCAAGCACAAGACCCAATTGGGTTTGTTTGAAAGGATGACCCAATGGTCGAAATAAACACCGCATACATCAGAAATCAGATAGCAAAACTTGCCTTTCAAGATCCAAGAGGAGATGGGTTTGAACAAGTTTTTCCTGGCATACCTGTTGGTCCAGGCGTAAATCAAGATTGTTGCGGTGTGGAAGGGGGCAACAGTCCAATGGAAATGCCGTGTGCTGGCATGTTCATTTATATTTGGACAAATCTTGTTCCTGATTGCCTTCGGCAGCAAAGAAAAGATGATGAGGCATTTCAGCCTGAGAATCTCAATTTGTCTCCGAAAGACCTTGTTAGTTATAACGATGCGAATGGCGATTTCCCCACAACTATTCCCCCATATCTTAATTTTGGGGATTGTGAGGTAGATATTTGGAAGGTTATACCATACAGCGATAAAGACTTCAACTGGCCTAGAACTCCTGACGGGGTTCCATACGGTCCAGAATTGCCTGGCAACAGAGAAAACAGAAAAATCAAACTCAGAGAGATAATGGAGTGTTTTCGTAGATTTTACACAGCAGTAGTGGAACACAATGCAGAGCAGAATGGATCTTTAAACTGGGACACAAATAATCCATGTTGTTCGGTTCAAAATTTCAAAAAGATGATGATGATAATGAGACTTTTTTCGTGCCTCAGTTTCATAACAACAGGGAATATACCCTCCGCTGTAGGTGGTGACCCACTTCTTTCAGATAAATTAAGATTGAAGATGCTCAAATGTATCAACTGTATTGATAAGAAGTGTTTTTCGACAGCATGACCAATAAACATAACATAGTCAAATGATCAATGTTTCAGCCCAAAATTGTCCTCTAAATAGGTAAAGTATGCCAAGTTGCGATCCATTTCGTCAGAACCACAGACGCTTCATAGCCGACACGATACTGGATGAGTACAGTGATCTTTCGGATGAAAACTTCTTCCTTTGCATTGGAAAGATTACTCCTTGGGGGATCACAGGAGGAGACTTCCCCCCGTCCTCTGTAGACTCAGTCCAAGACGAAACAGACTTTTGGCGAGGTCTCATAGCGGCAAAGCGAATCAATAGAACAGATTTGTCTATGGTCGCTCGGAGAGTTGATTGGGAACCGGGATCCGTTTATCAACCCTATCGAAATAATATTGATCTCTTTGACGATGTAAATCCAGCAAATTTTTATGCACTAGTTGATGAAGAAAGGGTGTATGTTTGTATAGACAACAACTTGGGTGCAGCATCGACTGTTCCTCCGACACACACAGATTATATTGTTAGGAAATTGAGTGATGGATATAGGTGGAAGTTCCTGTATCAGATACCTGAAAGTAAGAGAAAATTTCTAACAAAAACCCGTGTTGGGGCGGTCGGATACATGCCAGTTGAGTTTGTTGAGTCTCTTCGTCCAAACGATGATAGATTCCTCCAATGGCAAGTTCAAAACGCAGCGGTCGATGGCAAAATAGAATTTGCATACATGGACGAAGCGGCGAAGGCTTACTGGGTAAGTACTGCGTCCTGCATACTTCCATCCAGTGCAAATTTGGTGACGCAGAATGCGATTGCTGGTGCTACAACAGTCAATATCGCATCGCCTGAGTTGACCCCGAATTCAGATCTATATGAAGAGATGGTGATTTCATTTGACGGGGGTCCAGGACAAGGACAGAGGCGAATCATCAAAGACTATCAGTGGTTGGGAACAACAGCAAGATTGCAAATTGATCCTTTAGTTCTTGGATTATCTGGTACATCAGATCCATTAAAACAGTCCTTTTTTAGCATTCAACCTAGAATCACCGTAAAGGGTGATGGAACTTCCTATCAGAACAGCAACAATCCAGATATAAGAACTGCCGATTTTCAGGTGAAATTTGGAGAGACTGCGGATGCAGACATCGAGTGCAGTATTGTTGCACCAAGATATGTTAAGAGTATCGAAATCGTTGATGGTGGCAAAAACTACACATTTGCTGAGTTAAACATTCCGAAAGGTTTGACCACAATAGTGGCTAACACCCCATTTGAGTACTTGGATTTGAAAGCGGTTCTACATGCAGTCATTCCTCCACCTGGCGGACATGGTGCAAATCCTCTTCGTGAGTTAGGTGCAGCATCATACATGATTGTAAAGAACTATGAAAGAGATGAAGATGGTAAGGTAGATACAGACAACGACTTCCGTCAGTTTGGCATTTTACGCAATCCACTTTTGACTGAGAAACAAGTCCGAATCAAGTTCTTTCAGCCAGGACTGAGCGGCACATTTACCCTCGGTGCAACTGCAACTCAAATGACAGGTGCTTATGGTGCACCATATGGTAAAGTGGTTGAGTGGTGTGCAGGATACTCTGGTGTCACTGCAACAAGTGAATTGGTTCTAACAAATGTTCGTGGTGGAACATTTGCTGCGGGTGCGACAATGTCTGGACTAACAATTTTCGATGTTGTACAAAAAACTGTTGCAGGATCAGAGGGAAGACATCTACTCAAATTGACACTAACTCCTGAAAATGCTGAGTTTGCGTCGGTTGGCGGTGACTATCGTCGTAAATACTTTGCACATGGAGTTGGAGACAGGAAAGTTAACATCCCACAATCTAGATCCTCAGGTGAGATTTGCAGTTGGCTTGCTTCTGGTGGAACACTACTGTCTGGAACCCTAAAACTAGAAAATCCGAAGGGCAAGTTCTATATTGGCGAGACTGTATTGCAGACTGAACCGTATTTCTCTGGATCAAATGGGTCCACGGGTCAGGGCAAAATTTATGCAATCGATACGGAAATTTGCTGTGTGCCTACAACATACGATCTCACCTCATCTTTAACAATTTACGGCGAAGGATTCGAAGATGATACCTTCTTCAAAGATGCATTTGTGTCATTTGTTACGGGATCCACCGAGGGAAATGGATATGTTGTTGATTGGACACCCGCAACAGGAGGAACAAGTGGCACTTTGCGCCTTGGCGGTGTTCAGGGGAACATAATCAAAGGTCAATTAGTAGACTATACAGCATTCGGGGCATCTGGAACAACAGTAACGGTGAATGGATCTATTCTTTCAGTTGATCACCTTGGTGAACTTAAGTATAGATCCGGCGAAGTCCTATACATACAGAATATAAAGCCCATTCAGAGAGAGATAGAGCAGAGGGAAGAGATCAAACTCGTCATCGACTTCTAAAGTTAAGGTAAAAAATGCCATCATACATTTCAGAACTGTTCAATACCGATCCTTATTACGATGACTTCAGCGAAAGCAAGAAGTTCCTCCGTGTCATGTTCAGACCGGGATTTGGTGTTCAGGGTCGTGAACTGACTCAGATACAGACGATTCTACAGAACCAAATTGAGCGGTTTGGAAACCATGTCTTTGAAGAAGGAAGCATGGTTCTCGATGGCAAGATTACTGTCAACAGTCTGAGATTTGCCCGTGTGACCGGATTATCAGGAACAAATGATGTCGCTGACTTACTAGGAACAATCGTTTCCGCCGGTGGTAAAGCAAAAGCAAAAATCGTTCATACAGAAGATGGATATACAGCCTCATCGATTGACAACATCCCAATCGTCTTCTTTGAATATCTAGAGGGTGGAACTGCATTCGCATGGGGCGATTACATTGGTGGTACTGCTGGTAACGGAACATACATCACAGCAAGTATCACGGGAGCCACATCAGGTGTTGTTCCGCCCACAGGAAATGCTCTTGTGGTGTCTGTTGATCGTGGCGTTCGCTTCACCGAGGGATTCTTTGTTCTGAATGATTCACAGTTTTTAGGTGCATACTCTTTATCTGGTGCCGCAGGCACACAGGTACGCATGTATGAGAGACCCACTACAAGAATGGGTTTCAATGTAGTTAAGGGGTTTGTTCAGGCTGAAGACGATACGAGTCTTAACGATCCTGCATTTGGTTCTTACAACTATAACGCTCCCGGCGCAGATAGATTTAAGATTGATCTCAACATCACTCAATATGGATTTACTGCGGCAAACACTAGTGCAACAGATAACTTCTCCCGAAAAGACTTCATTGAGTTCCTCCGTCTTGTTGACGGAAGCCCAATCAAAATTGAGAAGTATCCGGACTATGCAGTACTTGAGGATACCCTCGCTCGTCGCACCTACGATGAATCAGGAAACTACACAGTTCGTCCATTCGAATTGAATATGGTTGATGGTCCTGGAATTAGTAATGATGGCGCAACCGCAAACTTGTTTGCCGATCTTGAGCCTGGTAAGGCATACATCTTTGGTTATGAATTTGAAACCCAAGGTGTGACTCGTCTTCCAATTGACACCGCAAGAGATGCGGAACATGTTAGAATAATATCAGAGAAGTACTTTAACAGGACTCTTGGTCCATATTGCAGAGTACAGTTCACAAACATAGCAAACTCTCTTACTGGAATTGCATTTGATGATGAGCAACTTGTCTATCTTGGTAGGGGTGCGTCGGGTGCAGCAAGAAATCAGATTGGAACAGCAAGACTTCGTTGGATAGAGCCGTATGATGTTGCAAGCGGCGTGTATAACTTGCATCTCTTCAATGTTGAGATGGCAGGAACAGCATCATTTGACGATGTCACTAGAATCCACCATGCATCATCAGGCACAGTGCATGCATTTTCAATTACTGGAAGCGATGGGCTAATCAATTTACAGAATAGCAATTTGCTATTTGAATATCCGACTGGAACTAGAGGAAAGACAGTTACAGATGCAAATTATTCGATAGCAGGATTCTTTGAAGTTACTCTCGGCGCAGGAAATTTCCCATCTGTTGGTTCTAACGGTTCAAGGGGCATTGTTAACATTACTGACTACACCGCAAGTGCTACAGATGTTGCATTCTCAGTCCCGCAAGATTATACAGTTATTCCTGATGAAGATGTTATGGCTTTCACTCGTAGTGGTTTACCCGTGGGCGGAACTGCTTACAGAAAGAACGACCAAGAACTCGATTTGACTTTGACTGGACCTGGAGTTGTTTCTGGTGAGAAGATTTATGTTGTCACATCGATTGATGTTCGTGCTATCGATTATCCCGATCTGCGCCGCAACAAATCTGTTGTTACTGAAAACATCGGGGCCACAGCAGCCGGTGGATTTACAGGAATCTTTGCGGGATTGACAACTGATCAATACAACAATAGTGTTCTGTATCTTGCAGGCAAAGTTGATGTCTTTGATGTTGTGTCTATTACGGGTGTCAAAGATTCTGAAACTCAATTGAAGACATATTTCTCCTTCGATAGTGGTCAGAGAGATAACTTGTATGATTGGTCAAGACTCACTCTACTTGCTGGTGTCACGGGAGTGACAGGACCATTCAAAGCAACAATTAAGAGATACGAGAGAGCAGGAAACCGTGGACCATTCACAGTTGACTCTTACCCATCTCCATATTCAGACATTCCGAAGTACTCAAGTCGAACAACCGGCAAGATATACGACCTTGCAGATGTAATTGACTTTAGACCTGATCGTGGTCCTAGTGGGGATGTGGTTGGTTATCCTTGGTTCCCTGTAAATACAGCAGCGAATGATCAATTATTCTGGTATCAACATTATCTACCAAGAACTGATAAGATAGTTCTGAATAGAGACAGAACATTCTCAGTTGTGAAGGGAATTCCAAGTCTGGATGCACAGTCTCCACCGGATGACCCGAACTCAATGACATTGTATTCGGTGACAGTCAATCCTTACACATTCGACAAGAAAGATGTTTCAGTTCGTTTTGTCGAGAACAAGCGATATACGATGCGGGATATCGGTGAACTTGAGAAGAGAATCGAAGCGGTAGAGTACTACACTACCCTGACTCTTCTTGAACAAGAAGCCAAATCGATATCAATTGTCGATGTAAACAACATTGAAGTTCCGAAGAAGGGCATTCTAGTTGATCAGTTCAAGGGACATAATATTGGAGATGTTACAAATTCAATGTACGCTGCATCTGTGGACTTTGAGCGTAATGAGTTGCGTCCTCCCTTCGTATCTCGGGTTTTTGCCCTCACAGGACCAACTGAAATCTCCGGCCTGACTACATCAGGTGACGGAATCGTGACATTGAACTACACTACGCAAGCAGAAATCGTTCAGCCACTTGCCACAAACACTTATACCATAAACCCATCTAGTGTATTCAATTATCTTGGCACATTAATGCTGTCTCCTTCTTGCGATTTCTGGTTTGACACGGGGCTTACTCCGTCAGTCAAAGTGAATGTCGATGGAGAAAATGATGCATGGCAATCAGGTGATGGATTCGGAACTCAATGGAATGATTGGGAATCGATTTGGTATGGCCGTGAAGTTGCAAGTGAAGCAAACACGAAGCCAAACATTGTTGACACCAAGAATTCGGTTGTTGCTGGAACTAAGGGTCTCAGCCTTGGAAACACATTCAAGTCGGGTGTTCCTGAAGGCATCAAGAGAAAGTCAGTCTCAAAAATCATTCGCAAGGATGTGGTTCCTTACATGAGAGACAATACCATAACCATGAATGCTTATGGTCTTAAACCAAACACAAAGTTCTATGTGTTCGTTGATGATATTGATATCACAGCATATTGCACTGGCGGATCTCAATTTACTAGTGAAAAGGGAGAGATTAGTAACCTTAAGTACATCATGAGTCAAGATACTGAGAATGAATTCTTGACTGGTCGCCGTGTTGTTAGAATCACAGATAGCAGCACAAATACAGTTTCAGAAACTACGATGGCAGCAGACGCTATATTCAACTCTGCGGGTGGCGTAGATACACTTCCCGAAGATGAAATACTCGCAACTCGCCCCGCTACCGTCCGTCGCAGATCGACTAAATCTAATAAGATTCAATCTAATCTAACAGAACTGCTGTCCACCGATTTCTTCGGATTCACGGAACCGATGAGTCAGACATTCTATGTGGACCCCGTCAAGTATCCAGATGGTGTGTATGCCAAAACAGTTGGAGTCGCATTCGCAGGCAAAGACAGTGATTCAAATGTTCCGATTACCTTGGTAATTAAACCAACTCAGAATGGATATCCTCACCCATCAAAGATCATGCCATTTGGTCAGAAGACTCTGTATTCTTCAGGTATTACAACAACCGAGGATGGATCAACAGAAACGACATTTGATTTCTCAAGTCCAATTTACCTCTTACCTGGCAGAGAGTATGCAATTTCACTCGTAACAAACAGCAGCGATTTCATCGTATTCGGTGCTACAGTCGGAAACAATCTGATTCGTTTGAGTGAAGATAATCCAATTCAGAAGGCAACGAAGCAGCCTGCAATACGCAGTATGTTCCTGCCGCAAAATACAGGCAACCTAACGAAGAAAGATACTGACTCATTGAAGTTCTCTGTTTACATCTGTAAGTTCTCTCCACAGTCAGGTTATGTGAAGTATGAAAATCATCATGAGTCATATGGTTCGAATACTCAGTTTGATATGATGAGACTGAATATGAACTATATCACACCCTCAAATACATCATCGTCTTTCAGTGAAAGAGGGCTTCTTGGTGATGTTGGAGGGTCGTTCATTGCGGCACAGCCAAATAAGAATCTTGATCGTCCGACAACAAGAACTACAAGAAGCATGGGAACCGCAAAGTTCTCCGAAGTTCGTGCTAATTTGATAGGAAATACTTATGCATCTCCTGCCTTAGATATTGAATCATCTCACTATCTTGTCGTAGAGAATAAGGTAAACAATAACTTTGTTGTTGCAACTAACCGTGAGTTGTTCCCAACGAATCTTGGTGCGACGGCCCCAAGTGCGGCTCGGTACATCACGAAGCAAGTTACACTTGAGCCTGGATTTGAAGCAACAAATGTTCATGTGCAAATGTCTCTATGCAACCCTTATGATTCAAGTATTCAGGTTTTTGTTAGACCTCTTCCAGTTGGTGAGGGCGACTTCAGCAGCATAGGTTACACTCAACTGACCACCACAGATTATGCGTATTCACAGAATGCAGATGAGTTCCGTGAGGTTCTGTATACGAGTGATGGGCTAAACCTTGCCAAGTTCAGAGCGTTTGCGATAAAGATAGTAATGTACTCATCTTGCACATCCACTCTACCAAGTGATCCTCGTTCTCTGCCTAGAATCAAGAATCTCAGACTGGTGGCGACATGAGAGTCCCTGTGAAAAACAACAAGATGGTTAGAGACACTAAAACAAATGCCATCTTGTCCGTTGATACGGATGCTATAAAGGCATACGAGGATAGAATTAGAAAGATTCAAGCAGAAAAGGATAGACTAAATAGGCTAGAACTAGAGGTATCGGAACTCCGTGCCATCATAGAAGAACTGAGGAAGAAGCCATAATGTCCTGCTCCTGCACCGGTAATTGCGACCTGATTAACATCTCAAATCTTGTCCTGTCGGACACATTTCACACATGGTACGACAGAACAAATGAGATCATCGACGCTATCAACCCACTCCAAATTTATGATGTAAATGTCGGGCAGACTGATGGTGGTCTTACTCTCAACTCAACCTGTGTGAATGGTGATACCAATGGGGTTATAACCCTGAAGGTTTTGCCTGGACCGGGTATTGGTGTTGGTACTACACTAACACCAAATTACTATCTAAACCACACGATGATCGATGTGTCAAACATGTTGATACTCGGTGTAACTGGATTTTCTGATGCTATTGTTGCAAACCGTTCTGCAACTGCATTTCCAAGTATAAACGATTGGTTCATAGTAAGTGATACTTTGGATAACAGACTTGGGTCTGGCGCAGGAACACCAAAGAGAATCAGCGCACAACACATTTTACCTTCTACTGTTTATCTTCCTAATGGATTTCAGTTCAATGGAAATGTCAGTATCAATGGGAATCTCAGTGTTCAGGGGACTGCATCGAACATAGACTCTAATGATCTGCGAATCGAAGACAAGGTTATCGAAATTGCATATCATCGTTTAGTGACGATTGATGTTACTGGTCCAACATATGGAGGATTCCCCGCACAGGGGGCAACATTCCACTACTACGATCCTGGTGTTACGAATGTAAACGATTACACCACAGTTGGAGAAATCAGTCAAGTCGATTTTTATCCAACTTACACAACACTTAAGTTGCACAATTTCACATTTGGTGGTGTTAATGATATCGTTGCCGGAGGTAGTATCAGTATTACGGGAACTGTTCTAGATTTCTCGATGATCGCTGGACCAACCACCGCCGAAAATTTCTATGGTGATGTTGAGTTAGACGAGGCAGGAATTAGAGTCCGTGGATCAGATAGTGACAAACATTTTATATGGGTTTATGAGCAAGGCCCATATGAAGAGGTTGTCAATACATTCATGGCCGATACGAATCTTGGTGTAAGTGGAACAGACAACCACATTTACTCCTCAAGATTCAAATCGTTCGGATACTACGATCCGGATGTGATGGCATACAAGGATGACTATAACAACAAGTTCCATTTCATCGGCCATGAAGGTGCAGATACATCAATTCGGTTGGGTGGTCTAGGTACTGCGGGTTCCCCCGATTCTACTTACGGTTTCTGGGCAATCACAAGATACAACTACGGCTCAACCGGATCGCAGCAGCCCCTTGTGTTCTCTTTCAAGCAGAGTTCAAATCACGGAGAAACAGACAAGTTCACTATTTGGTCTGGTGCATCGGGTCCATCATATCCGTATATCACAGGCCCAACTGGACATGGTGACAATTTAACAACGAACTTTGCTCAGAGACTAAATGTCGATCTATTGGATGGTGCTCATGGCACAACAATGCCAACTCCTTTCAGTATTCCAGTTGCCCGTGCGAGTGGGACAATAGATCCAGGTTGGATTGACTTTGACAATTCATCAATCGGAAAGTGTTATTCTGTAACTGCTCACAGTTTTGTGATTGGTGATGTGGTCAGACTTGATCCTGACAATCTTACGATAACAGGTGCAATAGCAACAAGTCCCGAAAATGCCGAAGTGCTTGGAATCGTCAGTAGAGTTGTAGATGCGAACAACTTCTGTATCACAACCAAAGGTTACATATCAGGACTTACAGGCACAGCATCTTCAAGAATTGCATCGATTCTGCCTCTGTCATCCGGAAACGCATACTTCCTAGTG
>Ga0194115_10002834_pt1 | contig 20151 bp, 14 predicted proteins | sample TA2MahsurfametaG_3_FD_148656 | JGI IMG/M metagenome (GOLD analysis project Ga0194115, IMG submission 148656) | Freshwater microbial communities from Lake Tanganyika, Tanzania - TA2015002 Mahale S4 surface | ecosystem: Environmental > Aquatic > Freshwater > Lake | place: Tanzania: Lake... | reverse complement strand
GAACAACGGCCGCCACGCCTCTCCCTTCTCCTGTTTTGGGATGAAAGTGTTTCATTGTGTACATTGACTTGGGTACAAGATAAACAGCACCCACACATCATACTAGATACCACAGGGCTCCTTGACAGACTTTGGGATCATAGTGAGACGCAGTCGTTGCTTGAGAGGAGAGAGCAGTATCAGCTTCCGAGCTTTGATTTCTTTTTTGGGGAAAGATTCTTATCTGGGTTTGAAACAGTGTCGGCTGCTATCTTGTTCTTCGTTCGTCTTGTCTTTTCTTGTGTCTTGGGTTCAAACCGACCTTTGTTTGAGAATTCCTATACATATCGACAGGGTGTTCCACTACCCGTTGTTCTTTTTTTGTGTGGTTCTACCGACCTACGAAACCCACAAACAGCAGTCGGACCAAGGCCATCATAAGTCATCATCAACAGAATCATCAAAAAAACATATCATATACAAATGGATGAAACGAGCGGCGAAGTGATGACGACATCAGGTGCAGTAGAGATCGTGACTACATCATCCGCTGTTGTTGCGTCGACGATGGCTCAACCCACCATGGATACCAATCCAACTCCACCTTCCAGTCCTCAAATCGAGGACAATGATCAAGATGACACCTCCGAAGATGGTCCACCTCCGAATAAGAAATTGAAGCAAACAACAGAAACGATGACTCCGATGAAGACTCCGAGACCAACGGAACGACGTTCGGGAGGTGGTGTCGACAGTGGTCTTCATCATCAACAACCTGATGATGAGAGTATTGCAACGGTCCGAGTAGATCAGGGCGAAGATTCGGCATACCAACACCACCTTGATTATAATGGCGAAGACCCCATTCTTCCTATGACGCCTGTTCCAGATGTCTTTCGAAGACGAAGTCGAACTTCATCGTCTTCTTCTCCGTCCGATTTGAGTCATTCCTCGAGGAAGGATGGATCGACATCGCCTATTTTGACACCCTATATACCAGAAGTCCCACCGGCCCCACCCTCAACACCCGCTTTCAGAAGAACATTATCTTCCAGTCTCTTCGATGGTTTATCCACTCCATTACCCTACGCCACCCCGGTACGGAATGCGGCACAATTGGAACACCAACAACAATTGGGAGATGGAGCAGAAACTCCAGCTCCGACCAAGTCCCATTCAAACAATAACCGAAAGGAGACAAAGGCATCATCATCAGCATCAAGGACTGGCACATTATCGTCGTCTGGACTCATCGATGATTTTAGTGATTGGATTGTCGGCGATCGATATAAGATGATCCGTATGTTAGGTCGAGGTTCCTATGGTGAAGTCGCACAGGCATTAGATCTTCAACGGGGGAAGGCATCTGTCGCTATTAAACGGATACAGGCACCCTTTGATCAGGAGGTAGATTCAGTCCGATTATTTCGAGAAATTCATATCCTACGAAGACTCAAGGGACACGATTGTGTCATTGATTTACTCGATATCGTCCAACCACCGTCAGACAATTTGGATGAAATCAATGATTTATATCTTGTGTTTGAATGTAAGTTGTCGTTATCTTGGTTGATCCCGCTGGCGTCATAACTTTGTCTTTCTTCTTGTGGTTGGCCTTTCCTCCCTCCCCGCAAAAAAATGCTCTATCGTTGATACTCTCCAACGTCCCTCATACTCTTTTCGATATTGTTGAAAAAATCTAGATGTCGATACCGACTTGTACAAGTTAATCATGTCTCCTCAATATCTGACGACGGAACATATACAAACCTTTCTCTACCAAATGTTGATTGGTCTCAAGTACCTCCATTCGGCTTCCGTCATTCACAGAGGTACGTCGAGAATCTGAAAGATATCCCCGGTAGCCTTTCCTCTTTTCCCTCACATACTCAACTTTTTGTACGTCATAAACAACAAGATTTGAAGCCTGCCAATATTCTTCTTAACGAAGATTGCTCCTTAAAGGTACGTGATGACTGGGTTGTCGGAGTCCATTCTGGTCATGATTGCAATGCCTGCTTTCTCCTCACGTTTCGTTCTGGGCTACGACTCTACAAGATTTGTGATTTCGGATTAGCACGGATTGTGGAATCGGATAAAGTGCGATCGGCTACAAAGGAAGGAGACCATTCTGTGGATGCAACGCGACCTCCGGACTTTCGAAGTATTCAACGAGCCCCCCTGACACGACAGCTAACAAAACATGTGGTGACACGATGGTATAGAGCTCCCGAATTGATCTTGATTCAACCGTACACTTCCGCTGTCGATATTTGGAGCCTGGGATGTATCCTAGCAGAATTGCTCAGCATGCAAGAGGGTAGCGTGCCAGGGTATCAGGATCGAGTACCACTCTTTCCGGGTGGGACATGCTACCCACTCTCTGGTGAATCTGGTTTAGCGGACGAACGATTAGACCAATTGAGCGTGATTTTTGGAGTCATCGGGACACCATCCGACGACGATATTGCTTCGATTGGGAAGGTTAACGATTATATCAAGGCATTGGGAAAGATCCAACCAAAGAAAGGGTTGAAGGAACGATATCCATCGGCGGATCCATCTGCTCTTGACTTGTTGGAAAAGATGCTCAAGTTCAACCCGGAGCGACGTTGTACGGCCGACGAAGCTATCGACCACGAATTCTTTCGTGGTGTGCGAAGGAAAGATATGGAACTCACTGCCCAGAAGCCACTTGTTGGTCCAGCCTTTTTGGATTCCTTGACGATTGACCTTCGAACACTGAGGGAGAAAACGTACGAGGAAGTATGTTGGTACAGGAATCGACCAGTACTCCCATAGGCGCAAATACCATGGAGTAGAATACGATATTCAGTTTTAACTTTTATGGCAAGCACCTATAGAAACGAATACAGAATCAATGTCACAATATTGGAAGCCTCCCGAGTGCATCCCCCAAGTTTGGGACGCTGGAAGACAATCTAGGGGCCATCCGACATGAGTGCATCTCCAAGTGTATACGAGCTGTACGAAGGTCGTTGGTCATTCTCCATGTATTTCTTGTAATAAACATAGCCACCGATACCTGTAAGGATAAAGGTCACCAATATGAAATGACCAAAGCCACGTCCCTTCTTCCTTTGCTTTTCAGTACGCTTGGTGGGGGTGGTTGGTGACCAAGGAATTTCATCATCTCGGGCAGTACAGTGCATGGGGGAACGGGATGCACATGCTACCGGATCACCACAAAAGGCACAAATCGAACAGACATGAGGTGCCTTACCAGTTTGGAATCCCATACAGAAGGATTCAAAGACCGACCTCGAGGACAAGGGTCCCCTGTAGGGTAAACCATTAATATGAATCGTCGGAGTTTGTATGATATGCGTAGAATTCTTCAAGGCCTCGTCCAACAGGTTGTTCGTCTCATTTCCGACAGTACCACCACTGTTGTCGGTGCAATTTTGAATTACGTGCTCACTAATATGCGCATGTTTCAAGGCTTCATCGAAGCACTTCTTGTCATGCGGAGTAGTCCCTGTTTCCCCACAAAGGTCATGGACTCTGTGGATGTACAACCAAAAGTCCTCCATCGTATAATGCTTTAGTAGGCAAATCCGACGTAGGGACTCGGCAACAATATCTTTTCCTGTACCGCCATGATGATTGTAGGAACAATACCGTCCGTTATTCGTGCACATGTCATAGCAGGGAGAATGCTTGGCATCATCGGCATTCCCATTACATCGGAGGTGATGACCATCATATATGTATGTATATGATCGAAAGGTCAACTGATCCTTCAGAAGAAGAGCAAGACTTGCAAAATCGGCCAAGAAATCTTCCGTTTCTCTGTGATGGGGAGAATACCAAAGATCGATAGTTACCGATTTTTCCAATTTGCGTGGATGCCATGCCATTTCCATAACAATCGTTTGATTCTCATGTAATGCATTCTTAATCTGCATCGCCTTGTGACGGCTGATGATCATCGTCGGGATTTGGACGATATTCCCAGTACCGTCATCATAAAGATTCTCCAAGTCGGGGACGCAGGGAGTAGCATTATCCTTTTCAGGACAGGTATCCTTTTCCGCACAAAGACACTCGTGAGATGAAAGAATGAGTCCTGCTGCACCCAATTCCTGAGCTCGTTTTGCCTTGCTCACTGGTGTACAACCTCCCATTTCTTGAGAAGAAAAAGAGAGTAGTGAGAGATGAGTGAAAAGTAACCAAAAGAATCCACGACTAAAAAAGGGCGAAATGATATCTCTCCTTGAGAAATCAACGTACCTGCAATCAAAAGGAACGGAGGTTGACCGAATTCCTTCGTAATGTTCGCATCTGGCATGACACACAAAGATCCATGTACATCATGCGTAACGGCCACGATTTCTCCCTCTTGTTGTAAGAAATTAAAGTGACTACCAAACTGAGCTTGATGATGAATCAACCCACCAGTGATGTTGAGCTCATGGAGAGTAACAGGGACCTGTACATTAATGTACGTGGATAAGTTTGCATCGAATGAGGCATGGCATAGCTGGAGGAATCCAGCCAGAAGAGAGAGACGAAATGGCATTGTATTCACTACTGTCAGACTCAACAATGAGTGAAGTCTTTGGATTGTCACCGGTAGAGGCAAGGAGACCGGGCAGAGTCGTGGGAACGCAGATGTCGACAACTCGAATCCAAGATACATGCACAAAATCGTGGGGAAAAGGCCGGAAATTCCGTCGTTATGTGATTGGTTGTTTTAGCTTGTCGATATACTACATACGTACGAACATATACAACTGTATATGTAAGCATAGAGAAACATGGGATACATACGTAAACATCTACGATATCTTTAGGATGTACGATATGTACCGGTACATATGCATACGGTATTTTCATTCAAAAGGCGTGAATGTGCCGTCATTAATAGATTATGTCGCATATAGATCTTCTCTTAAATAAAGAGCTGTTGTATACCGCACAACCTATATATGATCGAGAGCGTTACTATCAGATCGATATCGCACCTGTGGCGGAGAAGTATGGCTCATTGATGCTGAAAACATTGCATGCATTAGGGGGGGGTGGCTGCTCGAGCACTTGCCATCTTGCGACTTGCAACAAGGAATACAAAGCGGAGCAAAGGTTGCCAAAGGCTTTGCATCGGGCTAGCAAGTTGGAGGTCATTATCTCGAATCACACTTCCTAGACCCGGATGAGCGATCATACAACGGTTGGAACCTGAAGATAGTTGATACATGTCAACTCCCGACCGCAAGTGTGACTACTAGAGTGGCAAGAAAAGAGTCGTTGATCGTTTCTGGTTTAGAGTATTGGACGCTTTCGTCGTTGATGTTCCGGATTGTGAAAAAAGGAAACTAAAGATAGGAAAGGAAGGACGATGACCAACCGTGGATTTACCGAGGCTGTGCCGCTCTCTTTGAGTAGTATGGCCCATGTTGCTATACCATTAGAAAACGGGGTCGTTGATGGAGTGAAACAGGTCTTGCAGCACACGCTCTTAAGTTGTGTGAACTATGCAAGGGCGAAGAGTCCACCATTTAACTGGACATTTCGGGACTTAGGGACAAGTCCATTCGCATGGGTACCACGAGAGGGTGATGAACCAAAGGACTTGCCACCATCCCTATCGAAGGCAGGATTCAAACATCAATATCATCGGACTGCCTTTATTTATTTGAAGGCGAGTATCACATCACCAATTTCTGAAACCGAAGAGAGATCCTACAAAGACTGGTCGAATCAAAAACAAATTCTGGGACGAGTTAGCTTGCTCTACACGACGACTGCCCTTATGACGATGGAGGAACTTAATGGATCAGAGAAGGACGAAGATACTCCGAGATGTGTACTCTACAAGGTTCTCGTAGAGTATCGGACCCTACCACCCAGTGGAAAAAAGATTGCCGTCCAGGCCGAGGAACTATCCATGCTCTCCTTTGGTGGGAGCGTTGACGATGACGTTAAGTATGGAGCATTAGCGAGTTTGTATGATCCCAATGCCAAGTATGTACTGGAAATTTTTTCGGTACGAGGGAAGAAGTATACGTTTGATCTCATGGACGGTACATTAAGTGATGGTACCGTTCCTAGAATGCCTCTCCCGAAAAATAGTGATGATCCGAATACGATGGATTGCTTTGTGAAATCATTATGCGTTACAGTATCAGATCACGATACAGCGAATGAGGGAGAGAATGCCGTCACACGGATGCATCTGATACTAGAGGGGAATTTACGGGGGAGTGCAATCCCACCCGAACCACAAGCCATGGCAAAGGAAATCCAAGCGACGTTCCTTAGTTTGAGGGCTACCCCGACAGAAATGGCCATAGGCATCCCATCAGGGCATGCTCTACTCCTAGATCCTGCCGATGCTGGGAAGGTATATATCAACGGTCAGTTCATAACGACATGGGGTAAGGATCCCAAGGTTGGTTCTCACGGCCCCGCTCTGTTCGGGATGGACCTACAATCCATCCCCTACTGGCATGGGCGTATTTTTGATTTCGATATTCTGAAACAAAGTTATTCAGAGCTATGGCAGGAGGTCTTAACCGATGCTGGCCTGTTCGATTCGAATATTGGGGGAAGACTTCTAAGCCGCCTAATCAGCGGACGAGACCAAAGGAACATAAAGAGCGACTTGGACTACGATGACCCTTATGATGATGATAGCGCGCTGTGCGTTGACGATGATAATGATGACGACGACGATGATGATGCCAACAGCCACAAGGAGGTGACCCGAGTGAATACTGACATGGATTGTCTCGAGTCGCAAGTTATGCAGTCTTCGGTCTATGACCCCGTTGGAATTTCAGCGAAAGCACTCGCTACTCACTTCAACTTAAACTATGGCGATGAAGGCTTTCCATGCTTGTTTCATGAAATTGATTGGGTCAAGGATCGTCTCCCTGGACGGCAACCTGTCGTCGTACCCCAACGTGTTATCAACGTCCTAAGGCGAGGAGGATATTTTGACACGAAGCGTACTTCAGATGAGGTCTGGTTTTCAAAAAGCCGTCCAGCGGAGAAGGGCACCGATGAGGAGGATATCATTCAAAAGGCAATTGAGCTGTTGAATGAGGCTGGATGCAGAGATATTACACCTAGTATGGTCGTGGTGTTCTCTGGGAATGGAGTGGAATATCCCGTTCAGAAACGTGGACTTGTTCGATTTAATCGTGCCTCGCGTCAGTATCATGTGAATGTATTCTTCTTCTCTTTGGATGTTGCCGAGCTACAGGATGATATGTCTACGGATGGTGAGGGGGAGACGGACAAGTCGACGCTGGCATATCTCTTGGGACTTCATATTGCAGGGGAGCATCCAGATGGGAGTCACTTTCTGAGCTATGTGTTGAAGCATCGTCAGAGGTCGTAGTTGACTTGATTGCACTATTCACAAGCTTTTCACGTTTTTTCGTTACGACGACTCAGTTTCGTCTCCTCCAGGATAGTAACCATGTACAGGATGGTTTGCAAAGTTTCCATGCTAGGGAAATATGTATGGTGATGAATATTTGATGAAGGGATCCACCACGATGAAGTCGTGACGGGAACGTGCCGTATAGTTTGTAACTGTAAAGGATAGATGTATCTTCGTAGTAGGCATGAAGTAATCCCAAATTGACTCGACTGAGTCCACTTGGCACACCTGTGAATTGTGAATCTAGCGGACATTCCTACAGTGACGCTCATACGGACGTTGAATAGGTACGATGTACCTGGATATAGTTGCCGCAACGAGATTGACATTTGACTGTGACTGTGAGAGGTAGTTTACCATTTCGTCCTTGTCTCGGCCAACACGGAGAAGTGGATTTCAGCACTTGGTTGTCGCATGTTTATGAAGAAACATTTCTGGCTTCCTCGAGGTTGATTTTGCGATTGAAGGGATGACCCCATACCTATCATTTTTGATCAAGATCGAACGTCAAGTGACCCGAGTAATTCGCCATAACAGTAATTCGATTGTGAGATCAACGCGTCCCTTCAGCAGCAGCATCGACGGTTCCTCAGTGGGTATCATGACTGCCCTGTCTTTTCCATCGACACCCGATCTTTGTGACGACTTTGAAGAAACGATCCGTATTGTAGACCCATCGTTGGGATTTCGAAATTTTGGTGGCAAGACACGGTTTGGTGGTCAAGTTGTAACCGTCAAGTGTTTTGAAGATAATTCACGGGTCAAGGAATTATCCAACAAAGATGGCATAGGCAAGGTTATGGTCGTCGATGGAGGAGGATCACGACGACGAGCATTACTTGGTGATCAAGTCGGTCAGAATTGTGTAAAGACTGGATGGGAGGGTTTGGTGATATATGGATCGATTCGTGACGTGGATGAGATCGCAGAGTTAAACCTTGGCGTCCAAGCATTGGGACCATCCCCCATGAAGACGATGAAACGCAACGAAGGCCAAACATCGATCCCAATTCATTTCGGTGGAGTTACATTCAAGGATGGTGATTGCATCGTTTGCGACAACAACGGTATCGTCGTCAACGATCAAGACATGAGGCGGCCGTAAAGACGAAGACATGGATGTGTTGCTGAGATATAGTATGTCCAAGATGTTGTTTACGCCAAGTCGTCACAAGTACTACAGTAGCCATTGGTGACCCATGTTTCAGCTGGGAAGATCATCTCGGTGCTGATTATGGGCGTGAGATACTCACCAAGCTAGATTACCCGACTCAAGCTATTCTATGTTGCTTTCTACGACCATTGAGCGTAGAGCCATACTGGCTGGGTGTTGTGTGTGACCCAAAAAAGGAATTGCTCTCGTCTTTGCGTTCGTTCCATGGGCATTTTGTCGTAACTTAACTGTAAACATCGACCCGGAGCATTGTAACTATGACTTGAAGGAGATCACTACTGTAACCTAGCAACTTCACTCGAAACGCCGCAGCCTGTTAGCCTTGCCCAAAAAGTACTAAAACTGTAGCTTGCGTTAATCTCCCATATGTCAACAAGAACGCAGCAAGACGAATCCTGGTACCCTAAAGAACGTATCGTAGCATTAGCAGTGCCTCCGATGTCGCAAAATTTCGCGCCAAAAATGGACCACTTCGACTGGCTCTGACTGGTTTCTTGGCGTCACTCTGAAACTCTTCAAACCAGCGAGAAGTTGTTGCAGGACATGGTAGCTTCGAAATCTCACGATACGAAACTGAAGCCAACGTTCTCGTCAAACTATGGCGTTAGGTTCTGTATGCAGGCGTCTCCAATGGGCTAGTACTATCGTCCGTGCACCTGCCATCCGTTCGATCCATATCCGTACTTCGGATGAATGTTTGTCGACGGAAGCTCGTGTGACATGCCTTCCTGGATTGGAGAAGACTTTATCATCAGAACTCTCACGCTTGGGTATTGCCCATGAAAGAATTTCACATGGAGCCAAGTTTCTCAATCCGACGCTTCAAGACCTGTCCACAAGTTACCTCCATTTAGGATCAGCTTCTCATATTCTAATACGATGTGGAGATTCATTTTCGGCACGGGGTATGGCAGAACTCCGTCGGAAAACAACCAAATTACCATGGAATGAAATATTGGGTTTACGACCGGTCCGTCTCAAAGTCAAAGTCATCTCATCGAAAAGCAAACTGTTTCATTCGGTGGCCATTGAAGGACGGATCGTAGCGGGGATCTATGAAGCTTTAGGATATACCATTCCAAGTGATCGTGATGTACTAGAATACCCACCAGAAATTTCAAATGAGGATCCTCTTGTCCGTCTTGAAGTTCAGATTGTCCACGATCAGGTAACGGTATGGATGTATGCATCGGAAACTCCCCTCCATCGAAGAGGATATCGATTAGAAACAAGCAAGGCACCCTTACGAGAAGATCTAGCCTATGCGATGCTATATAATGGTGGATGGCGACCGTTCGATGATCGAAGTTCTGATTGTTTATTCGATCCATTATGTGGATCAGGGACGATTCCTCTTGAAGGTGCATCGATAGCCTTAGGATACCCCCCAGGACGATTACGACTACCTCCCTGGTTGGGTACGACATATGAAAATCTTGCCTTACATGAGGAACTGTTATCCAAAGCGAGCAAGATATCCAAAATTCCATCTACAGGCGACAAAGATTGGTCGATTTTTGCTTCAGATCGTGATGTTGGAGCGATTGATGCGACGATAGGTAATGCTCAACGTGCAGGAGTTTTGGACTTTATCGACATTCAACACTGTGCCGTGACAGCACATCCCCTATGGTCACCTAACGATTATGATCAAGAACAACAACAACGTCTCCTTGTCGTTACGAATCCGCCCTTTGGAAGACGAGTATCGACATCATCGACTGTTGGAAGAGACATCCCGCGTCTACTTCCTCTGTATCAATCACTACAGACTTTGACTGTGTCCCGTCCCAATACTTCTGCTATACTTCTTTGTCAAGGGATGGAATTGATCAATCGTACAGGTTGGAAGGTTAAGCAAGCCTTTCAGTCTACGCATGGGGGACTACCTGTGACAGCAGTCACAGCATCGAACTATTGATTCGAAAAAAGAGGACGAAGACGACACCAGTAACTGTATGATGCAGTTGGCTATACTGACGGCATCCCCGCCCCCCCCAAAAGGATGCACTTATCCAATTTTTTGAGTTAATTCCAGGCATTCTTTCCCCCATCAGTATCGTGGTAAGGAAGACGTCTGGAGTAGGGGGGTACGTTCCGAGGTGGGGCTGGTGACGTGATCTTCTCCAAGAGAGGAACTCCGGCCTGCCGAAAAACGACGCTTCGCCACACTCCGACGTAAGAACCGGGTAAGTTTTTCTTCCGCCCATTTTGTTAATGTCGCCATCGCTCGGTCACGATCCTTAATATCACGTTCATCATAAATTCGTTCCTGCAAAATCGATTCCAGGATATCTTCCAATGTAATTAGACCAATAAATCCCGCCTCGACGGGTAAGGGTTGACCAGCCAATAGGGCACGATTTCCCAAGTCAGGTCGAGCACAAACAAAGGCCATTAAACTTCCTCCACTCCGAAGCAATCGCAACAAATCGACCAGATTCTGTCGTGGTGAGACACATTTTGGTCGGACTAGGGGGAGAGTACTAACCTCTCGTTCATGATCCCAATCAATTAACATAAGTTGTCTCGTCATGAGGAAACCGATGATACAGGATTCATTAATTTCCAATTCCCGATCTTCTTCATTGTAATATACAGGGACTCTGGAAAATCCTTTGGCATAAATCTTAATCATCCCCTCCCGGTCTAAAGTCAGATTATCTGGAATCAAGTAGACCTTGGAACGAGGTGTAAAGACATCAGTCGCGACTCGTGTCTTCATCTGTAATGCCCCCACGACGACATCGACCTCCTGTTTATCCATAGGCGTAGTCAATTCAGATGCTAAGGGTAACACTTCCTCATCCGGTGCAATTTTGTCATCGGCAAATCGTTCACTAACGACCTCCAACATCTCATGTTTCATCGCTGTCCAACGAGATGTCCTCCGACGGAAGGAAAATTCTCTTGTCATTTTGTTGGGTCTATTGTTGTTTTTGATGCCTGATCCTCCTAATGTCGCCTCTACCTTGTGACCCATATGAATCCCACCACCACCACCACCATTGGATTGATTGTGACGTTGTTCATATTGAAGATTAACTAATGCAGATAATTCACCACGATTGTATTCCTCTTGTGTCTCATCTTGTCCCTCAGGTCCATGTACAAGATAATCAAGCAGTAATCCTCCTGGTTTCCCAATGGGATATAGTATATAGAGTAAAACCTTGATGAAGGGAACCAGATAATATGCCAATTCGAGTTGTTGAGGTCTGAAGTTCGCAGAGGATCACAAAGAAAACCACCAAAAAAACCACCCATTTGACAGAGTTAGTACATCGACAGAGAGAAAAGCAAAACAATGTGACAAATAACAAAGACAATGGTGGAACGTACCCAATAAAGATAGCAGAGGGAACAATTTCACCAAAGATTAAGACCAATGTTGTTGATAATAAAATTGCAATCCATCCTGGGACCATCTTATCAAGGAATAATGGTAATGTTTCATATGCTAATGCATTCAAAACAAGAAGTGTGACTAAGAGTCGATGCCGATCGACAATAATCGGATATAATGTCGTCGCATACTTCCGTTCGTCTTCATCTAAGGAACTACGTTCAATAATCTGTAATTGAAAGGCATCCATCGTCATCAATCCAACGAACAATCCTGCAAAGATTGCAAGACAAAGAATGATAAGGATCGTCATGATAATATTACTCACATAGAACCATTCTTCTTCTTCGGGACTAGAGAAATCATGTTCCAACAAGAATTCGACTAATTCACGATGTTGAGAAACATCATTAGAATGATGATGAGAATCATACTGTTCGTAGTCGGGGTGGTCGTCCTCGCCTTCGTTGTGGGACAAGTCCCACAGTAAAGCAAGACACTCGTTGATTTGAGTAGTCGTCATAATAATTTCTAATCGTAAGAACACCAATCATGAATTGATGATAATGAGACGGGTTGGAATTTTGGGATATGGAAAATCGAGATGAAGATTGCTGAGAATTGTTCGGATGGAACCTTTTCTTTCTTTGGTTGTCTTTTTTTTCTTCTTTCTGTCGCCCTCTCGAAAGAGCACTGGTAGTACAGTACAAAACCGTGACTTGTCTTTGTGTATGTATGTGTTTGAGAGATAGAGAGAAAAAACAGACGTTTGTACGAACGAAAAGCAATGATAGTTGTGAAAGGACGTTCTTTCTGGATAAAGTTGGATACTCTGAAAGAACTACTTTCTCGGGGTCGAAGTGTGGGAGAGTCACATACAGGCAGGCATAAAGCAGAATTCTCTGGATATCTCCGGGGTAAAAACTCGCATAGGATACGCTGGAAATCGAATCCATCGACTGAAAGTGACTGAATATGTATGTATCTGAATGAGTAAGATACATACATACGACTTCTTTTGGAAACCTTCGTCGAATACATACCGTATGCCCTCAAATCGTGAAGGGCGTGTACTAAGTGACAGAAATGGCTCTCTACTACAAAACAGAAAACAGGTGTCCATGGTTACAGTTATACGGTATACGGAACTACCTAGCTACGCACGGAACCAGGATAAATGATATTGTGAAATTTGTGTATCATACTCCAAAAAAGAACCCACCTGGTAAAAGCAAGCAAATATAGTACTCATCAACCCGCTTGTTGTCCAGTGTATAAGCTGACGATTTGTCTGCTACTAGCTATGTACGCGCTATGAACACGATTTCTATCGTACAACTGTACCGTGCTCTTCTGTTCCCCAATCCATGGGAAAACATGGACAAGATATTTACAGGATTATACAATCTCGGCGCTGTGTTGTCGGCTATTGGTGCTACCACCACTAATCTGTCGCCCGTTCACTAACAATGCGGTCGCAACCTTTTTCCCCAACAAAGGTGTTTGTTCGGTAAGTAAGATATCCTTTGTTGATGTTGTCGCTCCTCCTGTTGCTGCCAAGGCTGCCATGGCGGTCTTATGACGGGATTTGGGGGATAACGAACCTGACATTCTTCGTTTGGCGACACTCCGACGTGCAAATTGTTGTAATTTCATTGCTGCCCATCGTGTCAAGGTCATAACAGCCCGGTCACGATCACGGATATCACTCTCGTCATAGATACGTGTTTGTAAGATCGATTCAAGAATATCTTCCAATGTAATGACACCCATAAACCCTGCATCGACAGGTAACGGTTCCTCTGCCAAAAGAGCCTTATTCCCCAGGTCCGGCCGGGCACAAACGAATGCCATTAAAGTTCCACCACTTCGTAATAGACTTAATAATTCCACTAAATTCCGTCCGGGGGCGACACAATCCGGTCGCACCATGGGTAATGTATTCACTTCACGTTCATGATCCCAATCAATCATCATTAATTGTCTTGTCATTAGGAATCCCACAATACATAAACGATTTAATTGATCATCCCGACCTTCTACATTCATATAGACTGGGACACGAGAATATCCCTTTGCATAGATATCTGTCATCCCCGCACGATCCAATACAAGATCATCTGGTATCGCATAGACTAATCGTCTTGGTGTATAGACATCCGTCGCTACCTTCGTCTTCATCTGTAATGCCCCCACGACGACATCAACCTCCTGTTTGTCCAAAGGAGCTGTCTCCGTAGGATCATGGTCTTCTTGGTCAGTTTCACTTTGGGAAATCTCTAGCATTGTGTCGGTTGAATTCGTAGTCGTCGTCCTCGCGTCCCCGCGAACGTCCGAATCCTTCTGACTATCATTCTTATTAGGAAATATAAATCCTACCTGACGATGAGCACGAGGTTCACCTTTCTTCTTCAGATTACTTCTTGTGCTGATAGCTGTTTGTCGTTCTTCGTACTGGATCTTCACCAACGCGGATAATTCATCACGATTATATTCCTCTTCCAATTCATCTTCCCCATCTGGACCATGGACGATATAATCAAGAAGGAGGGAACATGGTTTGGTAATCGGATATAGGACACACATAATGACCTTAATCAATGGTACCATGTAATATCCCAGTTTCAGTTGTTGCGGTCCCATACAGATGGCAGAAGGAATAATTTCACCAAATAGTAAGACCAAGGTAGTTGAGAAGATGATGACAACCCAATCAGGCATGAGTTTATTCAGAAAGAGAGGTAATGTTTCGTAGGCCAATGCATCGACGATGAGTAATGTGACCAATAATCGATGTCGTTCCGATACGACAGGGTATAAGGCAGCTGCATATTTCTTATCATCTTCATCGACAGAACTTCGTAATAAGATTTTCAAATCAAACGCATCCATCGTCATCAACCCTAAGAAGAATCCTGATCCTAATGCGACCAAACCTAAGGCAAACAATGTCCCACATATATTCGTCCAATAAAAGGTCGTCTCCTCTTGAGGACTTGAAAAATTATGTTGTACCAAAAGTTCAACTAATTCTCTCCTTCCACCCTGTGCCAATAGATCTGAAACATCTTGATCTGATAATATCCTCGTCGGAGTCATTCTTTCCCCCTTCCTCCTCTTGATTTTCTATTTGATCGACTGTCAGACTGCGGTATTATTCCCCCATGCAGTTATATCGCCGAAAGTGTTTTGACAGAATTGTTGGCACGCTTTCTCAGCGAATCTTCCTCTCGTTGTCGGGGAAGGCCATTTGAACTTCTTCGTTCGTTTTCTTCGAATTCGTGAGAGACACAGGTCACGCATACGTCACAAGGACCCCTCAAATGCAGCGCGTTAGTTTGTGAACAAACGAAAAGAATGTCGACGGCTACAGGGCAAAGGTGGTTTCCCTCATCGATCACTATACATATGGTACGTACACAGGTATTGAAATATGCATAATCTTGTTCATTGGTATGTATGTAACGGCACTATAAAACAACATATGTCAAATCATATGATAGCTACAGAGTTCAGGATTGCCTATGGATGGGGTATCATACACCGTACCACGACGTGCATCTCTCTCTACAATCAATGTGACCTAACACGAGTGACAGCAGCTAGTACTAGAGTGGTGCTCTCATGTCAAGTACTATCTCCCCTTCCAGTAACTCTACGATAGAGTATCTTTATTCGACTTCCACAACCAAAAAAATTGAACACAAAAAACAACACGCCATGGCTGCAACCTATAAGGTTTCGTTTTGGGGCATCCCATTTTCACCAACAACAAAATGATATCAGGCGCCTGCTGCCTCTTCGATCCGCCATAGGGGTTCATAGGCTTCATCCTTCAGAACGGTACGAAGGAATCGTTCGACGTCTGGTAGGTATGATTTGCTCAGATCTGATGGTGGCTCGGTATGGATTTCTTCTCCCCCGCCCTGAATGATGACAGTCCTTGTCGCCCATGTATCGACGATACCCTGTGTCGTCTGAGATGGAGAATCCTTATCCGTACTTGCTAAAATCAACAGTGTGGGGACAGCATGGATATTCTCACCGACTTCATCAGAGGCTTGGGCCATAATTTTGTACGATTTGAAAAATTGAAGTTGATTCCCCACAATTTCTTGTGCATGTTCCTTCGTATGACGGAATCGGTACAAATCCTTCCCAGAACTTAAGGGCGTCGTTCCTGCGATACAATGATTCAAGTAAATCGCTCGTGCATGAGGATGTCCCACCGGACAAAGGAGGATACAAAATTTGATATCATCAGCATCCATATCATTACAAAGTTTCATTGCGAAGAAACCACCACTACTACAACCGATGACACCAAAGGGTTCATTATAGAACCGTCGTTTCATGTAGTTGGAAACGGCAATCAAGTCACCTATACTCCTTCCAGACTCATACGTCGTTGAGGATCCACCATCTCGGAAACTAGCAGTGATGACGACGGTACCCGTAACTGCCGCAATCGAATCCGCCACGAATGCATTACTCTCTCGATCACCTGTACTAAAGGACCCCCCATGAATCAATAACATCGAAGCTCGTATCCGTCCCCTGGGTCGCCATAGCTTGCATTCAATCTCATATCCATCATCGGGATTCTTGATCTTGATGTCTGTCTCATGTTTGACATAATCGCTTGGCTTGCTAGGCTGCCCCCCCATTTCAGTGTGACGACTAGTTTCCCACTCACTTCGTTCTGTAGAGGTAGGCCTTTACTTGTTCACGGGAAATATACTTTTTCTGTAAAGAATGCGGTAGTCTCCGTCGATGTACCGCCAGGTGTCAACCACAACTCGAATTGTCACGAATGACCCGCCGAGTGCCTCAAATGAGTTGTCTATGGAAAAACGTTGACTCCTTCGAAACAAGTCTTATCAAATGACGTCATCATTCGGGTCCGCCACCCCTGTTCGGCCCGGCAAGCGTTGGGGACGTTGCGCCTGCAACGCTTTCGTCCGCTTATCAGCTATATACACAAGATTTTTAGATATAGCCCTGCATGTGCGGATCGACCAAAATCCTAATTACTCTCTGGGGGGCATAATTCGACTGAAAAAGGAGCCGTTCGGAAGGAAATTTCTGTCGTGATTGATGAGAGAGGAAGATTCAACGGTAGCTGCTTCTTGGGCGGTTGATTTTGACTCGGCGATACTAGAGCGCCCTCAAGCCTCTTGACTGAGGAACGACAGTGGTGCGTCACCTGTAGTTATTCCTTAGGGATTCGGGGATCACACAACAGGGATAGCTGAAGGCGGTACTCAATGCGCATTGACGGTCCTGAATCAACACGAGGATTTGGGCAAAGGTATTCCTTCCGTCGTGCCATTGACAGTCTTGACATGATTCGAAGTCAATCTGCGAATATCGACTGCGAAAGTGTCATATCAACCCTCCCATGGGGTTCAATTGTACCTGATAAGAATCATGATTCAAACAGGGATACGTCATCTCCAACTCCCTTTGCCCCTCCGGTCGAGATAGTTTTCAGTAAGGAAGAAGAGGTTCCAGATTGGTTGCGAATAGAAGAAGACGAAAGGCAGGAGAGACCCATCACTGAAAACGATACGTCGGCTCTCCTCAACGATGAATCAGAGGGTGAATTTTCGAATCCATTACAATATGGACGTAAGATAGCGACGGGAGCGTTCGAGATGATATTATCATCGATTGAATCGTTAAGAAATGATGACGATGAGGAAGAAGAGTTGGTTGTATCAGGGAATAAGAAAAGAAGTTCATTTGTGGTTTCCACATACCGTGCCGTCTTTCGTGGACGACAACGTCGACAACGAGATGTCCATGTACGGAGGTCCAAAGGCTGTTTTACCTGAGGCCTGAAACTACCGCTTTTGAGGACCATCACACAACACATGGGAGGGGAGCGTGAGGCTGCTACAAGCGCCTTCAGTACTCGAACAAGGATGTATATCGAGAGCAACATCCGATAACAATAATACCGGGGGAGAGTTTATGCGATATTCCTTCCTGCTCTTTCACCACTCCTAGTTTGAAGATGATCGTACGACGATCCAGGGGAGAGCGTGGGGTGGTAGCGTCTGAGAATGCATGTGGTTGAAAAATCCTTTCGTGTATTGCTTCATGGAGGATCAACTCTCAGCTGTTCTCAACGTTCTTCCTGGGCTACTTTAGTCGGTAAATACAAGTCGGGGAGTTGACAAACACATGGATATGGGTACACATTATTCCTAGCTACGGGAACGATCATAATGGGCAGCGAGTATCACGTCGTGTCGCCTCTGTAGAAGTTTGCGGCTGTTCGATCAAGTGTAAATACCTTCGCTGTGTTCTGTGACGTGATATATCTGTGTCAATCTCCTGCCTGTCAGTGCCTTATAAGCGCCTCTGTTTGCTTCTTCATTATCCTAGTCAGCGCTATAGATTTCCGTAGGTAGCTCTTCTTAGACTGATTTCCCCTATTCCAATTCTAGAACGAGCAGCAGCCTAATGGCGTTGTCCCACACCTTCACAGTGACTCATAAGCCAACTCCTACATTACATCTCAACTGGTCGGCGACGACTCCGTTTCGGTGGGAGAAGTGAGAAGAGGGACTACGGTAAGCCTCTCGTCCACTTACAGCTACTGTCCTTCGTCCGACATGGCGAACGGAAAAAATTACAGATGGAAGCGACCAGGACGCCTCCTGTATCGCTCGTATCGTAGCAACGGAATAGCTTGCTTGACACTCGGCATTGGACCACTCTCCGAAAAGTTATCGCACTTACATTTCCAAAATGTCAAAATCAACCGGGTACAGTATTCAAAGTCCTTATGGTGGTTCGGATTCGCGCAATAATACCCCTTAATGTAATCCATGTATTAGTTTGACTCAAAATTACTTCGAAAATAAAGGGTTACAAAAACTAGCGATCGTACGAAATCCAATTGGCGCATACTGTGAAGGCATCGAGCCCAAACATCTGCTCCCGCCCAATAACAAATTAATCGATTACTTGGCCACGCCTGCTTTCTACGTAGGCGCTCGTGCTAGGCTGGTACGAAAATTCGTGTGTTCCGGAGCGAGTTCTAGAAGGTGAGAATCTCACTGCTGCTGTAGACTGAGCTTTCTGCGGACTATACTGTAGGCCGCACAAACCCATTACGGTACAACGATATCCTTCCTTTGAATACAATCTTCACAACGGTGAGTGAGAGAGGACGTCGACTTGTTGTGATCTGTCCATACTTTGAATCTTGACGGCGCAACGAACTTTGGGCTATTTGGGTCTCGCATTGACTGTGAGAACCGGACAGGGGTAAATCCTGAATCTGAATCGTGAATCAGCTATTTCGGCTATGGAAAAGATCCTAGCTATTGTTTCCTTGTCAACACACAATTCCTGAAAGAATTCCTGCTTCACTTTAATCGGTAAGATTCCCACAAGGTCAAGATGCAAGACGAAGAGGATATCCATGGCCGTGGTAAGAAGAAGCGAACCCGGCGTCGGAGAAAGCCTCGATCCACCAAAGCCACAAAGGCCGAGCCAGTGGAAAAGTCCCATCCTCCTCCGAAACGGACTCATGATGCACCAATGACGAAACGGGACTTGTATTTTTCCCTTCATTGTTGCATGGTGTCTATTGGAAATGGGGCACCGGCTATTGCCAGAGTAACCATGATTAATTGGGACGATGAAGTTATCCTCGATACGCACGTCCAGGTCCCGGTTCCAGTCACTGATTTTCGTGGTACTGGGATAACGGCCGACGCGGTATCCATAAAGAATTCACAGGCCATGACATTTTCCAAGGTCAGAAAGTCAGTGAGTGAGAAACTGAAGGGCAAGATCTTGGTGGGGTACCGGTTACAAGATCACCTAACGGCACTCGGGCTTGTCCACCCGGTGTCCGATGTTCGAGATGCATCTCAGTTTCGATTATTTCAATACGAAGAGATTGATGGTACTTCGAAACAACCTATCCATATTGAGCGCCCCTTGGCTGATTTGGCTGCTGAATTTTTGGATACCGAGGTTGAAAGTCCACCGAACCCATTGAATATTTGTATGGTCTCGTTGGATCTATACAAGCAGTTTCGACAACAATGGGAAAATTCGCTAATCGTCAGTTCTCCACCAGCCAAGAGCATCACGGAGTACGTCCCCTCATGGTCAGCCTTTGCTTGGAAGGGTTCTGCATTCGAGAATCGACATCGAGGTATGAGCTCCGATGAATCTGTGGGTGGATTCGATTGTAATTATGGGACTGATCAG
>Ga0194115_10002832_pt1 | contig 20156 bp, 14 predicted proteins | sample TA2MahsurfametaG_3_FD_148656 | JGI IMG/M metagenome (GOLD analysis project Ga0194115, IMG submission 148656) | Freshwater microbial communities from Lake Tanganyika, Tanzania - TA2015002 Mahale S4 surface | ecosystem: Environmental > Aquatic > Freshwater > Lake | place: Tanzania: Lake... | reverse complement strand
AGACCTTTTCTGTGACGTAGTCGACCACATTCCCATTTTCAAAGGCAAGAGTAAACTTGTACGGTTTCAACATCTCGACTTTTTCGTCGGTCGTACCCGCGGCATGGTCCTCGGTATGTAAACAAGCCGAGAGGCCGTCTACCCGTACACCAGACGTCCGTAAATCCATAACAACCTGTTCGCGATTATTCTGCGCGCCACAGTTCCGAGCGACGAAAGAGGCTCCATCGATCGCATCATGCCACGAAACGGCTGGGTTGGAGATATTGTATGCACCCTGATAATGGATCCATTCAAAATACGGCTTGAGGAGAGGCGACTGCCATCGGTAGGAGTTTTCCAATTGATAGCCATCTAGCCGAATGGGGTAGTAATGCTCGCCTTCCATTTGAAGATAGATGGCAAATTTATCGCCTTGCTGTGGTGACTGGTATCCTCTTCGCTCGTACACGGACGCGTCCGCCTCGAGTCGCAGATTCTCGTCGCTGGTGTAGGTGCAGGGAATGTCACAGGGTTCGTCTCGGTTGAAAAACATGTTTGAATAGACTAGAATGGACTGTTTGTTGGTAGTGGATTCAGTCACTGCTTTGGAAAGTGATCGCACAGGAGGTTCGGTAACGATAGAGTGTACCAATGTGGCCTGGTTTGTCCGTTCTGTTCTGGCTATTCCTCGCTGTGTCTCCTTGTCCCATTCCAATCCATTGCTCATCGCATGCAAATACCGACACGTCCGACATTCGGTCGATGCCCATGTGAAGTTGAACTTGCGAGAAAACCACTCCGGTAATGGTCGATACCGCCAAGCATGGTACGACTCGTACAGACTTTGGTTCTTCATGCATGCCTTCAAATGAGCAGACAACAACGTGGCATTAAAGTCAAAGTCTGCAAAGTTGATGATGGAATTGTCGGGAACATATTCATGGACGTTCGGTGCGCCCATGTACACTGGTAAGGTCCCTGATGCCAAGGCCTGGTAGACCTTTTCTGTGACGTAGTCGACCACATTCCCATTTTCAAAGGCAAGAGTAAACTTGTACGGTTTCAACATCTCGACTTTTTCGTCGGTCGTACCCGCGGCATGGTCCTCGGTATGTAAACAAGCTGAGAGGCCGTCTACCCGTACACCAGAGGTCCGTAAATCCATGACGACCTGTTCCCGATTATTCTGCGCGACACAGTTCCGAGCCACAAACGACGCTCCGTCGATCGCATCATGCCACGAAACGGCTGGGTTGGAAATATTGTATGCACCCTGATAATGGATCCATTCAAAATACGGTTTAAGGAGAGGCGACTGCCATCGGTAGGAGTTTTCCAATTGATAGCCATCTAGCCGAATGGGGTAGTAATGCTCGCCTTCCATCTGCAGATAGATGGCAAATTTATCACCTGCTCTAGGTGACTGGTATCCCCTTAACTCGTATACGGACGCGTCCGCCTCGCGTCGCCGATTCTCGTCACTGGTGTAGGTGCAGGGAATATCGCAGGGTTCGTCTCGGTTGAAAAACATGTTCGAATAGACTAGAATGGACTGTTTGTTGGTAGTGGAGGCAGCCACTGCTTTGGAAAGTGACCGGGCAGGGGGTTCGGGTATGACGGAGTCTGCCAATATAGCTTGGTTTACCTTCTCTGCGGATAAAGCATCCCATTCTGTTCCCTCGTGGTTGGATGGTCTGATGACTCCCCGCTGTGTCTCCTTGTCCCATTCCAATCCATTACTCATCGCATGCAGATACCGACACGTCCGACATTCGGTCGATGCCCATGTGAAGTTAAACTTGCGAGAAAACCACTCCGGTAATGGTCGATACCGCCAAGCATGGTACGACTCGTACAGACTTTGGTTCTTCATGCATGCCGTCAAGTGAGCAGACAACAACGTTACATTGAAATCAAAGTCTGCAAAGTTGATGATGGAATTGTCAGGAACATATTCATGGACGTTCGGTGCCCCCATATACACAGGTAACGTCCCTGATGCCAAGGCTTGGTAGACCTTTTCAGTGACGTAGTCGACGACATTCCCATTTTCAAAGGCAAGGGTAAATTTGTACGGTTTCAACATCTCGAATTTTTCGTCGGTCGTCCCAGCGGCATGATCGTCTGTATGGAGACACATCGAGAGACCGTCTACCCGTATACCCAACGTCCGTAAATCTTTCACAACCTGTTCGCGATTATTCCGTGAGGCACAATTCCGTGCCACAAAGGATGCACCATCGATTGTATCATGCCAAGAAACGGCTGGGTTGGAAATATTGTAGGCACCCTGATAATGGATCCATTCAAAATACGGTTTGAGGAGAGGTGATCGCCATCGGTAAGAGTTTTCCAATTGATACCCATCCAATTGAATGGGATAGTAATGTTCGCCTTCCATTTGAAGATAGATAGCAAATTTATCACCCTCTTGTGGTGGTTGGTATCCCCGTAACTCATATACTGATGCATTCGCCTCTAGTCGTCGACGATAATCGTTAGTGTAGGTACAGGGAATATCACAGGGTTCCTCTCGATCGATATCCATCGTCGTATAGACAAGAATGGACTGTTGATTCACTGTGGAAGGACTACTATCCATCATCATCTTCCTCATACCGAGATAGTAATTTGTTGGGAAATCGATCCTATGTCCTTCGCCATCATCTGTATATCGTTGAATATCCGGCCATTTCACAAATATCATCAATTCTGCTAAACATATCAAGGGGATTGCCATGATGATCATCCGACGGATACAGGATCCTTGCAAAGAGGTACCCCTTGTAGATCCTTCCTGTCTGGAAGAATGACGTGAACGTCCTTGATGATATGTCCGTCTATTGTGTCTTCCATTCGATGTCACTGTCATGTGGGACGAGAACTTGGCATTAGTTTCATTGGTTCTTTTTCCGACCTTCAAAACCATGTTTCAATCGATGGGTGCTTCCGGAACATGTCCTTGTACTAGATGCTAAAGAAGGCTAAAAATGAGGGATTCTTCCTCTTGTGCTTCGCCAAATTGTTTGGTGTTGTTTGGATAGGAACGAAATTCATCCCATGCCATGTATCCTTTGGTGGCACAGTATGGAAATCAACAAAACCGGGGGGATGTGCGCGTGACTGGTCCGAAGTCATTTCTTTCCAACAATATGTGTCGCTGGTATGATAGTAGAAATAGATCGTACCTACGGTCATATGGTACTGAATGAAACTATGGAAGTACCGCGTGAGATAGTATTCTACTCTTAGTCAATGTAGTCAAAGTTACAGTTAAACGAAACTACGAAGTCCGTCCGTACATCACAAGATCTTGGAAGTCCTCTCCCGGGAGTTATTCTTCATTTAGCAAAACGATACGAGGGATAGCATTCCGTCAGTCTAGTGACCTAGACGAAGTCGCTGGGAAAGAAAATGATAGCCCGCCCACTGCCACGAATCTGTGGGTTGAAACATTGGCCTCTGGGAAGGAAACTGCTGTTTTCCCGTTGGAGAGCAGCACCCAGAACATGTTCTTTCGTTATTCAACTTTCCTCAAAAGATGGACCTTGTATATTAGTCGTCTTTCCTCCATTGGAACGTTCTGTTACAATTATATTCACTTCCTGAGAAACTACTACCGGATACGATGCCGATTTGGATTGATTTCTTCCAGATCGCCAAACACGAAGGTTCTTCGTTCCTTTGGTAGTAGATCGTTTCTGGTTGTTGTGATGATTATTCTGACTGTCGTCCGAGTGATTCGAGGAGGATGTACTATGATCTTCTTCAGCATCGACCAAAGCTGGGAGGCACTCTCGTAAATCATCGAGTCTGGATGGATCTGTCCTTGTTGGAACGAACAATCTTCGCCATCCACCTTGGAATACACTTTGTTGAGATAGCGATGAATTCGATCTCGATGCCTCACAGAGTGTCAATGCCTTGCAGGGTGGTGATGCCTCACTGGGGGTTGGTTCCTTTGATGGCGTCGGTCCCTCAGAGGTCTTTAGGTCCTTCAAGGGTGTCGATGTCATGGAGGTTTTCGGTGTCGAAGGTGTATGGTCAGTCATTCGTCGTCGTACATCAGGATGACGAAGGACAGCTAACATGGTCTTCTCCACTCGACGAACAGAAGGTCGAAGGCATGGATCAGGATGACAACACATGTCAATGATCGCATCCATCTCTGCAGTCGCCTCTCCAGGAGGGAGTGGTTGAATAAGTGAGATTTCACTCAATACGGCACCCAGTTGGAATATATCCTCCGCCAGTAACTCAGTGCTGTACAATTGATCCATTTCCGTTACGGCTGCCCTTTGAGCCTTGGAAAAATCTCGAAGATATAATTGAGAGGGGACAGGCATGAGTCCTTCGCCCTTATTACCATCTTGAGTATTCACTACAATCGTCGTTAAGTCTAGAGCGCCTCCCAATGTCACATTCTCAGCATGGAGGAAGGATATCGCCTTGGTCACTGGGACTGCAACATGTCTCCATAGGTTGACATAATCGGCATATTCTGTCCCATCTCGACGACGATGACACCGTATACATGATCGATGTTCCTGTTCCTTCATCTCCAATTCGACTCGTCTCAAGTAATGGTTGAGGGTTTCGTTCCAGAAACTTGTAAGGATGAAGTCCTCGCCTCTACCGTAGACCTTGACGATGTTCTCATGAGGTAACGACGTGAGAAAGTCACAGATATGATCTAATTTTTGGGTCGGGATCCCCATCTCAACCCGATACACATACCCCGCAAGTTCAGGTGGCCGATGCAGAGTTCCCTTGACAGTCAACGTATCGCAATCGCTGACGTCTTCTTTGTACATCAGTTCCATATCATTAAGGGTGATCCGTGGTAGATCATCGTGGGTCCCCATTTCTACTCGAGCTTTCTTTGCATTTTCTAAAGTCACTGTTTCGACGACGGTCCCATGAGTAGTTCTACGGATTTGGTTGAAAGAACGGGGGCCGTTGGGGTGTTGAGTTGATATAGTGGAGTGACAGATCGTTCAACGGTGGAGGGTGGAGGTGCTCGAAGCACCTTCTCAGAGCACATCGTTTAACTGGGTGCGCCCCAACACGGGTCGGAAGAGCGCCGGGTCCACTCACTTTGTTGAAGAAGGTCCCGTTCGAACAATCGAGTTTCGGTCATGACTGTCGAGCGAGACAACGAACGATAGGCCCTAACCAGAGGGGCGACAAAATATTGTCAAGTTGAAGTATCTAGTCGGAAAAGGTGGAACAAGAAAGTCCCACGAATCTTGAGGCTTATATAAATTTTTGTCATGACGTAGGGCCTTCTTCCATTATTCCCTATAGTTCATTCATGGTACGAAAAGTGTCATAATGGGCTAAAGACCCGACCGGACGACCCCTGCATGCGGTTCGCAAAAGGATGCATGCACAAAACCCGTCACTCACTCACCGTTTTCACAGGAAACGCCGTTGAGGTGACCACACTCACACTAGAATCCCCCACCCACTTCCCTTTTGTCAATATAGAGTCATTCGGTGTTTATTCTTTCCAAGGTCATGCACAGTCCTTCTTTTTTACTTGCCCTGCTGACAGAGAAGGGAACTTCCCCGGCAAATGTTCGAATTGTGCCAGACAATCCCGGACAGTTTCTAATTCCATCTTCTTCTTCATCATCGTCATATTCCTGTCCTCTTCATTCCTCAAGGAGACAGGGTGAATGGCGATTCTTAAGTCGACATGAAAGTGATAATTCTCTCCAGTTACCATCTAGGTCATGTCCTGTACCGGCCAGTTTACGACGATCGACAAACAGTAACTTACACGAGTATGGGAGGAATTCAAGGATGGGGAAACAACGGCCCCTATTCGATGGTCAGTTCCGATCACCGACGGCGAATGCTGCATGGTATTAGTCTTGACTTTTTCTATACAAGATATCAAGGAATGTGGGTCTTCTAGACTAGTACAATGAGGTGTCGATCATGACCAACTTTTCTTTTCACGATCCTGTCCCGAAACGAGTTTGTTTTTGGAGGGACCGCCTAGCAAACATGTGATTGGAACGATCCAAAACCAACTTCTTTAATGCGATTCTGGTCTAAACCCCTTTCTCATCATTAGTGTTTGATCTACTAAAATACCGGATTAGCATACGAGAATGCGCCATCGTCTTTTTTTTCTTCGGTTCTTGGTAGCAGCGGCAATATGTCCCTTACATAGTAGAACTGATACAGAGGACGGAATCACAACGATACCTTTTCTTTTCATACAACACTCCTCAAGAATGGTACGAGATAAAGTCACACTAGACAAGACCAAAGTAGAAAAAACACGGTCAAGGAATCTCATCTTACAGTTTCACGCATCGTTTCGTCACATCACGTATGGCGGGGATTTGGGTCTCCAAACACAACCAAAAAAGACGCAGAATCAAGAAGAAGGTAGTAACTAGTTCTTCATCATCATATCGTATTTCTTTGTTCCTTAGAAAGATGTTGTTTAAAGTTCATCCTTGGAATCGTCTGGGAGTGCCTTGATAGCATCGATCATTGCCTCGGCTAGGGTAATATCCGGGAAGGCATCTCCCGCTGGATCATCATCCTTTTCAGCGACACGGATAATTTTAATAATTCCATCATCAATATACATGGCGAATCTCTTACTACGATTGATCAAACCCTTTTCCTGTGGTCCGAAATGGGTCAATTCCATTTGGAGAGATTCCGTCAATTCTCCATACGGATCTCCTAAAAGGGTCACAATCGAATCAGCAGTCACACCCTGAGATTCGGCCCATGCTTCCATGACTAGAGAAGAAAGAAAAGAATGAAACACAAACACGGGATGAGCCGATCGGAATCCATGAAGGAGTATGGAACGGGCGAACCGTCCCAAAAAACAGCCTACGATTTGTTGTTGGACTTACCTGCACCATCGTTCACTTTTTTTAGAGCGAGATAAGAAGGGATGAGCATGGGATTGTAGTAGACACAAGGGTGAGATCATTTGTTTAGTCACCAATGATGAATGACCGATGTAAAGGATCGAGAAGCTGCCGTCACAGTGGGGTGTTCTTTTCACTCATCTTACGTACCACAATAGATCAAAACCTCATCAATACCGACTGTTTTCAAAGCATCCACATTGGCCAGATAACCGGGCTGTAGGATACAGAATGAGGTTGGATAAGATTTATGGTTAGGTTACCGTAGTGCAAATAATGAGCTACCTGTCCCTCCTTCCCGCAATCCACCCCAAAAAACAAGAGTATACCCCCCCAAAAAAACACATTGGCAAAAAAACTTACGACTTGACGTGTCGTACAGGTAGGAGTAAAGGCTCCAGGTAGACCAACGAGAATCACTTTTTTCCCAGCGATACGATCTTTGATAGTAATCCTTTCGGGTGGGAATCCATAATGCAATTGGATAGCATCAGGAAAGGTATCTCCGACTTCAATCGCAACAGTTTGTGTCACGAAGAATGATGACGTCGAGGAGAGTCCCAAGACTACTACGACGTTCCACCAGAATGTTGAAAGGAATTTCATTTTGTTTTTGTTACTCTTGTATCTGTGATATACGGTCTTTTGGAGCTGAGTCCGATAAGGGTCCAATGGACAGTGTTGTCGGATGACTGTTGTGAATCTTTGCTGAAATAAACCCACCGACAAATTGACAGTGAACGCTTGTTGGCGTAGTGGTCGTCTGTCTTTCACCCGGTCTACTTTCGATCGAGATCTTTCGATTTTTTGGTTCGAGATCCTAGAGACGCCGACTAAGTAGACTACAACTAATTCGATGATTCATGATTCATGAGTCACGAGGCAGTGAAGAAGAAAAATCTCCAAACCAGAGATCCTCATCGACAGTCTCCAGAATCGCCCAGGTATGTATGGAGGAAACGAATCTCATTATTGTTTCCAACCGAGGACGATGATAGTGTCAACAGTCCATGCTGATAGGGGAATGTTTGAAACGGACGAAAGAAGCTACACATACACAACCATGAAACACATGTATAAGGTAAATTGCAGTTGAATCGAAAGAGCTGAGTTTGGTTTGGGGGGTGTGACTGATTTTTTGTTTTCCCGCACCTCTCATTCCATGTGTCCATGACGATATTTGCCCTTTCGATTTCCTTTACCGAAAAAGTTGGAACCTTCAAGTGCTGTGAATGGACTGCCTTGATTTTATCGGGACATATGAAAGTTATCTCGTTGAGTATCCGTTCCCCGTTGGGAGATGGCAGGGAATTCTTTCAGGCCATGCTCGTCCCTTCCGCCTGTTCGGGGACTATATCGGTATCTTCCTTAACGGCATCGAGTGTCGAAGAGGGCGACTCAAACATGACATCACTGGATCGTCGGCGTGATACCCCCCCCTGAAGTGCCAAGTCTGCGATTTTACGTTGACTTGGAGTGGGTGTAAAGACTGGACGTTCTACCATGACAGGATCGGGAGTGTAAAGTCCCAGTTCCTCCATGGTTTCAATGATAGAACTTCGACGTTGTTGGATAAGGACATTGGTTTCATCATACGACTGTCGCTTATTCATTTCTTCATTCGTCATTTCGACGAGGTCAATATCGATACCTTCTTTTTCAATCTGTTCTTCATCGGTGGGGAAATCATCTGGCATCCGATTGACTGCCACCAAAATGACTCCCGTTGGGAGAAGTGACAAGAGGATGATTTTGAAGGCCCACCAGGGAAGTCCTCGAATTACCGCAGGAGTATAGAGGAATGGAGTCCCCGTCACACCGTCCGTATCCAGGGGAGGCTCAAATTCAGGAGTCAGAGGAGTGACAATAAAGGTAACACAAAAGAGCATAAAGAGCCACCATGCATCCGTTATGGGCTCACGGATCCCCTTCATCGATTTCTGAATCAACTGCGGAGTCAATGGGCGGTCACCAAAACGGGACAGAGCGGGGATATCCCATTCTGGTCGACTGGCATACCAAATAGTCATTGTCTTCTTCGAGTCGGACGACGGGAGGTCATCATCTTTCTTCGTCGGAGCCAAGACTGCTTCTTCAGTCGCCGCCGCCTCACCGACTATGAGGCGACGGCATACTTCCAAAATTACGATGACAATCATCTGAAGGATAAATCCCATAATTCCCGAATTGATTGGAAGTGCTTCGGGGTTTTCCTTGAGGTATCCAAAGTAAAATGCAAACACAAAGACAAAGGAGGCCCAACCAGCAGCTGCAAGGACCCATGGATGGGCATCAGTTTGTTTCCCAGATGCTTGATGGATCGAAAATAGAAGTATGCAATGGTTAATTCTGGACGAAAGCACAAGAACGATAGAAGTACAACATGCGCCCATTTTTTCTTACCGAACAAGCCAAACAGAAACACGGGAACACATTGTAGAGAGAGGGCGAATTGGATGATACCGAGGTCCGTGATACCTGTAACGTACAAGGACAACGGGTGAGACGAGTAGTCATTTGGGTCATCATGACATTTCTACGAAGTTTCCTGCGTACCCTCGTCCCAATACAGGCCGACTAGAAGGGACAAGGCCACTGAAATGAGGGAGACGCCTTTCCCAATCAACGTCATTTCAATGGTGGTGGCATGAGGTCGCAGGGGATATACCATTTCGACAGTCACCAACTGTGAGATTGCGATAATCAAGGAGTCAGCGGTACTCATGATGGCTGCGAGAGATGCAGTGACTGCAATCGTCCCAGTCGCCTTGGCAAAACCACCTAGGTTCATGATTTCTTCAACGATGGAAGCAAAGGGATTTGCGGGGGAAGTATAGTTTCCGTCCTTATCCGCGAGAATCACAACGCCCACCGTACCCAGGAATACTCCAACGAAGGATGTCAGCCACGGTCCGAAGGCCATGATGGAATAGCCGAAACGGAGTGATTTCAAATCCTTTGCGGCGTAGGTCCGCTGCATGAAGTGTGGAAGGGTAAAGAATCCAAAATTAAGAAAACAGAATTGCCAAAATTCCCATTGTGATTTCTATGAGGGAGAGAGAAGGAGGCAACAAACGAGAAAGACAAAGTTCTGTTAGCTGCTCAACGAAGTTGTTATCGGTGATGTTATTCGCGCTGACGAGACTTACTTTCGACATGGTTTGATAGGTCTCAGGGCGTGGAAAAGTATCAGGATCCAAATCTGTCCACCCTCCAAAGTTCTTGACCACAACGGATGGTAGAATCACGAACGACGCAACCATGACGATGGCTTGGAACAAGTCAGTGAGCGCTACAGAGTTAAGTCCTCCGAGCCATTCGAAGATCAAGATCATGCCCATAATGATAATGACGGGGTATGATTCATCAGGATCGAGTTCGAAGATGGAATTGAAGGTACCCTGGATGGCTATGACTTGAGCGGCCAGGTAGATGATGGAAGGGAATAGCTGCAAGACCACGACAGTGTATCGTAGAATCTGAGACTGGTACCGATCCGTGATGAAGTCAACGGGTGACTGGTGGTTACGAAGAATCGATGCCTTCCGAAGTCGCAATCCTGTTCCAAAGTATCCAGCGACGATCGAATTCACTGCAGGAATCCATCGCAGAGAATAAAATCCACGTTGATAGGCCTCGTTAGGACTGATGTGCCATTGTAGAAAGGATACAAGAAGGGTGAGTGAGTTTTGTCTTCCCAATTTTTGACGGCTTTTCGAGGTTATCATCAAGGTAGACACAGAAGAACTTACACGCCCACGACAGTGTATCCTGAAAACAAGGACGCAAAGAGGGTTCCTGCCGTCAACAATGGTCCAAAATCACGTCCACCGAGGTAATGGGCCGCGAGTTTGTCAGAGACGCCTCCCGCGCTCATCTTTTCCATCCGAATGTAGGCCCAGTAGGTTGCCACACCGAGCATACAGAAGTAAACGGGGACGGCCACATAAAGGCCAGTTCGATTTTCTTCCGACACCATGGTAGTATCTTGTTTGTTTTTACGTTCTTGACGTGCAGAATTTTGAGTACCGGATGGATGTCAGATGTTTTTCTTTGTGACCGCTTCTCGAATGGGTGATCTGTCGATTTTCGTTCCCAGTGCAGGGAACAGAAACGGCTTGCATGTTCGCTCTCCGCGTGATATCTTTGTCGACTTCACGTGATCCCGTGGAGGAATTCCTGCATGGAGGACCGTTCGCAACAGCTGCGATTTGTCGTTAACTGTGAGTATTTCAATTCCCTACACGACAATTCTCATAGAAACGAAAATAGTCGAGTTTGAGTCGGACAGATGCTGGGATTTGGCGTCTTGAAATCTGTTCGGTGGTATAACCTGTTCTTTTGCCCGAACTCCTCTGGAGAATCTACCATAGACTGTGATGGTGACGCGAGGAAGTGGTTCATCTAAATAATGTATAACTGCAACTATTGTTGTTAATTGAGTGAGAATAAGTTAGCCAGTCTGCGAATTTGTTCTTTGTAGAAAGGAGCGAAGACTCTGAATGCCACATTTTCGGCGGATCGTTTCAAAGGGTGGGATCTTTTCGTCTGCCAAAAAAGTTAGATTCGTTGACTCAAGGTAGAAGATTTCCGTGGCACGGGGGCTTGTTGGATGACGGGAGAAGATTTTGGTCCCCCGTCCGTCTTCTTCTTATTATTCTTGTTGTTGTCGACGTTCTGTGACGTTGATTTTTCATGTTGTTGTTCCTTTCGTTTCAAAGCCTGTTGAATCATAAGTTCTTGGTCACTTGGATGATGAGATATAGTCATAATTCGTGGATCTGGTTTCGTCTTGGTGACAACATCGACTGGAGGAGGAATGATTTTCGTCAAAGATTCCCCCTTGGAGGATGCCAATCGACGACTCTCTTCTGCTTCTTCTTCTTCCTTCCGTCGTCTTACAGCTTGTTGAATCATGAGTTCCTGTTCATTCGGATTATGCGATATCGTAATGATTCGTGGATCTTGTTTCTTCACTACAGCCATGTCTCTGACAGGAGGAGAGATTGTCTCTGACTTGTCACCTAGTTGGTTCGATGTCTCAAAAGAATTCATTATGAAGTCGGCTACTTTGTTCTGTATACCACTGACAAGTGTCGATTGATGTAGGTCGCCTTCTTGCTGCCTCCGTACGGCTTCTTGAATCATGAGTTCTTGCATATACGCCTGATGGGATATCGTTTTGATTCGTGGATCTTGCTTCAATCGGACACTATCCCCCTGAGGATGTGTCATTCTAGATGATCTTTCCATGTTAGGTATTGTTCCTTGGACAGTCGTACTTCGAAGTGAAGGGTCGTCATGAGACATCTGTGTTGTCTCGCCATTCGATTTTCGATGTTCGTTTGTTGTCTTTCGCCTTAGTGCTTCCTGGAGCATGCGTTCCTGTTCATTTGCGTCACGTGATATCGTAGTGATTCCCGCATCTTGTGTCCCCTCTTCAAGATTATGGTTGCCTTTCGGCTGTTGCTGTGCTTGATGAGACCTCGACGTATTGATTTTTGGATCCTGTTCCACCCTATGGACAACCCCCCGGGGGAAATCAACCTTGGATGGTTCCACGTCGGATGATGATGATGAATATGATATTACTTCCATGAGAGTCCGATACGCACTTTCAAAGCTGAGTGTCTGTGATTCTTCCCCATTGGATGATACTACTTGATTCTGTTCTTCCATTTTTCGTTTCACAGCCTGTTTCACAGCTTCTTGGATCATAAGTTCCTGTTCAGTCGCATAATGGGATATAGGATTGATGTTTCGTGAAGAACCTTGTGGTGGTTCTTGTTTCTTCCCCTCCCGTTCTTGTGATTGGTGGTCATGGTGGGATGTATCATTATTTGTCTCTCCATGATCAGAATCTGTACTCATTCCCTTCAATGTCATCGACGAAGATGACAATCCGATCATCCCCAGTGGAGAAAGCCATTGATCCCATAATCCCGAGACGAAACTACTGCCGGTACTGGTAGGAGTAGTCGTCGTAGCAGCACCGCTGCTTGGATGGAGTTGTCCATGTATTGGTTGTTGCTGTTGTTGCTGATTTTTTCGTCGTACTGCCTCTTCAATCATTAATTCTTGTGGATTCCTATTATGAGATATCGTAGCAATTCTTGAATCAGGTCGAAGAGGAAGAGTCCTAGCGGGAGGTGAAGAAGTTGAAAGACTGACATCTTTTTTCAACAATAATAAAAACGGTTCATCTGTGACCTTGGTAGGATTCGTCGAAGTAGTAGTAGAGTCATAATGTCGTTCCGACACTGGTTCCGAATATGACGCTATTGATCTTCTATGTACATGGGCGTCTTCGTCGTCATTGTTTTTGTTGTGGTTCTGGTTCTTGGGTCCTTTGTCATGGTCGATAGATGAAATGGGTTGATCCTTATTGGATTTCGTCGAATGAACATCCTGACGAGGATGATTCGGAGGATGGATAGGATTACTTGATTTCGGACCACCTTTTCCTCCTTTTCCTCGTCCTTTTCCTCTTCCACCTCCTCGTGTTGTAATCGTAGCTTCAATGGCAGCAATTTCATGATTTAGGATATGTGAACCCTGATCAGGATCTAAATGTAAGATGACACCCTTCAAACTTCCAACTAAGCCCTCTAATTGTGAAATCGTCAACCGGCAATCATCTAATGTCTGTAATGCGAAACGTAGTAATTGTTTCGTCTGTCCAAGATCTCGTATCGATTGTCTATACCGATCTTCTAAACGTTGATATTCCTCGTAGTAGTAGTCGGACGGGATGATGACTGTAGCTGTCGGTGGTGGTTCGGGAAGTGGACTTGTTATTGCAGCCGGTGGAGTCAATGGTGGTGACAAATGAGACAACCGAAACATGACATCGTCACTCCGACAGATCTTGTCGTCGTCGTCGTCGCCGTTGTTGTTGTTTCCGTTGCTTCCCGTAGTAGAAGGATGATTCTCTTGTACCATGGTCGTCGTCTCACTCTTTTCGGATCTAGACGTTTCCATATTCATCGTCGCCCCCCCCCTTCCTTCACTTCTTGGATCTATAACCCCCGTTTTGTAAAATAAATACTGTTCTTATATGTATATCCTGTACATTTATCTCGGTGGGGGTCGATCAATCTGTAGTATGGATACAAAACCTTATACGAGAGATGCTTACAAAATGACAACGCCCCCCCCGTCGTCTTCTCTATCATCATCTCACTGTCAAGGGCAGTTCCGACTCTTCGGGGGACGAAAATTTGTTTCCCGGCCTTTTTTGTCCTCTCGTCCCTCCCACCGTCCCCGATTTCAATACTATATCGTCTTTATAGGTACTATACATAGGTACTGCCACACACGAGGTCGAACCCCTTATCTGGCAATTAAATGAGTATTACTTTATTTATTTTATTGTTTCTCAGGGGTCACTCGTTAAGCTGTTCCACGTAAAGCATAGCTTCGGCGCCCTATACTAGCGGAAGAGATTTTTTGGCGGGAACGACACTTTTGATTGGTAATTAGACTATTGCCCAAGTTGGGCATGGGATTCTTCGGCTACTTTTGGTAAAGATGACTCCAATTGACGAAAATGACCCGGTTTCATTATTTATCTACTTCCACTCTCCACCGTACAAAAAGAAAAGACTGGTCCTCGAAATTTTACGATCAAGAACGTCACGCGTATAGAGATTCATTATGCAATGACTCCCTTCCTCCAGAGAGTACAACGCCACAAATCGTGCCAAGAAAACGAATTTACCAGTCGGCACAAAAGACGTCCAGGTCAGCCACAACACAGACCCATTGTTTTGCTCACTGTTTTTATTTGTCGTCAAAGAAGAAGCAATATTCAGCAACAAGTAAACTATGAAGCAGGAAGACAATCCATATGAAATTCTAGGTGTCCCATATGATGTGGAAGAGGATGAACTGAAAAAGGTCTATCGGAAATTAGCATTGAAACATCATCCTGATCGACAATCATCAGAACAGGATAAGGAACGTGCTCATGATGATTTTGCTAGAATCGCTTCCGCCTATGACACCTTAACGGACCCAGTCAAACGATATGATTGGAAATTGGCAAATGAAAAAAGGATCCTCAAGGCACAGAAAAGGAAGGAAAACAATCCTACTACCAGTGATCAGAATATCATCATCAACAACAACAAGAAGAAGACGACGACGATGGGGAGTACAACTGCTCATCATGTAGATCAAGGAGTTGTGAAGCGACAGAGTAGCTTGGGTCCAAAACAACAGCAACAGCAACATATTCATCATAAGAGTGTTCTGTTGGAGAAACAACGAATGAGACAGGGTGTGTCACATTCCAAGGACGCACTGGGTACGAGCCTTCATAGTCATAATCGTTCATCCCTATCCTCCTCGCAACATACGACGACACGGGGTAATATCAATAACACCCACAACCATAACATCAACATCAACCATAACCCTATGCGTCTAAATTCGATGCCTCAACAAGGTGGACGGCGAGCAAGTCTCTCTATCGGGTCGGAACATACGAGGACGACGACTACTACAGTATCCTCGTCGGTTCCACTCTCTCGAAAGGGTAATCAAGGTCCTCCTCCATTATCATCATCATCATCATCATCATCATCATCGACACGTCATCGATCCACATCAACATCGTCTTCGGCATCCTCAGCTGATAATTTAAGGGCATCTTCCCTACACGTACCTACGTCATCATCATCATCATCATCATCATCGAAACGCCTCCTGCCATCCTTCCGACCGTCCCGTTGTTTTCCAGATCACCTAAACCAGTCGAAAAGAAGAAGGAGCCAAGGACAACATCGACGACGAAGACGACATCATCATCCCCACATGTATCCACCTCTAAACATCCGAGTACTGCGATGCAGAAACCGAAACGTCAAAGTACGACTACTCAACCATTACAAGGATGTAGTAGTAGTTCTGTAAACCAAGGACGTTCGTCCAAAACTGTCGATGGTACTCCCAGTCCATCTACCCTTCCCTACGTACGGACAAAAGTCGGTACAGAGGGTGGGTCCTCGGACGATGGGTCGAAGTCTCCTCTTCTTCGCGGTGAAGAGAGAACGGTGAAACCTTCATCGGCTAATGACATCACCAACAAGAATGGAAAAGAATATCATGACCCGTATGGAGTCTTCCAACAAAAGCTTAAGGAACATTTTGAAGAAGACTATGTGGCAGGAAACTGGATGCCGTCGAATCCATGTGGTAGTGGTAGTAAGGATTTTGGCAACATCCATGTCGTCCAAGCGACAACTAGGGGGGATCCGAACGATCCTCATACGATTGTGAGTATGACGACATGTACACGGAAGGAAAAACGTCCAGACAAGTCAGACATGTATGAAATCAAGACAGTCACTAAGGTATTGAAATTGAATGGGTCTGTCCAAAAATTTTCACAAGCATCCCTTGTGGATGAGGAAATCTTTCATCTTGTAAGGGCAGGTACGATTACGATTACCCGTGAACATACATTGCCTTCCCCACGAGGCAAGAAGTAGTAGTACGATATATGTGATTCCAAATACCGTGTAGGATACCGGGTCTGTCGTCCGGATCACTGCCCCCCAGGGCACACGGCGAAAAAATCGAGCCAAAAAAAGGCTGTCGAACACTATAAGTCTCAACAAGTCGGTCTATTCGTGTCGTTCTTTACTACTATCTTTCGTTCAAACTCTTTGTAATATCGCCACCAAAATATATCCCAAATGATGAGGAATAAGAAGATCCCCATTCGTTTCGATCTATTCCTAGATGATAGGAAACAAAAATGCGGATCATATCGATGGGGGTGAGGGTCAAACTTGCGATGAAAAGCCCCTCCCTCCACGAACAAGCATCATGACGACACTTGGCCAAGACTTACAAAATCTCGCCATCAAAACGCATCCCACATGACATGATTCAAAACATTACCCCCTGTTCTTCCTACGTACGTCTACACTATGGGTAGCCAAAAAAGTCGATCGAATGGATTGGGTGTGAGAACCCACAATGGCCACTACCAACAAACTGTTCTAACCAACAACGATTACGCCTTGTCGTTACTGATCGATGTTGTTTTGTAACTGTGATGTATGGATGGTATCCTCGTCTTTCCAAACGGTACATAGATTTTGGGAGATCGCAGAGACCAACCCGGAGGTGGAATCCTTCTTGTATGGAACTTCACAGTTCACAGTCGATCTCAGAGCAGTAACAGTAAATTAAAATTCGCCGACGAATGAAAATTCCACACGTGTGAGACGCGTTGCTATGTTACAGTCTGTAGATTGTACTTGTCTCGTATGACGTGCTTCCTACAGCAAGATGGGAGGAATATTCAAAACATGCTGTCTAAGTTATCGACAAATAACTCGGTCAACGCAGGGAGTAACATACAAAAGAAAGCAGTAGGTAAAAAGCAGCAGCCAAATATGAATTGGCCGGCTTGACTACCAACTCTGAAAACAGGGAACGAGCATCGCTCAAATTGGAAAAATGCCCAATCAGACAAGGAGGATTTTCACACATGATTTAAGCGTCAGCACCATCATCGTCGTCATCAGCCTTCTCAGCCTTTTCAGCGTCAGGGACAGCCAGGGTCTCAGTCTTGGCGGGGACAACGGGGTCAGCCTCACCACAGAGCATACCAGATTGGCCCTTGATGAAAACAATTGCCGACATGGCAGCAGTGACTAGGATGCATCCACCCATCACAACAAATGCCTTCTTGTACGACAAGTTGCGGAATCCCATTCCAAAGCCGACAGCTCCGACATTTCCTCCAGCTCCGACGATACCAGAAATGGCTCCAGTCGCTGGGGGATCAATGTACGGGACGATACCAAACGAGGTACCCTCAGCAGCTTGGACAAAGAGAGAGAAGAAGACCATCACAGCAATGGCAGCACCCAAGGACGTAGTGTTGGCAAACACAAACACCAAGGAACCCTCTGCGGCAAGGCAGATGCTGTGGACCCAGAGACGTCCTCGCATACCAGCGTACGCATTACCCTTATCAGAGAGCCACCCACCCATACCACGGGCAAATAGATTCATCCATCCAAAGATAGAGGCAATGGCAGCTGCCTCCTCCGTCGTTAGCTTGAAGGTCTCCTTGAAGTATAGGGCGGCAGCGTTATTCATCGTCAGTTCGACACCGAAACATCCAGCATACTGGCAGAAGAGGACCCACGTGTTGACATTCAAGGCACCCTGACGGAAGGAGGTAGCGGCAGAGATTTCGGGCATGACTCCATGCTTCTTAAGGTCGGCATAGTTTCCCTTCGGGCAATCATCAGAGACCAAGTAGATAATAACACCAATGGCTAAACCGACAAAGGCGGGGACGATGTTCACCATTCGCCAGGCCTTCTCGGCATTACCGTCGTACATTGCCTTGAAGGCGGGGAACAATGCCGATCCCATGACAAGCTGGGTCACACCTCCACCAAGGTTGCCCCATCCAGCGACTACAGCGTTGGCGGTACCCACAACCTCCTTGGTGAACATGGACGTCGTCCAATATTGGCACATGACGAAGCTACCACCGGCGATTCCAATAAAGGCTCGGAGGATTGTAAGATCCCGTGCCGAATTGACAACTCCAGTTAATCCAGTGGGGATGGAAGCAACACAAAGGACAAGTGCAAAGGGGATACGGGCACCCAACTTGTCGCAAAGTGGACCCAACAGGAAACGCATGAAGATAGTCCCACCGACGCCGACAATATTCGAGGTCCAAATTTCCTCCTTAGTCAGTCCGAGAGTGGCCTTGATCTCCGTGAGAAGTGGAGCAATGGCAAACCAAATGAAAAAGGCAAGGAAGAACGCAACCCACGCGCAGTGGAAGGCACGCATGTGGGGACGAGAGCAGTTGAACAATTTGATCTCGCTGGCCCTGTCGTCTTGGTTAGGATCCACCTTGCAGTAGTATGTGTCGTACTTCTTCCATTCGGTCTGGTGAAGGAAAAAAGAAAAAAAGTAGGAACGGATTAGAGTTGATGTTGACATGTCAATATCCTTCATTCATTGTCACTGCCACTGCCACTGTCAGAACAACAAATTTCTTTCTTTTTTCGTCAAGCGGCACCCCAATCGACCGACACACACGCCCTCCCCCTCCATCAAGCTATTCACAGTCCATCATGGCAGCACTTACGGGAGCACCGGTATCAACATCCATTTCACCCATTTTGAATATTTAGTTCAGAACTAAAGACTTGAAGGCTTGTGATTCAATTGGACTCGAACTGAGAATTATGAGATGAGGAACAACAAGAACGAATTCCGCTTTTCGATCAGATCTCTGGTCTCGGGTCGATGCCAAAGAAGGTGGGGCAGAGGAATCGAGTCTCGAGTGTACCAAGTACACGCCACAATACGATGCGCCCGGAAGGTTGACAACCAAAAGTTCCGGAGTTTGTCTGCTGCGCGATGCCGCGCAATTGGTGATGTCATCATCGGAGGGAAAAATCTCGGCCAGGGAAACCTCCGGAAGCCAACGGGTCAAAGTGCCTTGAGGGATTGTGGCACTTTGCGATCTGGTACGGAATATGGTGTTCAAGGTTTTTCATCATACGATGCCAGTGACAGTGAGTGTGACAGTGACAGCGTAACAGTGACAGTGATACATACCTTCAAACGGACAACCTATACGTATATACGCATCTTAACTGTAACTTTAAAAATAGGCCACGAGAGTCTGGTACAGGCGGACTGTAATTTTATCGGTGCAGAACAATGGAATTTTCTCCACAACCGATTTTGTTTTGCTTTGGTCACTACAATCCGATAGGTCGAACGTTTAATCGGAAGAATACATACGAGTCGACAACGCCACCCGCCACATGTCGGTCAAGCTGCCGACGGAGGGACACATAAGCCTGAAGATCTTGCGTACTGCCGGAACTTTAGTGATCCCAACGCTGACGGACAAGGGACTCACTTTCAAAACTTCGCACCCCGTTCGAAGCAGAATTCACTGTCACTGTCAGAATGTTGACGTCTTTCGGATGAATGACAGACTACTCGAGCGTGGGGAGTCAGGAGCACAATTGCCAGAATTCTTGGTTCTGGCATCCGCTGTCATTCTTCTGGTTCCGGCACATCGTCGAAAACGAACATTTCGCAACCGGCCGCAAGATCCAATCTTCGGCAAACCACTCGCCTTCATCTCATAATTCTCAGTTCGAGTCCAATTGAATCACAAGCTTTCAAGTCTTTAGTTCTGAACTAAATATTCAAAATGGGTGAAATGGATGTTGATACCGGTGCTCCCGTAAGTGCTGC
>Ga0194115_10002831_pt1 | contig 20165 bp, 18 predicted proteins | sample TA2MahsurfametaG_3_FD_148656 | JGI IMG/M metagenome (GOLD analysis project Ga0194115, IMG submission 148656) | Freshwater microbial communities from Lake Tanganyika, Tanzania - TA2015002 Mahale S4 surface | ecosystem: Environmental > Aquatic > Freshwater > Lake | place: Tanzania: Lake... | reverse complement strand
ACCACCTTCAGCAAATGCAATAGTGTCAGCAGCAGGGAAGAAGATGCCTGTGTTGGTATCTCCATCGTTAGTAATCGCTGGAGTAGAAGCAGAGCCATCAGGTGCGACTATGACACCGCTAGAGTTAATACCATTGGTTCCGTCTAAAGTAATAGCCATATCAGATCACCATCCATCTTGCGCCAGTCGATACAGTCACAGTCACCCCCGAATTAATCGAGATTGGCCCTGTCGACATGGCGTTTTTAGTTGCAGGAATTGTGTAGTTTGCAGTCACAACTTGGTCGTTCTCAATGAATACAGCGTCTCCCCCGCCACCAGTAGCACCACCACCGACCGCACCCCAGGCAGACCCGTTGTACCCTTCGAACTTGGAAACGCCCGTATTGAATCGGAAGTGACCAGCGGCAGGCGATCCATCTCTTTGCCCCTCGGTGCCGCTTGGGATGATGGCCGAGCCAGTCGTAGAGGTGCGTGGCACCTTCTCCGTGTCCAGCTCTTGGATCGCTGCCTGGACATTGGTGGCCGCAATTGCACCGGCTGGGGTGAAGCCAATGCTCGACGCACTGCCCGAGACATAAGCAGCCACCCAGGCCGACCCGGTGTAGACCTTTATAATCCCGTCAACCGAGTTGAAGTACAGGGCACCGGCCACCAGGGCATTGCCGTCGTTATCTAGTGCCGGGTCGCTTGTCTTGGTTCCGAGATAGCGGTCATCGAATGAATCGAATGCCGCCAGGGTGGAATCCCTAGCCGACTCGGCAGCGGTCTGTGCAGACTGCGCTGCGGTCGCACTGTTGGCCGCATTGCTTGCGCTGGTCGAAGCGTTGCTTGCCGAAGTGGAAGCGGCCGACGCGGAGCCTGCAGCTGCAGATTCGCTCGATGCGGCGTGAGACTCTGAGCTCGCAGCCGCCGCAGCACTAGCAGCTGCAGCGCTTGCCGAGCTGGTCGCCGAGCTGGCAGAGCTGGTGGCAGAACTGGCCGAGCTGGTGGCCGAGCTCGCAGAGCTCGAGGCCGAGCTGGCCGATCCGGCCGCAGCGCTTGCCGATCCGGCCGCAGCTGAAGCAGAGGCAGCAGCCGCGGCTGCATCGGTAGCCGCATTGTTAATAGCCGTCGTCGTAATAACAGTCTCGGGGTTGCCGGTGCTCGAGTTAAAAGAGAGCACCTTGCCGGCTCGGCTGGTCTGCAATGGCAGCACCATGTTGATCGAACTCGGGTCGGTAACAGGCGCCAGGATTGCGCGCCCCAGGGCCTCGGCATTCTGTTGAGAAAAGATCACATTTTGATCTAGCGCCAGGTTGAGCGAGCTCGCTGTTAGGTCGCCACCAGTTACAAAATCGGTGGCGCGTTGAATGTCCCTGGCTCCGACAATCGTTACTCGAGCTGCCGGGTCCGGCGCTGAGACGAAAGTAATCGACCCGGTGCCGTTGGCATTGATCGTTACTGTGTAGTCGGTCGTGAGAGTCTTGAGCGTCGAATTGAGATAAACATCAATATCGGTTTGCACCAGGATCTCAAAGGTAAAAGCATAGGGCCCTACACCGGCCGAGGCCGTGTAGACGACGCGACGCACTACGGGTGAAATAGGATAATCTGGCATTAGTTTTCTCCTGCGTTTTTATAACCTAGAATGGTCGGTTTTGCCATCATTTCCTCCGTGGTGGTGGTTCGGCGGTAATCGCCTCAAAGTCGGGAGCCCGGTCGGGCGAGGTATCTCCTGGCGCCCACCAGTATCTTTGCCCGGTTTCCCGGCGGTATTTCGCCTCGAGCTGCCGCATCTTCTGCTTAGCTTCCGGGTCGCCCCAGGTCTGCAGCTGGTCCAGGACCAGGCGCTCCAGGCCCAGGCGCAGATACCATATCGAGGCGCCTGGCGTGTATCGGCCGGCGTAGCTGATAACCTCGCGGGCGAAGTTTGTGTCCTTGCCGGTGGCGAGCTCCTGCAGGTTGCCAATCGTTAGGCGGCGCGTGTCATCCAGGAATCCCACCACCGGGCCGGCAATGGTCTGTTCGAGTCCGCCGCCATGGCGGTTGACATCGTTAAACAGGAAGTCGCCCAGGATTCCAAGTCCGCCGCCCTGCAACATTGCAGCGCCCCAAAACTCCGGGGTGAGCGTTGTGCGCGGGTCCCGGCCTTTGCTGATCTCTTTGAGCTGCATGGCCAGGGCCCCAAAAAGGGTCGTCGAGATAATCAGGTCGGCCATGTAGGCGCCCTTTTTAGCAGCGCCTTCCTGGTTGACGGCGCGCATTACATGGGTGTGCAGCAGCGTAACCGGAAAATTTTTATACATGGCAAAGGACCTGGCCACCTCACCGATAAAGGTGCCTGGCCGGGATTCGCCGACCAGCATGGTGCGGCCACGCACCGAGCTCGAGGGCACCGCAAACTCGGTTTCGGACTGGATCATCTCCAGGAAGCGGGTGGCCATGCGGTCAGCCTGGCCATCGCCCAATCCAGTAATCTCGGCAATCTCTTCGGGTCGCATGAACTTGGACCCATCGTAATCGTAGAGCCCGGCGTTGCGGACGATGTCCCAGTTATCCGGGCCAAACCCGTAGCGGCGCATTGTGTCCTGCAGGGGCTTGTCGAGCTCGGTAAATTTCTTGCCCACCTGGTCGGCCATGTAGCCCATAAACTCCATGCCGAATGCCCACCGCCCGGCTTGCGTCCAGGGCGAGAGCAGCGTTATTCGCATCACTGTGTCGCTGATCCGCTGCGTGATTTCCGGGCCAGTGACATCGCCTACAAACCGCGCTTGCGCCGAAGAGAGACTTGTCCAGCTCTCAGCTATCAGGCCAAGGCGAGAAGCCAGGCGACCGCGTTCATCGACGCCCATAGGCATGATGTTTTCGATCACCCGCTTGACTACTCGCGCCGCAGGGATTGCGGAGGTTTTTGCTGCAATGCGCTGAAAGTTTATGTCGGTAACGGCCGAGACCGCAGCAGCGCCAAGCTGGGCCGCTTGAAGAATCTGCCTTGCACCGGCAAAGGTCCTGGCCACTGTGCCATCCACGGGCGACATGGTCGACCCATTGAGGATTGCATACATTGAGTCGAACTGCCCAAGCTGGCTGCGAGCTCGGTCAACATAGTTGCCCGACGGATCGCTCGCCTGGCGCATATTGGCGTCTTTAAGAACTGTCTGCTCAACGAATCTAACAGTGGCATTAGGGTTAGGCCCTAGGACCTCCATCATTGAAATGTCCCTGGCCATGCCCTCCAAGTGATTGACCATCGTCGCAAAGGGCTCGGGATTGCCAAAGCGCTCCTGATACTCAAGCCAGGCGTCGGCATTGCGGAAGGATAAAAACCGATGATCTTGTCTGCGGCCGGCCATGGATCTACCGCCACCCATACCCGAGGGTTTTACCTTAGACCAACCCTCGGTTGCGATTGAGTCATAGACCTCGTCAAGCGCGAGCTCGAGGCGTTCCGGCGTGAACTTCAATCCGGTGCGCTCGTCGATCATCTTCTCGGCGTCGAGCCTATCGCGAATAAAGTTTTTCCACTCATCCCGGCCGGCCTTGCGCACCAGCATCGACTCATGAATCTGAGGCATTCCCCAGTCTTTGCGCTTGGGGATTGCTCCGCCTGCTTTATTGAATCGCTGCCTGGCGTAGTCGGCTGCTTCGGTCCAGGATTGGGCGAGCTGCTTTGCGGACTGGTTTCCCGTGTCCTCGCCAAATACTTCACGCACCAGGTCGCGAGCTGTGGCCTTATTGCCCAGGTACCCTGTTGCGCCGCGGCGTCGGAAGGTGGCCAGGACATCGTCCATCTTGGAATAGATTTGGCCGAGCACCGCTTTGCGGCGCGCTTCGACATTGGAATACTTGGCAAACTCGTCTCGATCGAGCAGGGCTTGGGCAGCTTTGCCCAGGTCAGTCCCGCCGGCGTACTGCTGAAGATTGTTAGTTATCTCTTTCCAGTTGCGAATTTGCAACATCCGGACACGGCGCTTTTCAATCGCCTCTTTCTTGAGTGCGTCAAAGGTATCCCTGGCAGCTTGGGCGCTTGCCTCGGAAGAAGTCATGCGTTGGGCGTATTGCGCCTCGAGCTCGTCGAACAAGCCACCGGCCCGCGCAGCCTGGTCGGCCGTTAGCTTGCCCTCATTCTCGCCATTGTCAATACACTCGCGAAAGCTCATTTAACGCACCCTATCAATCGATCAAGCATTGATCTATCCTGGTCGAAATCGTTAAGAATGTCCCGGACTGTGGCAATCTCAGCGACTCGCTCACCTGTTACCGGGTCAATTTTTTCACCGATTGGCACCTCCAGGTCCATGAGCTCTTGATTTGCTTTGCTACCGGTATCAATTCGTGCTAAACTTAGGTCAGAGGTATCACTTATGAAATCGTCCAAGAATGTTGAGTTTCTCGATGTCGAGGGCATACCGGTCACGCTAGGCTCGGTAGAGGGTTTTGAGACCCTATACTGCGCCGCTTGGGACAAAGGCTCACCAAGACCTTTCCCTCCGGATTCAGCCAGGCGCAACGGCGCCCCAATCGACAAAGCAGAATTTGAACGGCTCAGAGCTGCTTCAAAAGCTGCGTCATAACTAGAAGCCATCCGAACATTTAACTCGTCAATCCTGGCAGCTTCAGCAGCCGTCGGTTGACGACGCTCTGCCAGCACTGTTGCTTCAATCGTTCTCACCTCTTCATACAAAGAGTGCATCTGCTTTTTCGCAGATGAGAACTCCGGAATCGTGATCTGCACCTCGGCGATATGGCCATCGATGTTGACATTCATCTTGATGTCTCGATAACCACCATCCAGGGCTTTTACATTCGGGTCGAGTAGATTGCGAAAGCCTGCATCCAAAACCTGATAGCGGCTGCGCAGCTCGCGCAAAGCGACGCCGGCTTGCTGGAAGTTATCCACGACAATCGTGGCCCGTAGCAGATCCTTGATCTGCGACGCATCGCCCTCATAGTCGAGGATTATTTTCTCTACAGCTCGAGGCGATCCCTTGAGATCCGCCTGCATATACTTGCCACTTACCAGGTCTGCAATCTCGCCATTAGTTCTATCGAATGCCTCTTTGCGCAGCGCCGCATCCTGGTAAAGATTGCGCAGCACCAGCTGCGCATCCGGATTGAGCTTGGCAATATCCTCTTCATTGAGCGATTTGGCCACATACTCATCGACAGTAATGGGCCGGCCGTTGTTGGGCATCTCGCCACGAAGATCGCCCTCGAGCTGCTCGCCCTGGCGCTCTGCGCCTTTAGACCCTGGACCTGTGTCGAATAGACCTAGCTCGTCTGCGCCCGGTTCTGAGAATCGATTGCTTTGCGCCTCACTTGTGAAATCGCCGCGATCTCCGCCATTTGGAATCCCTTCGTAATCGCCGCTCTCAATCGCTCTTCGGACTCTTTCGGTAAAGTCGCGGACAATGTCTTGAGCTTTGGCTCCGCCAGTTTCTTTCCAGTTTTGGGCCGCTCGGGTGAGAGCTTCTGAGATTGGCCCTTTTGTATTTGCGTTGGCTTGGATGATTGCAATGGCTTTGCCATAGATTTCCTCTTTTTCCTGGTTCGTTAATTTGGCTAGGGTATTCCCTGCCTCTTCAATCTCACTGGCATTTTTGACCAGCGTCGCAAATAGGTCGCGGTCCTTGCGGATTTCCTTTATTGCCTTGTCGAGAATCTTGGCCCGCTCTAAGAAAAGGCTCTCGGCCATGAGCTCATCGCCGAATAGTCCACCCTGCTCTGCAGCTCTTGCGAATCCAGCTTCACGCGCCTGGCGCACAATCTGCTCGGCTTGAGTCATATTGGCCGGCTCGAGGCGCTTGAGTAGGTTTAGGATCGAGAGCTGCTCATCCGGGTCGGGAATGTATCGCCCGACCAGTGAGGCCATGTTGGGCGGCACAATGTCATTGACCACGGCCATGAAAGCATTGGGCGAGAGATTCGATAGATCCTGCGCCTGGCGCACAAAGACGGACCGCGGTGGCAAAGTTTTGACTAGTTCGGGAGCATCGCGAAGTATCTTGGCTGCATCCAGTAGCGTGCCACTGCCCTCGGCCAGGTTTTTGCCTGCAGCTACAGCTCGCGCTTCGGCCGGAGTGTATCCATCGACCTCGCGCAGCTTAAAGGCATTGATCTGAATATCCTGCGTCGGATCTGCTTCTTGCAGTCTCTTTGCCAGGGCGAGGCGCTGGTGTCCGTCGGCGATAAATGTCCGTCCATCAGCGAACTCAAAGACAATCGCGGTATTCGCTTTGATCGGGTCCCAGCTCGTAATGCCTTGCAAGCGCTCAGTCACGCCCATAATGTCGCCGCCCGATTTAAACTGGAAAAGCTCAGCATCGACCAGCAGCTCGTTGGGCTTGTAAGAAAAAACCTGGCTGTTTATCCGGTCGTGATAGTTAATGTCCCTGATTGGCTCACGCTCGCCCTGGGGCAAGTTGTTGGGCAGCTTGGAGACATCATTCTCGACCACGGCGCGGTAAGCGCTGCTCACCCGGACATTGTGCTCTAGGTCTCCGGCGTCATCCTTAATGCGATTGGCAGAGGCTATACTCGCCTCGTCGTCGACGATTTCCTTAACTTTTTTGACCAGCGAATCTATCTTATACGGGACGCCATCTCTGTTGGCCTTGTACTTGCCGAGCACTTCAATGCCCTTGACAATTTGATCTTTAGTAAAACGAACAGCAGGCTTGGCACCGAGCACGCCGGCAGTAATTACGCCAGCGCCTACCGCAGCTGTGCCGACATTAGTTGCAAAAGTTGTCCAGTCATAGGGCAGCTCGAGCTCTTTGTACCAGTCTCTTACTTCGGTTTGAACGATAGCTTCTGATCCAGCAGAGACAATCGATTGAAAAAATATCTCTTTCATAGCGGTCCATGTTGCGCCGCGTGTATACAGCAGGTCCACACCTATTGCACCGAGCTGCACCGGGTCTGAAAGAACAGATACAGCGCCCGCAGACATCTCTCCCAAGAATCCTGCAAAGGTCTGCTTTGCCGCCACATCTTCGCTAATGTCTTTTGCCTTGATGGCTTTTTTCTTGGCAGACTCGAACAGCGACTCGTCCGATGTCATCTGATAATCGGGGAACAGGTCCGGCCGATTTTTCACATAGTCAAGAACTTGCTTGCTGTAGTAGTTGTACTGCTTGGCCCCTGATTCCGAGCTGGCCTGGTATCCGCCTAGAACATTTGCAGGGTTAAAAAATTTCTTTCCAGTTTTAGCTTGAATATCATCAACGATTGGTTGCCATTCGCCTTGCAGGTTTATGGCCCTGGAATTACTTTGAGCTGTTCGTTTGAGAGCTTCACTAGCTGCACTAAAGTTTTCAACGAAGCCGGTGTCCTCGCCGCCAGGCGCAATGCCGCCGATGTTAGGGATTTGTCGAAGATCGTCGTATACGAAGCTCATCGTCTCTTCCGGTCAATAACTCGACTGGACAATACTCTTAAATCCAATATCAAGGGCTGGCCATCTTCAACCCCGAAAGCTACTGGGTTTGATTTCTTAGTTGGGTTGTCATAAAACACAATCGCTTTTTCGTTGTCCATCGAAACAAGATATGCCTTACGCAAACGCTCGAGAGTATATGGCCTGCCCTTCTCATCTTTCGGCATCGATCCTGCAGCTGCTTGAAAATCTTCTAGAGTCGCCTCGTCGATGATGTCCTCAAAATCGTCTTGTGGAACTGTGCTGGGGATGGCGAGCTTGATTCCGCGGTACTCGATGATCCCGCCGCGCATCCGACCATCCTTGTACATTATGCCGCCAGCTGCCTCCTGGAATGCTTGACGATAAAGATCGGCGTCAAAAACTGTTTTGTCCATGCCGATAGACCGAGAAAGATAAATTGCATCAGCGGTCTTGACGATTGCCTGCCGCGTTCTGGGCGCGTAGAGATAAGCGCCACCAAGCTGCTCAGCCAAAATGTTTTTCTTTAACGATGCGTCGCCAGCACCTTCAAATGGTTTGACGCCCTCTTTAGCAAGCCTGATCCCGTTGAGCGCATCGACCATGGTTTTATTACTGGCACCAGCATTGGCCAAGCCACCAACATGGGCAAGCTCTGAGGAAGTTTGAGAAATTTCCTGCATAAGCAAACGGGTGTCTTTCCCAAATGCCATGTTTATGGTGCGAATAAGTGCAAGCTGTCCATTCACTGTTGAGTTTTCAATAGTTGAGCTTAACAAAGCAGCTTCATCACTCGACAAAAATTTTGGCTCTTTTAAGCCCTGCGTCGCGGCAAAAGCTTTGGACTGGCTAATCCTCTCTTTTACTTGCGCAGTAAATTGAGCGCTTGCAGCGTCAAATTGCTCTTGCGTAGTGGCACCGGCAAACACGCCAAAATTCAGCGTCTTAACCTCCGCAAACCCGGTGCGATTCATCCTCGAGACCGGGTCCTTTTCCAGGTCGGTGCGCAGCCCGGTAAATGCTTTCCGGGCCACATCCATCAGCATGGCCTGCTCAATGTTCGCGCCCCCCGCGGTTTGCTGCTCGGCGTTGCGAATCCAGTCACCGAGCTGCGCCTGATTCATCTTGCTAAATGCAATGGACTGTTGGCGCAGCACGCCCAAATAATTAGCCTGGCGGATAAGATCCTCGCCGGCACCAGCTCCAAGAGCTGCGACGCGGCGCTGAATGTCACTGACCACTGCCTGATCGGGGATCGCGCCCAAGCTAAAAATGCGCATCGATTCTGTGATGTCGCCCTTAACCTCGGTGCGCAGCGCCCGGAATTGCGCGTCTCGAGCTCGAAGGTCCGCCTCAAACTCATTGACCAGGGCGTTAATCTTTGCAGGGTCAATGCCGCGGGTAATTCGATCCGTCTTGATCGGGCCACCCTTTTCGTCGAACAAGTTTCCGACCGGGCCCTTGCCCAAGTCGGTTTGAACCGATTTTAAGAACGCAGCCTTGTTAGGCGATTTTTCATATTCTTTGCGGAGCCTGGCGATATGGAAGTTTTCCACCGCGGCGATGATGTTTCGCTCAGTGTCGACTCGGCCAAGATTGCCGGCAATTGCGAATTTCCGAAGATCATTGATCTCTAGGAAGAGCTCATTCTCTGCGGTCGTCTTGCCGGAAGCTCCGAGCCTGGCAATGTCATCGACCCGCTGCGAGACGCCCCTGACCGCCTTGGCCTGCATCTCTTTGGCAACGCGGTCGTTATATACCTCGGAGATCTCGAGAAACGCCGTGTCTCTTGTGCGCTGCAGTCCAGCTGAAACGCGAGCTCGGATCTTCGGATCGAGCATCGAGGTGAGCGAATCAAAGCCAAGCGCAATGTCACCAGTCTCGGCCAGGAAGTTGATCGGGTCGGCGTTGGGGTCCTGCTTGTACTGACTAATCTTTTGGGAGAACATCGACCGGCCCTGGTTCTCGAGCTCGAGAGCCAGGACCTCATTAGCCTGTTCATAAGCGGCGCGATCGAAAAGCGTGCGCGGCGTGCCTTTTTCCTTCGCCTGGGTAAGAACGGCCTTGGCCTGCTCTACTCCTACTACAGACTCGCGGCCTGCCTGGACGGCCTCTTGTTGCCCGATCTTGGTAGCATAGTCAATAACGCGATCGAGCACCTTACCCTGGGCCTGTTGTAAATTCCTGCTCTCGCGCATCAAAGGCGAAAAATCAGCGGCCCGATACGGGTCGATTTGCACCCCTCGCTGTCTATAAACTGGAAGTCGCTCGGCCATGGTTATGATCTAAATAAAGAGAATTTGCTACCGGGTCCACCGGCTTGCGCGTATGACATCCCGGCAGATCCAAGCGTGCCAATTGCGCTATAGAATCCAGCTTCTCTAGCAGCTGCACCGGAAGCTCGATAGATATTCGCCTGGAATCCGGCAGACGCCGCGGCGAGCTTGGCATTCTCTTGGGATATGTCGAACTCTGTGTAGCCCTCTCGCAGCGCGTAGGTCTGCAAGCTGCCGGCCGATCCGCTCATGGGGTCAATTGCACCAGCTGCGCCTCGAGCGTTGATCGTCGACATAGTGCGACGAATTGCGTCGAGAGTCTTAACGCCTTCCTCTCGAGCTCGAATTGCTTCGGTGCGACCCTTAATTTCCTCCTGCTGGGCCTGGGCCTGATAGATCGCCTCTTGCTGTTGGCCGGCTTTAATTTGTCCGATGGCTCCAACTACTGATGCGAGAATGGCTAATTCCATGGTTATTGTCCTACGGAAATTTTGTACTCAAGATTGAGTAGGTTAAATTTCAAAGGGATCGGCTGTGTGACAGTGATCGTCCCCTCGTCGGTAAATCCTAGTAGCGGACCAGCTCGCTTAACTCCGGTGTACTCAGTGATCGCCTTATCAAGAACATCCTCTCCAAATTGGCGAAACTCCACCTGGTTATCGTTAATCGTCATTGCCTGAGTTTGGTACAAGTCGGCGTTGATCTCGATGATGCGCTTCTTAAATCCGCGGATCGTGCCGGATTGAAGCTTCGCCTCGACCGGCATGGTCTGAACCTGAATGTTGTAGTTAAGCCCGACACGCCAGGAAGCGGTGGCAGCTGTAGCAAATGTCACCAAACCGCCGGCCGGTACAGTCTGATCGGCCTCGAGAACTCCGTCGCGAATGATCTTGACGGACTTTGCAACCAGGTGCGCCACTGTTGCGCTTGCGCCGCTGGTGTTGGCGAATGATGCGCAATCAAGGGTTAGGTCTCGATTAAAAGCTTCTACATAGTATGCGTCGGCAGAATTGATCGAGCGCTTCACTACGACATAGACTGTGTCGACATCGACGGCCACTGTTTTGAATTGGCCGTCGGTTGTAAGCTGCGAAGGTGCGATCACATTCTGCGAGCGCAGCAAAGAAATGTTCATGATCGAGCCGTCGTCACCATTAACCACAAATAAGCGGTCTGTGTCATCGGTCGAGGTGGCGCGCTTGAGCGCCATGTCCACTGGATTCTTGACCAGGTGTCCGGAAAGCAGCGTCACATTGTTGGCAATGTAGGTCGCTTCTGTGTCGGTAAAGAGCAGCTCGTTGATACTCTTGCCCTGGCGCTGCAGAAAAAGAGTGCCGGAATCTAAGCCAATCACTGGGAAGTTATTTTTTGCACCAATCTTAGTGGCAGATCGAACAATAAAATTTGACGGAGTGATCGGGTCGAGAAGCGCCTGCGGAACATAGAACTCGCCTCCAATAGTAAAAACTTGAAGATCACGGCCGGAATAAATATCGGTAATTGTGTTGAGCTGCGAAGTGTCGATGGTGGCCTCAAGCGCCTCATCGTCAAGCCCCTCGGCATACTCAAAATTAAAAAAGTCGTTGACCCTGGAGCCCCAAATAGTAGTCGGCCTGGATTTGGCCCCACCAAAAAACAGTCGCCCCTCATGAAAGGTTGCAGACCTTGGCCACCCACGGCCAGCCGACCAGGTGTTTTCGTAGCCGGCTTCTTTAAACCAATTGCCTTGTTGGATGACATCGGTATTAAAAAATGGGATCTCTGTGTGGGCCTTAACTGTTTTGTTGTCAACATACTCGACAATCTTTGCTCTGCCCTGCGGATTTGCGTAAATGTATTGGCCAACATCACCGGCCACAAAATAAGCACTCTGCGAAACCAGCGTCACATTGCCACTCGTTCCGGATGGCGTTAAGTGACCTACAGCTGGAGTTGAAGAAGTAATTGTAAAGGCGTACTGAGGGATCTTCTCGAAGGTCAGGGTACTAACAGTCCAGCTCGCATCATTCGCGCCGCGCACGAATCGAACCGGCTGCATATCCTCTTGCACGAAAATGATTGTGTCGGCAGATTGCGCGAATTTAAGGCCAGGAATTATGGCCGCAGTAAAAGCAGCGACGGCCAGGTAATCGAGACCTGTGGCGTTGATGTTTGTGACTAGCGCCTTGTTCTTGAAGATATAGACCCGGCCAGGAACGATGGCGAACATATAGCTATCGTTGACATTAAACTGAAATGGGACCAGGCGAACAGCTTGCGATGCAAGATTTGCGGGAAGAGTGGAAATATACTGCAGACCTTCCCGCCGGCGAGCTCCACCTTGGGGCTGCACGACTACATTGGTCGCTTTCTGCAGCCCGTTGTAATACTGGTTTAAATCAATACGGCCGCGCAGCAGTGGGTCGATCTCACCGACAACGAAGTTAGTCTGAATGAGAACAACCCGACTCATTAAAGAAGCCTAACGCTAATCAACGGGAATGCGTCGCGATCGTCCAAGCTGATAGAAGGACGGCTCTGCGAATCGATCGACATACACTGGCGAAAATATCCGCCGCGCATATTCTCTTCGGGCAGACCAAAAGCCAGGCGTTGATAGTATTCGGCCTTGGTGAGCTGGTCGGTCACTGTCTCGGCGAAATTCGCGGCCAGCACATACTTCATCAAAGTGACGAAATAGCTCGGCATATCGCTTTCGAGCGTGCGGTATTGGTAGTCAATCCACGCCTCTTCGATGTTGGTTATCACCTTATCCTGCTGCACATCGAACTCAACAGTAGACCCAACGCCGACATTCTCATCGGGAAACACGGCTCGCACTCCTGCCAGCCTATCGCCTGGCAGCTGGTATGCGTACCTCCAGCCAAATGCCGGGGCGTCGACAAGTTGGGCCAGCTGTGTTTTCTTTAGGGTAAAGGTCCATGGGTGCATACAGAGCACCATGTCCCGAATGCCGTCATAGAGTCGGTCGCAGATTTGCGCCGAATCGTTTGTCTCGGTAAAGGAAGTCAGGGGCTTTGCGCCAAGAAAAATTAGCGCATCTGAACAAATTGAAAGCTTGGTATCACCAGCAGCCATTTCAAACCCTCGAATGAAATCCCGAGAGAGCCGAAGCTCTCCCGGGGTGTTGCTGGTTAATCTGCGTCGGCTACACTAACAGCGGTGCCGTCCGACACATCAACCACGCCGGAGGCGTTGCTGAGAACGATCACCAGGGAAGCGGTGGGCGTTGCAGTGTCGAAGCAGTAAATCATGTCGCCAACAGAGACGACATCAGATACAGCGTTGAAATACCCCGTGGTATTCACATCGGCAATTGCGTCTGCCGATTTGTATCCCCACATAACAGGCGCGTTTCCGCGCTTGGAAGTGTTGCCAATGGGGCCAAAGTTGTCGCGATTAAATGCCATGATCTACTCTCCTTTACTCTGTGCAAGTGATCTTGACAATGCCCTCTGAGTCGATCGCAACCGACCCGGCGCTGAACATCGAGGCGACCAGGAAGGAGGTTTTCTCAGGGATATAGTCAACACGGCTGGTTTGGTTCATGCCAATCGCCATTCCGACGGAATCGCGATGGAAGGCATAAACAGTCCGGTCGGCGCCCGAAAGGGGCAAGCCACCCTCGTCGCGATCTCCAAGCGTAATGAACTTAAAGCCCAAGAAGGTATCGAGCTCACCATTGACCAGGGCCTTAACAGTGTTGAAGTCTTGGCTGGTAACGGAAGTCAAACCGAGAAGGGCCGACAAGTTGTTGGCGTGAATAACGATCGAGCGACCTTCCATCGGCACATTCTTGCTGTCAAGATACTTCTTGGCGGCACGGAGTTTACCGACATTGAGGTTTGAGTTACCACCGGTCGAGCCGTCATCTGCGATCGTCTTAGCAACAGTGCCAGTCGAAGAAGCAGCTGCCAGTGCGTCGAGCACGACCTGATCCATACGACGGCCAATAGCACCCGAGACAACCTGCACCAGCTCTTGACGCTCGTTAAAATTAACGCGCTGCTGGTGGAATATGTCTGAATACTCAGCCGCAATGTAGTCGGTCATCGACGCAGTGACCTGGGAATAGGTCACATTGAGAGGCGTCACATCGGTTTGAGGGATACGGACAGAGGCGGTGCCTTTGCCAATCTTGGGGAACTTAACAGTCGAGCCTTCGACATTGGTACGCTCGCGAGTAATGCCGGCCAGTGCGCGTTGAGCCTGATAGGCTTGCTTCACTTCGCTATCGAACAATGTAACAAAGGCATTAGAGATAGAAATAGCCATCTCAATTTCCTTTCATCAAAGTTAAAAGTAAAAAGTCAAAAACCACTTTTTGCTTTGCGATTGTCCGATTCGGGTCGCTATGCGTAGCAACGGGCCGAATGGTTGTCCGTTTGGCGGATTATCAAGAAAAAATGGCTGTAACGCAATATCGTTACAGCCATTTAGCTCAGAGTGAGTAACTCTTAGCGACCAGCTTCGCCGTACATGGCGTAAACCATGTCCTCGACCTTCTTGGTAAAGGCGGCGTCTTTGCCATATTTTGGATCGGCCATCATAGACTGGACATCCGACATCGAAACCTTTTGGTTTTCCTGCATCTCGATGCCTGGAATATCGGTCTCCATGTAGCTCGCCCGAATCTTGTGCAGCGCTGAGATAAACGCCGCATTGTTACTGGCCTTGCCCATTGCCTCGAGCTCGTCGTTATTGAGAGTCCCGGCATTGTGCAGCTTAGTCAACCACTGCTCAGTGGACTGAATTACCTTATCCGCATTGCGGCCAAGTTTCTTCATCTCCTGCTCGCGGTTTACCTGGATCTTTTCCTCGAGCGCCCCAATATGATCCGAGTACAAGCTCACCAGCTGGTCGAACTGGTCTTGACTCAGGCCCTGCTCTTTGGCCAGGCCGACAAAATCCTTTAGCATCGGATCATCGTCGGGCACGCCCTTGTCCTTTAGACTGGTTACATCGTACTTTCCGTCTTTGGGAGCCTTGTGCTTGCCGGCCGACATCTTGGCGCGCAGCTCTGAGTAGGCTTTGGCCAGGCCCTCGACATCGGGGCCATCATCTTCGGACCAAAAATTTTCGGGGAAAAACTCGGGGCGGACAAATTCGATTTCTTCTTCGTCCTCTACCACCTGCTTTGCGTCGTTTGGGTCCGGCTCCAGGTGCGGCGCGGACAGATCATCGACCTTGCTTTGCGGTTCTGTTGGCTTGCTGCTTATGTTTAGTAGTGAATCACCATCTGATTTTGCTTCTGTTGCGGCCTGATTGTCGCCGGTATCGGCGGTCGGGTTATCGCTCATTTAGACCTCGCTCGTTTAATGCGCCGCTCCAATTCCCGGACTAGGGAGTTTTGCCCTTCTCGGGCATACCCATGGGAGGCATCCTCGCCCGGATACCAGGTCGGCTGTTCGATAGTGATAGACCGCAACCACTCAAGCAGCTTCACACCATCCTCGGTTGAAAAGACGCGAGTAATCATGAGATCGACCTCATTTTCCTCGGACGCCTGCTTCTTGGGCTCCGCTTCGCGCAGCCCCTCCCATCCTTCTGCCATCATGTTTTACGCTCCTTGAGGCCCGGCTAATTGTGGCTGCTGAGCTCCGGCCATTTGGGCTTGCGCCGCCTCGGCGAGCTGAGCTGCAATTTGCTCTCTCTCTTCTTTTGAATTTAACAGGTAGCTCGGCACACCAAGCCGGTCAGCCAGGTAATCGGCCAGGGCATCCTGCTTGATCGCGAGCTGCGCACCGAGTCCGACGCCATTGGCCACTTGCACAAATTGCAAGACATCATTCACCTCTTGCATATTCTGCGCCTGGGCCAGGGACCCGGTGGGCACAACCTTGACCTCGGTGCCATCGATGCGCAACGGGAAGTCGAGAATGCCCATCTCATCGAGCACCTCCATTGTGCGACGCACAATGGGCTGCATCACCTCAGTGATAAGCCGGCCGTAGGCGGGGCCGATATTCTGCGAGAGCTCTTTCATCCGCTCGGCTACCTCGGTCGCCGACCTGGCGCTCATCGTATCGGGGGGCAGCGTGTCGTCGAGCAACATTTTCTTGATCGCATTGACCAGGTCGTTAATCACCAGCTGCGACACATTAAAGTCACCGCCGGAGCGCAGCGGACGCAAACTCTCGCCCTGGGGTCCGCCGTTGCGCGCCACGGGAATCACCGCGCCTGGCGCAATCTTGATCGTCGCAGGGTTCAAGACGCCGTCGTCGGCCGCGGTATAAACGCCGGCCACGGAGATCGAGGCATTCTTGAGCAGCAGCTCTTTGACCTTATTCAGAGTCTTGATGTCGGGCAGCGCGTTAATCAGCGGTCCGCGGCCATAAACCTCACCGGCCACCTTCATATAACGCCCCACCACCCATGGCGAGCTCTTCTTGAGCACGCGATAGACCAGCTCTTCCTTCGATTTTGGGTCGATCACATAGTAGGAAACTATCCGCCTGGCGTAATCGTGGATCGTCGCCTCGAGAAGGTCGACCTCATCCTCGGGTTTGCGGTCGATCTTGGCCTGGAGCTGCGGAGGAATTTTCGCGTCCTTCCATTGCGTTGTGATCGCCTCACCCTTGACGCGCAGCTTGCGGTAGAGATTGTCGACAACCCCATGCTGGCCCTCTTCAAAGGCGACCAGGTATTGCGGCACCGCGGTAAAACGCACAGGCACATCTTCGTCGCCAGGCATGATGAGCATAACGCCGGTGCCGACGGCCATATCGAGCAGCATCTCCGAGATCGCCAGGTCAAAATTGGTCTGCCGGAGGATCTCGAAGAACTTGTCGGAGTAAATGTCGAGCGCATCGGCCACCTGCTTGCGCTTGTTGGCCGGAATCTCGGAGCCAGGCGTGAGCTGCATCCACTTGCGATACGGCGGGAACAGCCCGCTCTGAATGCGATTGGCAAAGCGCTGCGTCGAATTGATCGCAGTCGAGTCAAAAACGCGAGCTCGCTTGTTTTGCCCTGGTGTCTTGCCTTCATAGTGACCGGAATAGAGATTGCGTTGCGGCAGCGCGAACTCGTAGCACTCTTCATAAATCGAGCGCCACAAATCCTTGCGCGCGTCGGCGAGCTCGGATCGCTTCAAAACCTCTCGGACCGACATCTTGCTCATTTTTTACCCTTCATTCGCTTATACCTGGCAGACAATGACGCCGCCTTTTTCTTCGCATCGGCCGTGGAGCTCGCGCCCCATGCCCTTAACGACAGTAGCTTGCGCGTCGGGCGACCCTTTTCGTCATAGTCCGGGCCAGGATTACCGGCCATGCGTGCAAGAAACGACGCCTTACGGCGCAGCTGCTCGCCACCAGCGGGCGATCCCTTGACCGGTGGCTTGAGATTGGCGCCCTCTTTTCTCTTAAAGTAAGCCCGGCCGGCGGCATTTAATCCGCCCTTCGGGTTCTGATACTTCTTGGCCGGCATTACATCTTTACGCGCTTGCGCTTGAATTTGGAAGCCATCTCGGACTTGTCATCCGTCTTGACCTGGCCACCGGATTCACGCGCAAAACGCTGCGCAGCTGCAGCGCCAGCCTTGGTATAGGCAAACTTTTTCATGAGCTTGCCATCCTTGCCATATACGCCAGGCATATCAACCTCCCCCGAGCTTGTCTTCGCCCGGGATACCGAGCGCAGGATTCTCACGCTCCTGGCTAAAGAGCAGGCGCATCCCGCCGGTGCGGCGAGCGCGACTCGAAGCTGCAATTTGGCGCTGCTTGGTGGCCTCTTGCTCAGCAACGCGCTTTTCTTGCTTGGCCTGAGTTTCAGCAATCTTAGGATCGGGAGCCGGTGGACTAGGACTAGAGAACAGACCGCTCATTTTTTAACCTCCGCATCATTAAATAATCTTCCCCATCGGGACCAAAGGCCGTCAATGTAGCCTCTGACCGAAAGTATAGGAACTTGGCCCACTCAATCGCACGAACATTAGATGAACGAACCAGGATTTGAATGCGTCGCAGTCCCATTGTGGTTTCGCAATGGTTGAAGAAAGCACGCGCTAACCTGCATAGTGGTACCGCCACGGCACCAATATCCTTGTCAGGGATCATCCAAGCCTCTACCAAACCGGGCCAAATGGGAATAACCCCGAAAGAGAGCATCGGTTTGCCGTAATAAACCCCTGTAAAGCAGGGTCCGAGCTCACTTTGACCCCGTAAACGCCCCATCCAGTCCGGCACAGTGTGTTTTGTGATCTCGTCGTGCTCATTCAAGCTCATCATTGAGACATGGCCGTAGAAAAACGGGACCACCTTTCCACCGAGAGGCATCCGCTGCTGGTCCCAAAACTCGCCCCAGTCCGTCATAGCACATCAAAATCGAAGTCGGCCGTGAACATCTTGCCTTCATCGGCGCGAATCCCGCTGCGGGTGAGCCGCTTGTACTCACCACCGCCCAGCATCAGGTAGGAAAACGCATCGCCCACATGGGAGTGCTGGTTCTTGTTGGGCGCATCGCGGAATCTTTCCTCGCCGGCCACGCCAACGCGCTTGAAGTGATACCCACCAGCCAGGCTCTTGCGCAGCTTGGGGCAATTCCGAGACACGCGAAGCCCTGGCTTGCGGTCGATCAACCGAATCATGGGCGCAGCTCCAGCTTCGCGCCGCACGCCGAAGTCATTCGTGGCCGCGGGCTGCACCTTGCTAAACCCGAGGGTCCTCAAGTGATCGAAAGCCGTCGTCTCGAAGATTGGATCGCGCGCCTGGCCGGCCGGGTCGCCAGTCAAAATCACCTCGGCGCGCGGATATTTCATATTCAGCTGGTGCAGCAACATCTGCCCGAAGCGCTGCAATCCCATATCCTCTGTCACAATCTCTTCTAGGATATGCCAGGTTCCGGAGGGGAGCTTTTGCCCAATCACCGCCGCGGGCGTCAATCCAAAGTCGCAGCCAATCAGTAACGGCAGCTCGGGCGTGTAGCCAACATCATCCTCGACCATGGTCGAATCGTCGTACTCGGGCCAAACCGCCTTTCCCTCTTGCACATAAACATACTGCGCCCCGATATAGCAGCGAATCCAATCAAGATTTTTACCACCGAGCTGCTGCTCGTAGTAACCAGGCGGCAGATTCCTGGTGTTCTCCGCCTTCGAGTTATTGACCCAAAACTTTCCCGCGGCAGGGATCGCGCCTGGCGCCTCAGAAGAAGCCTCAACCATCCCGCCCGGCTGCGTATAAAAATTCCACTTGTACTTCCCACGCACCGGTTCCTTCTCCGCCAGGCGATACCACCAGCCATCATCATCCGGCGGGTTCGTGTCGGCCCATATCCCACGCCAACTGCAACCGCCGTTGATCTTGCTCGGGAATCGTCCGACGCGAGCAGTCAATCCCTGCAACACTGCAAGCGGCAATTCCCTGGCCTCATTGCACCAGCCACCAGTCACCTCAAGCGACAAGAGCTTGCGAACCGATTTAGCGTCATCCAACGCCAAAAAAATCACCTCACAATCTAAACCCGGGACTCCGTCTCGGCTCGGCAGCTGCAAGTGATGCGTGATAGGGGGAGACCATCGGATCGGCCCCCATATATGCTCGGGAAAAATCTCCAGCCATGTCCGGATCGTAGTGGTGCGCAACTCCCCATAGGTGTTACGAATGACCACCCATCGGGTGTAGCGGATATTATCCACTGGGGAAGGGGCCTGGCGCACCGCTCGCAACAGTATCTCCGAGGCGCAAGCGTAAGACTTTCCCGATCCAACAGGGCCCATAAGCCCTCGGAAAAACGAATCGTCCGATAAAAACTTAGATGTCGTTGGGCTGGTCGAAAAATCAAGACTCAGATCCCCAAGCACATCCAGCCCAGCATCAGTCCGCGTCCTTCTCTTCGTCGCGCCCCTCGTCCTTGGCATAAATCACCTCTTCCACTTTATGCAGATTCAACTTAATCCCGATCATCGTCGGGCGATTCGACTCATCTTGCTGCGGCTCATTCAACCCCGTGACCCTGGCCATCATCCGCAACGCCGATAACTTGTCGTGCATCTCAACCTCGATCGCATTCCCATACTTCCCCGGCGTGATCTTGACCTTCTTAATCGCTTTGCGTACCTGCGTCGGCAATTCCTCGCTCGCCTTGAGAATCGCCACATCACCAGTCCAGCTCACCACATCCGTAATATCCGAGCTCGCGATATGCCCGAGCTCTTCGAGTACCCGCTCCTGATTCTCCGGCGTCGCAATCAGAGCTCGCGCCTGGCGCGTCGTGAGCTTACTCATCCTCGACCCTTAATTCGATCGTGGTGAATACGAACTCACAGGCCAAACATTTGCGCCGCCGAAAAATATAAGTCTCCGACCCATCCTCGTTCCACCGCTCTCGCGTCTCGAGGACCTCCGTCTTATAGGCCAACTCACTTGTCTGACACTGGTGGCAGATCAACTGTCCCTCCCCTTATCAAACCAATGTCCGCATCAATGGCCCGGTGAAGATCCTCTTCAGCCTTCGCACTACACAGAGCTCGATTCAAATAATCAAGTTCACCTTTGGTCGACGCCAGGC
>Ga0194115_10002824_pt1 | contig 20201 bp, 25 predicted proteins | sample TA2MahsurfametaG_3_FD_148656 | JGI IMG/M metagenome (GOLD analysis project Ga0194115, IMG submission 148656) | Freshwater microbial communities from Lake Tanganyika, Tanzania - TA2015002 Mahale S4 surface | ecosystem: Environmental > Aquatic > Freshwater > Lake | place: Tanzania: Lake... | reverse complement strand
TAATTTCAACGTCGATAGTCACACGTCCGTCGTTGACGCGATGACTGTCTGCCGTGAATGGATATTTATCTAAGCCCGAATCAAACACTCCAGAATTATCATCATTGATACGCAGCCAAAACCTATCTAGCCCAAGTGGCGTACTGATTTTTAGTTCAGAATTATTGAGATTTTGTATCATTTTTAGATTCTAGCCCATGGTCAAGTCAATATGAGCTAATTAACTATGGGCCTTTCTTGGTAGATTGACCAGTCTGCATTTGGCGCAATATTTGGCTTGACAGGGCTTAGATTCATGCTTATCACAATTCTTGGGATGCTTGAATTGTGCCTCGTGGTCATGTGATTTAGGTATGAATTAAAGATTGTAAGCATGCCTTCTTTTGGCTCAATCATCACGGAACTATTCATATATCCACACCAGTTTGCAGAAAATACCAGTGCGGCAGAGCCATCCGGAACCTGTGGATAATACGATACTGAAAAATACTCTTCCGGATATATGTGGTGTTTTTTGTGATGGCAGTGCGCCATAACGCTTTTACCTTTATCAAGAAGTATTGCCCATAATTCGTCAATTTGATGGGCGCGTCCACCAACCCTGTCCACTGCGGCAATCACTGCTTTTTCGAGTTTTTCAAACTCTTTGCTTCTTGGGCATACGGTGTCCTCGTATTGTATAAATCCGCTCCAGTTATACCGCTCATCACCAGACGGCACCGCATATCCATATTCTTGTATTTCATGTACAAGCTTTTTGTTGTCAATATCATTTAAAATTGTTGTAAATATACCCTGTGTTATGAGGGGTGTGTATGCAAGCTCTTCACTCATAGAAAAACTTATCTAACCCAAGTGCGGTCGGTGGGTTGTTTTTGTGCCACACATTGATAACCATTACTTCGCGTTTTCCGGACTTTGCTGGAGTCGTTGAATGAAGAACATGGCCTGCATCGAAATTAATAAACCTATTGCCCCTGTACGCAATTCTTTCTCTTTGCTCAATTGGAGAAATGTTGCGGTCAATGCTGTCTCGCTCAAGTATCATTTTTTGTCCGTCAACCAATACGGACTGATGTATCTCTAGAAATCCACCATCTTTATTATCGCAACCGTACCAAATTCCACCAGCATGTGGTCCAGAAAACGTCTTGGAATCCGCGTACAAAAACGTATCTTCGTCGACGTGGACATCCAAATATTGGCCGGGAAGATACGTCCTGGTCCAATATTCAAATCCCAATATCTCATCTTGTCGCGCTGGGAGTCTATTTTCCCATAGCTCCTTGATTACTCTTTTTTTTAGAGTGTTTGCTTCGGATAACCACCACCCATCCCAAAACATATACGGCGCAAAACAACTAGCTTTTTCATCGTGGTAGGAATTTAGCTCTGTTGCTATTTTCTCGCCTGGTCCCATCGATTCAGGGAAAAATAAGCAGTCCCCAAGCACATCAAGATAGAGATTCCTGCTGATTGCATCGTCCAATATCTGCATACATTCTTTTACAACCCTTCGATATCTGGAAAGCGAGCCCTGAGATACGTCATATCAAAGTCGAAAAACAAAACTAATCTATCTTTGTCTCCGTTGTGTCTGACTGAATGCATATATGGGCGACCGTCTTTAAATGCTAGTATTTTTCCTTCTTCCCAAGTTCTGCTTTTATCCCCTACTGTCAAAATACATTTTGGGTCATTGATTAATGACAAATGACATCTCATATGTTCATCTGCTCCAAAGTGTGGATTGATTGTTGTCCCTGGCTTAACCAAGCTGTAGAAAGCTCCAGAACATTGCCCCTCGTCTGCAAACTCATTAACTATTTTATTGAATGTTGGGAATTTTTTTCGAGAATCTTCGAGATGTTCTGGAATGGTTCTTTTTGTTTTCCATTTAAGCACTTTACGAATGTAATTAGTATTTGCCCATTGAACATTAATGTCTTCTTTTGGCATTGTTCCAGCTGCAAACCCCTCCCATACGCCGTCATGCAATTTTTCATTTCCCTCCCTGGCGCTGTCGGGTGTTGTGGCTTCGCGACTCGACTCTTTATCTATTTGTCCGCGGTTAGAAATGGCGAATTTGGGAACCGAAAACCTGGTAATGCTATCAGTCGTATTGTTGTTGTTGTGAGAATCCTGTACAAGGTATTCATCCCTTATTTTTATCCAATTTTTTTCAAGTTCAATACATACGGGTATTGTTGAGATTATCTCATCCCAAAACTCTGGAGTTTTATTTTTCATAGAAAAATACTAGCCCAAAACTTCAATTTTTAATGAATACAGTTTGTCCGTAACCGTTCGCTAGGTGGTATGTATAGCCGTCTTGCTCTTTAAGCAAATCATGCATTCTTGAATATGGGTGAATATGAAAGTCTTCTCTATACAGTTTTGTATTGTGATTTGAACAATCTATCAGCAATGCACCGCCGCTATTTAATGACGAAACCATATCCAAGAGCATCGAGTCGCTGCCAACAATTGACCACGCCCAAGCAACAATCATGTCAAATTTTTCAACTCCAAGGTCTTCGCGGTCTATTACGTCATATTCGTAATCATCTTGATTTCCCCAATCAATAATGCTCTCAGCATAAAACAAGTAACAGTTGTTCATTACACAAATCGTCGAGTTGGGGAACTTGGCTTTATAAACAGGAATCGCAAACATGTCGGCACTAATAAATAACACGGAATTCGGTTTATGCGTAAAAAGAATCTGCTCTTGTGCAATATGCTCACATTCAACTACTGCTAGCCACTCTGGTTCCATATTTTTGATTAGTTCATATATCCAGAAGGTATTAAGACCAGCAACTGCCACATTTCGCTTATCAATATTTATTGACGTTAGGTAATCGGATACATTTTCGCCAACCTCGGACATCATTTGTTTGAAGTCAAACCAACTTCCCAGAGATGTTTTTGAGCTCTGCTGGGTGACCATCGAGCTTCTAAGTGCAAAATTATCCATTTTGTGCCGCCGCCAATGCAACTTGTCTTTCAAGCCATAGGTGTCTAGCTCGATTAGTGAGTAGAAAGTTCTGTTTTCTTGTTAGGTCGCAAGCAGGCTTGCCCTGTTGATTGTACGTACTGCTACTCATGTGGAACGATTTTCTCAACTTAAAAAAAATGTCATCTATCTCAACGTCGGATATTTGATTAAATTCCACGCCAGCAATATACAAAATGGTCGCCAACTCGCGCTCTATGCTGTTAAGGTGCTCTGCTGCATCGTAGGCTCTTTCGCCGCCAGCACTCCTAGTCCGTCTCATCTTCTGCCTCCGCCCAATCTTCCATGTCTTCAACTGGGTCACTCCCGTATGGCGCCATTGGGTCGGCTCCCTGAAGTCTTTCACAAAAAATAGCAGCCCCATCCGGGAGTATAAAAGAAAATGTTTTTGGATTCCACTTCATAACATTTTCTTTGCGGTCTGGATTATCCATTGGGTTTGAGATGTCCGGCTCCGACTTTGACTGTTCTGGACAAATGTTGTATTGACCAGTGGCAATAGCGGCATCAACGAGTGCAATCGATTCCTTGATGAGTGGGGTAGGAACTTTCATGCGGGTATTCCTACAGCGCCGTATAGGTTTGTATCTGGTGAATTAAATTATTAAACGACTTGTATCTTGATGCGTCGGACTCTGGCGTCTCCGGGTTTACGAAATTTTCATCTAGTTCATCTGGATTAACACCTAGTATCAACGCGAGTACGTAAATGGAATATTCAAGATACTGCTTTGCCTCTTCTTTTGCGGCCTCTTTTTGTGCTGCTGACAATGCCATAATTATCTCGTTTCAAGTTTTTGCTTTATAAGGTTGTTGGCTCTTCTCAAATAGGCGACGCTTCGCAAATGTTTAACCTTGTCCGTTAATTCGTTTGAATCATTTGCATTTAAATGGGCATCAACTTCTTCTTCCGTAATTCCCGATGGGTCAACCCCTACCCTGAGAAGGATGCCAATCATGGTATTTGACTGCTGCTGCAACAGCCGATAGGCCGCAGCAATTTTTGCTTGTGGACTTACTCGATTAAAGTCCATTGAGTTAGCCTAGCTCAGCAAGCTTTCGCCTTATCAAACGGACGGCAGTGATTGAGTCATTAAGGTTATCAACATCAAATTTGTGTTCAGCATTGAGGTCAAATGTGTCTGGGTCAACACCATGTGAGATGAGACGGTCAAACAACAACTTCTCGGCATCACGCAAGCTTCTCTCATAAATGCCACGCTTCTCATTATTGGTTAGCTGTGTTGTGAATTCCATATTTTCTCCAATACTTTGGTGCAATTACAGTCAATTATAGCAGTGGCGGCTCTGCGAGTTTGGGCATACCCATGAACTCCGGACCTATTTTTTGTCCATCAGAGTCGAGTCCGGTTTTGATTCCCTTGGACCAAATCCACTCTCTGGATTTTTCTGCTTTTTCTTGACTGTACTTGACCCTTCTGTCAATAAATTCTTTATTTTCCCAAATGTTAAATGATTCAAATTCCACAGAACCCAGCAATCCATCGTCTTGTATGGTGAAAAAACAAATTGGAGAGCCGGCAGGGAAAACAACCTCTTCGCCAACTTTTGTAATTTTCCAGTTCATTTGAACTTCGTCCGGCCACCACCACGTAGGAATGGTGGCAGTCAAACCAACTGCTCCATCCGGGAAATAATTCGGGCTCCCAGAAATGACCGTCGAGTACGGCTGTTCTGTTTTTATTATCCAACCAAGTGTAAAAGATACCATTCCAATAATTGATTGTTGGACCTGACGGAATCCGTCTGACGAAAGTTCTCCCTTGATGACTCGCGGCACAGTGTTCCCACCATCCCAAATGACCACAACTTCTTCTTTTAGTTGCACCTCCCAGCCACTCACATTGGAAACAGTTACGGGGAGACATTGATATGCGTGTTTTTTGTGCGTGTCATCCATCCAGTTGCGCCTTATGCCAGCCTGCTTGATTGCTGGCGGATTTTGTCCAGATGGGCACAGCCCTATTTTTGTCATCCTTTTGGAACCGCCAGTTGCCCTGGGGTGTATTTAGGTATTCCTGCGCCGGGCGTGGCCGGTGTTCCATCAATATTTTCGCCATATCCATGCTTGTGGTTTCTGTCGTTGTAGTCAAACATTGTCACGGCAACGTATTTTGTGCCGCTTGTGACTGGTTTGGCGCCATGGGAATATATGTATGTCGATGGGAAAATCACGTTATCGCCAAACTCTGGTTTAATTGTGATGTTGAGATTTGGAAAATACAATTCTCCGCCTTCGTAGCCACTGTTCAAATAAAGACATGAGGAAACTGTGCAGGTATATGAAAAACCATGGTCCGTATGAACGCTGAAGTGTTCGCCTTCCTTGTATCTAACGAAATTAATTGCTTCCATAAAATCCATTTTTATGTTGTATCTTGCCTCGTAATCGGCTAGCGCAAATTTTAAGGATTCGGAAACATCATGATAAATGTTTTTTATTTCTAAAAATTCATCCTGAGCATTATCTGCGTGTGCTTGCCCAATTTTGCAATCGTGGCAATCTCTATATTCTGGCATTTTTGTTTGGTCACCGACAAGGGCTTCCATCCACATGTACGGAGCGGTTGTGCTTTCACCAATTGTTTTTTCAAGTCTTTCGACTACATTTTTTGCTTTTTCGCTGAGGGCGTTTCTGTAGAGAATAATTCCAAAACGTGGGTCGTCGACATGAAAAACTTGAATGTCTGGGCAAAGCATCTCTGTCATTTTTCTCTCCTTGTTAATCGTTAATCCAAAATTGCAAACCACATTGCGGAGGAAAGCCTAACACCAGAAACAACCCTATGCACACAGTGGGCATATCGGGCATCTCCCGGAAAGAATATCAAACTGCCAGCTTTTGGTTTTATTTTTATATTTTTGTTGACAAACTCAATCTCGCCCCCTTCGAACTCTGAGCCAAAATATATTACTCCGGATACGTCAAAATTTTCAAAATTTGGTTTTGGTTTCCCGTCAAGGGTTTCATTGTCGGCGTGTATTTCTGGTTCGTGGTTGTCTGTCCGCCTGACAAAAAATCCCGGATGAAATACGGACCAGTTGAGGTTTACGTTATAGGAGTCTTCAATCAATTTACCTGCGGCCATTGTTTCAACACGAATAGTGTTATATAGTTCTGAATAGCCTTCTTCTTTCATTTTCTGTGGGCTAAGCGATTCTTTCACATCAACCGACAATTGATTAATAAGCTCGAGAGAATCGTGGTTGATGAAGTTTAAAACTTGATAAATACCGTCTAGTTTTCTGCTTTTATCGGAAGACATTTGCTATACAACCGTATAGAACGATGGGGTCGTATATCTTTCTCCAGACGTAATCATTTTGACCCCATGCAGGTAATTCACATCACCTGGGTGGATAACTGCAAGACCAGGCTTGGGGCGCACGGTTATATTGTGCTGTGGATAGTAGAGCTCTCCACCGGTAAATTCATCGTTGTAGTAAAAAAGCGTATTTATGTCGTAGTCGACAAATGCATTTGGGCGCCCGTCATTTAGCTGTTTGTCTGCGTGGGGTTGTTGTTCTATGCCAGGACGCCACTTCATGATTACCGGCGGACGGACCGACACCTCAACCCCAAATATGGACTCAATAGTTTCTTTCATTTTGTAGATGTATTTATCTACTAGGGCATGTACTGCTGGGTTAAGTCGCAGCAAAATGTCACTGCTGCACTGTCTGTCATTCCAGTAATCGGCGTTATAAAGACATGTCCCATCCTCTGCATACACGCTTTCGGCCTCGTTATTCCACTCGCTGATGGTGGGGCAAAAGTCATGAATTATTTTTAAGTCAGTTGGGTCGATAAAATTTTCTAGAATGTGAATATTCTCTGGTCCGCTACCAAAATGCCCAGGTTTAATATTCCATGGGGATTCGTTATTTATTGACGGAGCAGACATGCTCATACAATATCAAATCCATTTTGCACCTATTTTCAATTTCTCTAATTTGCTGTGGGCTGGGCATCATCATATTTCTGACCGAAGAATTGACCTGATTTTTGCTAATACCACAGAATTGCACTCCAAACACATTATTTAGAACTTGATGCAAATAGCTATTTATTTTATCTCTCTCATAAAACTTGAATAATTTGATATTTTCTATTTTTTTTAACAACTCAGCCTCATCAGCTGGAAATGAACCTTCTTCGAAAATTATTGATTCTTCAATATTGCCTACAGTTCCAGTGGTTGTCTTAAGTTCAGCAACATCTTTATCCGTGAAAAGTTCGCAAAAATTTATCAATCTGCATGTTAAGTGCTTTGTTTGAAGGTTTCCAGATAATCCAAAAACGTCAGAAGAGAAGCAAAATAATTGATATTCTTCAAGAAATGCATCCAGTGTCTTGTTGTTAAATTCTTTATTGTTGCTGGCCGCACGATATGCCGCAACACTTATAAAGTGGTCAATTGGTTCGCGAACTACAGAAAATGTTTTTATCTCGTGATTTTGGAGTATGGGATTTAAAGCAAAATGACCAGAGATAAATCCATTATTTTTTAATTTCTCATGGTTGTAGATGAATTCAAATATCCCCGGCCAAGCCATGTTGGCATCGATTCCAAAAGACTTCTGCATGGCATACAGTATGTTTGTCCCCCCCGTCCTTGGAATATGAAGATGGTAGAGCTTAGGTTTTCCCAATAACATTGTTAATTAACTTTCTGTGTTTTTCGGGAACCCAAAAATGCGCCGATGTGTATCTGATTCCTTGGAGTATCTTTCTAACACCATGTAGGTAGTATCTACTGGATGGAAAATAGATTAACATGCCAGCTTCTGGGGTAATTTCAAGCTCGTATTGAGGAAAATATATCTCTCCACCAATAAAGTTCTGGTTCAAGTACATGACCGAACCATAGTCCACAATATATGTGCCATTTGGACTGCCATCGCGGTTTTCCCCATCTGCGTGCAGTCCCTGTTCTTCTCCGACATCCCATCTACGTACTCCTGCTTCAGCTGGTTCTAATGGTCTACCAAATTTAAACTCAATTTGTTTTTGTATTTCGTCAACGTAACCCTTCATCGTGTCATACAGCTCTGGGTTTTTGGCTTTCATGTATTTTGCTGTTGATATTTTGTCTTCACCACCAGCTGACCATGTTTCCCACTCGTTGATGGAATAGCAGTATTTATATAGTCTGCTCAAGTCGTCAGCTGAAATAAAATTTCGAACGATGACAATGTTATTTGGGTCTGCCGCTCCGGCGTTCATATCTACTTGCCAAGAAATGTCTCTATATCTTTGCTAATTATATGAAGAGATACTTCAATGCCTTTTCTTTGAAGAAGATTTGGCCATGATTTATCTCCATATGCCTTGTATGCATCTTCGTTTTCTGGTGAGGGGTCAATTTTTGGATTATGGTTTCGACGTCCATCATTGGTCCAAGACTCTGTAATCCATGGGAATGTTTCCCCATTGATGTTTCTTTCCCCAAGAAGAAATCCGTTTGCGTATCTTTTTATTCTTGTTCCTGTTTTATCAATCAAAAACTTTTCAAAATTTCCACGCAACGGGTCAAAAGCTTTTATTTTTTCTGGTTGTTTCAATTGACCGCTTTCGTCCATTTCTTCTGCGTATGACCAAGGTATTACCTCATTGTGGTATGGAACACCATTTGGCTGAAGGTCTGCTTTGTATGCCCCTGTCAAATACCACCAAAGTTCATGTTGTTCTTGAATTTTTTCTTTCCCCGGAACGTAGCCAGGGTCATAAGTGTGTTTATCAAATCTTCCATTTGTTAATTCGGAAAACTTGTACGTGGTTCCAAAATTGTCTTCAGCATATTTTTTTGCCACTTCTCCTGGGGTCAGATTTAAACTATTTTGTTCTGCATAGGCCATCAGTCCATTTTGAAATTCTGGATATCCGTGGCAAACAAAGTCGTCAACAACTATGGCAATGATATTAAAATTTGGTTCGTGTTTATACATCTGGTTAAGTTCTTCAATGACTGAGTGTTGCGGTATGTTCCCGCACCCAGCAGCAACATTAAATACAAGTGTCACTTTGCCTTTTTGTTTACTCAAAATATCTGATTCTTTTCCGTCAGCAGAGGACAACTTAATGTCATAAATAGAAACTGGCAATATGCGCTCGTGCCATTCTGTGTCGTTTTTAATCGATTCCGATACACAATGTTTTGCTATTTCTGGAACTCCATTTTGCAATTTTGTTTTAGAAATAAATTCATTTACGGTTGTTGCTGTCATGGTTGTCTCCATTTTGTATCACTTAAATCCTGGTGGGAAGAACGGTGGGAAGTATGGGGGGAAGAACGGCGGGAAGAATGGAGGGAAAAACGGGGGAAAGAACGGCGGGAAGAACGGTGGGAAGTATGGGGGAAAGAACGGCGGGAAAAATGGTGGGAAGTACGGCGGGAAAAAGGGCGGGAAAAATGGTGGGAAGTACGGCGGGAAAAAGGGCGGAAAGAATGGTGGAAAGTACGGCGGAAAGAACGGTGGGAAGAACGGCGGGAAGTATGGAGGAAAGAACGGTGGGAAAAATGGAGGAAAGTATGGTGGGGTTACGGAACTCGATGCGCTTGAATCATCCGATGCAACGCCATAGTTTGTAGTGGCTTTGACAGTAAATGTATAAGCTGTTCCAGCAGTCAATCCAGAAACCGTTATTGGAGAACTACTGCCGGTTCCTGTAAGCCCGCTTGGAGAACTTGTTGCCGTATAGGTGACTGTTCCTTTGCCAATGTATGTTGATGCAGTAAAAGCAACACTGACTTGCTGAGCATTATTTCCTGCTGTGTTATTGGTTTGGGCTACGGCGGTGCCAGAAACGTTGGTTGGCGTTGTTGGCTTTTTGCCACCAGTATCTTTCGGATTGGTTCTACCGGCCATAAATTACGCTGACACATCTCCAACGAGAACCCAAGTATTTTCTGCTCGCTTAATGAGCGTAGCATATGACCATTGAGCTCTAAGTTTCAAACCTGGAGTTGCATTAATTGTTACGCCGCTGGTTGCGACAACTGTTGTCTGGCCAGCACCAGTTTGAAGAATGTTGATTTGTGAACCAACAGCAAATGCAACTGAACTGTTTAGCGGAACTGTCAAGTTATTTGCAGAAGCCTTGTTCATCTCTACGATTTTGTTTTTATCAGCCAACACGAGTGTGTAACTGTCTGTCTGCGCATTGGTTGACACATCTGCCAATTTGCCCAACTCAATCGCAGCCGAAGCATTTATGTCTGCATTGACAATCGTGCCGTCAGCAATCATTGTGCTGGTTACTGTGCCGGTATCCGCAACGGTTACTGCGGTTCCTGAAATCTTCGTTTTATCAATTGCCGCAGAAGCGTTGATATCGGCATTGACAATCGTGCCATCTGCAATCATTGCAGAAGTTACCGTGCCAGTATCGGTCGTTTGGACGACTGTTGCGCCGACGGCGATGGTGGCTGTTGAACCCTCGCCTGCGGTGTGGGTTACTGAGATGCCCGTTCCTGCCGAAACATCTGCCATGTAATTTCCAACCGTGTCGGTTGCAAGGTTGATGGGGTCGTTTACCCACGCGGTGCCGTTCCACTTGAGGAAATCGCCAGAAGCCGCAGATGTGATGGTGACATCGCCGACATCATCAAGGGTGTTGATTGTCGGAATCGAGGCATTAACCCACGCGGAGCCGTTCCACTTCAGGAACTCGCCGTTGGCAGCGCTGGTAATTGTGACATCACCAATATCGTTTAGCGTTGCTGGCGTCAGCGATGCGGCGTACGTCTCGGTTGCTATGTTGTCGTAGGTTGTTCCGTCCGTGGTTATTTCCCACTTGTCGCTGGTCTCGTTCCAGCGAAGAAGAACATTTGTGGAGGAACCGCGCTCGATTTCGATTCCCGCGTTCTCCGATGGGGCGCCAGAGGCATTGCTGTTGAAAACGATGATGTTGTCCGCCAACTCAATCGTCTCTGTATTGACGGTGGTCGTGGTCCCCGAGACGGTCAGGTTGCCCGTGACCGTCAGGTTGTCGTCGACGGTGACGGTTCCGCCAGCCGAGTCAATCGTGAGGTTGCCTGAAGATGTGTCAATCTCGCCAGCGGCGGTGAGACCGACCTGGACGTTCCTGATGCTGAACGAACCGTCTGGCTTTACGAACGAATTTATCGTGTAGTCATGGGACTGCCAGGTTTGTATCTTGTTGCCAGAGGCGGCATACTCGTTGGCGGTAACCATGAGTCCTCTTTGGGTTGCGCCATTCGTGCCATAAATTTCAACGGTGCCGCCACCGCCATCGCCCGTGAAGCCAGAGATTCGACCCCCGCCAGTCAGCGAGAAATTGCCGTATTGACTTACCGTCAATCCAGAATTCATATGATTACGCACAAGGAGAAGACTTGGTCCGTTGCCGTCGGCGAAGGAGGCTTCTGATGCCCTGACGGTCAAGAATGCTTCTTGTTGCCCATTCACGTTTGGAATTGACGTTGCGGTTGTACCAGTGATTCGTATTTGGTTGCTCGTGTTGATGTTGCCATTGACGGTCAAGACGTCATCGACGGTCACCGTGCCGCCAGCCGAGTCAATCGTCAGGTTGCCCGACGTGGTGTCTATTTCCCCAGCGGCAGTGATTCCGACCTGGACGGCATCGAGCGTCGCGCCAGCGAACGTCGGGTTGGCATTCGTGGCGACAGATTGACCGATTGCGATGGTTGGCGTTGCCGTTTCTCCAGAGTTGTCAGTGAGCGTTACACCCGTACCAGCAACGAGGCTCGCTACGTAGTCACCAGTCGTGTCGGTGCCCAGCGCCACCGAGTTGGGCTGAATGGTCGCGGCAATTGATGCATTTGCACTCCCATTGAACGAAGCCGAGCCAGTTACGTCGCCCGTCAACTCAATTGTTCGCGAGGTGGCGAGCGTTGTTGCCGTGTCTGCATTGCCAGTGACGTTGCCGGTCAATGGTGCGGTAACACCCGCAAAAGTTACGGTAGAACCAGTACCCACTGCCTGACCGATTGCAATCGTCGGGCTAGAACCTTCGCCAGGTGTGTGAGTGACGGTTACACCAGTTCCGCCAGTTACATCAGAGACGTAATTGCCTGTTGTGTCAGTACCAAGAGCAACGCTATTTGCCGCAATCGTTGCGGTGATTGACGCATTGGCGGAGCCATCGAACGAGGCAGAACCAGTGACGTCGCCAGTCAGTTCAATCGTTCTTGAAGTGGCAAGGGTCGTTGCGGTGTCTGCATTGCCAGTGACGTTGCCAGTCAACGGCGCGGTGACGCTCGCGAAAGTGACGCTAGAGCCAGTACCGACTGCCTGACCAATCGCGATTGTTGGGCTAGAACCTTCACCAGGGGTGTGCGTGACAGTTACGCCAGTTCCAGCGCTTACATCGGAAACATAGTTACCAGTTGTATCAGTTCCGAGAGCAACACTATTTGGTTGAATCGTCGCAGTGATTGAGGCGTTCGCTGAACCATTGAATGATGCCGAACCAGTGACATCGCCAGTCAATTCAATTGTGCGTGATGTAGCAAGTGTCGTCGCCGTATCAGCGTTGCCCGTGACGTTTCCAGTCAACGGTGCGGTCACGCCCGCAAAGGTCACGGTGGAATCAGTGCCCACTGCTTGACCGATAGCGATAGTTGGTGTTGCTGTTTCTCCGGAGTTGTTACTAAGTGTTACGCCAGTACCAGCAACAAGACCCGCAACATAGTCGCCAGTTGTATCGGTACCTAGTGCCACCGAGTTGGGTTGAATGGTCGCTGTAAGTGTTCCGCTTCCAAGGTTTGTCAATGTAAGCGAACCAGAAAGGTCTCCATCAAGAGTCACAACTGGAGAAACACCCGTAATTGTTGGATTATTTATTGTTGGCGATGTAAGTGTTTTGTTTGTTAACGTCTGCGCATCAGAAAGTGTCGCAACAGTCGCAGTATTAATACTTAAAATATTTCCCGATTTGGACAATCCATTTCCTGCTGTGATGGTGGCAGTTCCAGTAAATTGCGTAAAATTTACTTCGTCTGTTCCAAGAATGTGTCTTCCAATTGTCCCTGTTCCACTTTGATTTTCCGCTGTTCCAATTGAATTAACAATGAATCCATTTCCCGCATTTATGGCGCCATCAAGTACAAAAAATGCGTCTCCTGGTTCAATGTAATTATTAACTGAGTCAAAATCAGTTGCACGAGTAAGTTGGTATGTAGTACTTACAGAACCTTGTACAGTTACAACATAAACACCGTTATTCTGCGGAGTGGCTTGGTCTTTTACAAGTATTCTATTTCCATTTGAAGCGTTTGTTCCGTCAACTTGCAATCTTGCGTTTGTTGTTGCGGTAAGCGTCGCACCCTCACCGCTTGTGCCGTTGTTATAAGTTGGCGAATTGGGAAGAGCTGCAGCGGTTGCAAGGTTAACAGCATCATGAAAATTTATACCTGCTGCAATATTGTCTACATAGCTTTTTGTAGTGGCGTCGGTAGACGCGCTTGGGGTGCCCGAAAGCGTCACTTTTGCGAAGGTCGGGCTATCGGTAGTACCGACAGATTGACCAATGGCGATAGTCGGCGTTGCACCTTCACCAGAGTTGTTGGTGAGTGTTACGCCAGTTCCAGCGACCAACGATTCAACATAGTTTCCGACCGTGTCAGTACCCAGCGCGACAGAGTTTGGCTGGATGGTTGCGGCAATTGATGCGTTTGCTGAACCATTAAAAGAAGCCGAACCAGTGACGTCGCCCGTCAGTTCGATGGTTCGTGAAGTAGCAAGTGTCGTTGCCGTGTCTGCGTTACCAGTTACGTTGCCGGTAAGTGGTGCGGTTACACCGGCGAACGTGACGTTCGAGCCAGTTCCCACTGCCTGACCAATTGAAATCGTTGGTGTTGCGGCTTCGCCAGAATTGTTTGTAAGTGTTACACCGGTGCCAGCGACGAGCGACTCCACGTACGAGCCGACGGTGTCCGCGGAGAGATTGACGGCGTCGTTAATCCAAGCAGTTCCGTTCCAGCGAAGGAAGTCACCGTTCGCGGCGCTTGTAATCGTTACATCGCTAAGGTCATTTAACGTCGAAAGAGCAATGGGTATAGACGCATAAGTAAGTGAAGTCCAAGCAGTGGTGCCGTCACCAATCTTGAGTTTCTTGGTGTCTGTTTCAAAACCGATTTCACCAACATAAAGAACTGGATTATTGGACGTCCACGAAGCAGCGGTTGCGCGCTTGAGTTGAATTCTTGCACCCGACATTATAACGTCCCTCCATCAAAACTAAAAATCAAATTATTCGTCACTTCGGCCTCGTCTATTTCAAGAATACCACCGTCCAAATCGTCAACGGTCAAAGCCCTATCCTCTGGATTCAGCAACCACTTTTCCCCATCCCATGTCCATGTTTTTGCTCCAGATGAGTGAGTGTCTCCAATTGATGGAGAATTCGGGAAATTTATTGGCATTAGGCGATGCCCCCTATTTCAACCCAAAAAGAGTCGTAGTAGACAAAGGTTTTTGCCGTACTTGAATCAAACCACAAATCGCCTTCGGTAATGTCTTCTGTTGGAATTGTGTCGGAAATTGTGATGCTTGCTCCGCCGCCGCTGACCTGTTTCCAGGCGCCGTTGGTCCTGAAATAAAAATCTTCGTTTGTGTTGTCGACGACCAATGCGCCGTCGGGGAGTGCGTCAACTGGTTCTCCGCTGACTGTCTTGGTCACCAAACCCAAGAACGCCCTGAATATGTCGTCGGTGGCGAGGGTGTTTGCCGAGTCGCGATACAGGTTCACATCCCCAGAGACTGAACCAGTTCCCCAAGTGAGTCTGCCACCAGCCTCAATTTTCAGTCGGGAAAAAGAATCTTCATCAACAAGAATAGTTATTGCATCTGACCCAGCAGACGACAACTCTTTGATGGTAATTGGAACTGTAAATTTTTGTGCCACGACCTCAATCGCTTTCGGTTTCTTCTGATTGACCCCTCAAGGTCAATGTTTGTTAACCAGTTACAACCACCGTGTACGCGTCTGTGGCGGGTGCGGTAGCGAAAGTTACAGTCGCCGTGTTGACGCTGGTTCTTGCCACGTCCGCAAAGACAGTATCGTATGGAGAATTTGTCTCAACAACCTGAATCGTCAGATTCCTTGTGTTCAGGTTGTGGGTTATGGTAAACGAAGCAGATGAGTTGTTGCCAATCGTTTGAGTTACGACGCGAGCCAACGAAGGAACGGATGTTGACCTTGTGTCAGCATCACCGCCTGCGGCGAGGTTTGTTCTTGCGTCCGCTTCCGACGATGCGTTGGTACCACCATGCGCGATGCCGACATCTGTGGCAGACCACGTGCCAGTAGTGATTGTCCCAAGAGTCGTGATTGTTGATTGACCGACGTAGGTAGCGGCGATGTCGACCGCGTCTGCGGTGACCGTAATTCTGTTCGCAGTCCCAACGACGTTGATGGTGTTGCCATCCTTGACCAAACCATCACCAGAAATAAACGAACCAGTACCAGAGAATTGCGTCCAGTTAATTGCATCCGTGCCGACAGTAAGCGGTCCATTGGATGAAATGGCAAACCCGTGGTCTGCGTTCGTATCACCTTCTTCAACGAACGTGAATGTGCCGCCCGAAAGTTCGCCAGTGTCCGCAGTTCCATTTGCATCAGAAGAACGAGAAGCGGCACCAGAGGCAACGGCGACATAGATACCGTTCTCGGATGCGGTAAGTTGGTCCTTGACGAGAACTCTGTCGCCAGCGACGAGAGTTACTCCATCGATTACGTCGCCAGCCTCAAGGTCCGTGGCGAGATTGATTGGCGCCGTCGTCGCTGCGCGCACCGACTTCTTGACATCGAGACCCTGGCGAGCAGCGTCAACGTAAGACTTGTTGGCGGCGTGGGTGTCCTGTGTCGGGGTGCCGACATGAATCCTTCCGCTACCATCACGCTTGGCGAGTGTGCCGCCAGTTATGTCCGCTGTTGCGGCGGTTAGGTCGTTGAAATGCGCGGCGGTTAGCAAGCCCGCGCTGTCCGCATCGGCAAGATTGAGCGTGATGGTAATCGTGCCGTTTTCTTCGTTGAGTGTTATCGCATCTGTGTGCGCGCCACCCTTGACGACATTGTGGAGCATCTTTCTCCACGCGGAACCCGAATAGACCTTGATGGTGTCTTCGGTTGAGTTGTAGATGAGGCGACCCTCAAAATTGCCCTGACCAACACCAGGGTCAGACGCAAGGACCTCAAACGTGGCATTAATGAGTTGGTTCTGATTAAGGTTTAGATTCGTCAAGAACTTCTGAGCCATGTTTACCTCACGTCAAATAGGCGTAACCCGAGAAGGGGGCCGAAAACAGTACAACCACCTGCGAATTACTGTTATATGTTACCTCACCAATGACCACCGTATCTGCAGAATCGACCACAGTTACTTGTGGCTTTCCGCCAAGCGTATGGTTTATCACCCACGTGTTTGATACAGACTGTTGGGCGTGAATATGTCTTCTTACATTTGCCCCAGCAGAACCCATCCGTACAACAACTTGATTTGGAGCATCTTGATTTACGACTACTTGATTTGCTGTATCTTCATTAACAATGACATTGTTTGGGACATTGCTCATCTTGTTACCTCAGGGCTGAGGGTAAAAATGCCTTGAAGTATTCTTGACACAATCCCATCGTTGGAGATTATCTCAATGTCATAAACTCCACTGTGTTCTACTGATGCAGTAACAGATGCAGAAACATCAATTTGTATAACATTTGTTTGTTCTTCTAATGGATTTATTGTCAAGTTACCGTTTTCGGTTGTCAACTCAAGTAAAAAGTTTTCTGATTCCATAGTTCTTCTTACTTGCATCCTTGCCGTATAGTTTTCCAAACTTAGAGGTATAAATGTATTCCCGGTAGGGTCTGCCTCTATGTCAGGTGTTTCAAGTTCAATAGTTCTTACAAACGTTGAGCCCTGTTCGCAAGTGATGTTGTAATTTCCTGCCCTCATGTACGAGCGCTCCTAACTATTTTCAATACAAATTGTAGATTAGGAATGCACCCCAAAAGGTGCAGTTTTCAGACTGCGGAGGCAGAACCCTTATTTGGACCAACATTTTTTAGCCCCATGCTCATCGCAACCGAAAGAGCAACGGCAACTGCGCCAACTTTAAGATTGTCTGTTGAAACAAGTCCATCAAAATCAGCACCAGTTGCAATCCATGCACCAAGATAGCCCTGAAGAAATGTTCTCACTGCTCTCTCTGCTGTATCTTTAACAAATGTTGACATATTTTTCTCCTACTGCTTAGTTATTTTTGGGCAGCATTACGAGCATATCACATTTCTTGATGACATTATTTTTGAAATAACATACAGGTGATGAAAAAACGACATAAACCAACAATTGCATTTTTGACACATGATTGGTCGTGGGGAACTGACCCGTTACAACCAAACGGATGTGCTTGGTATAGATGTGTTTTGCCGTCGCATGAATTAAATAAATTGGGATGGAATACAACAGTTGGATTTCCCGGATTCAATTCAAAACGTGGTTTTGGTTTGTTGATTGAAGGCAACCGAGCTGTTCACGGATGGGACATCGTTGTATTTAAACTTTTAATGCAAAAAGAAGTTCTTCATTCAATACCAATTGCTCAATCGCTTGGACAAAAAATAGTAGTTGATGTTGATGATTGGTTTGATGGTTTGTCAGAATCAAACAGAGCACATTCGGTTACGGACCCTAAAAATAATCCAAATTCAAATAGGGAAATTTACAAACAAATAATTCTTTCAGCAGATGCGGTAATAACATCTACTCCTTTTTTGTATGATTACTACTCCAAATTGCGTAAAAATGTTTTTATGGTAAGAAATGGAATTGATATAAATCGCTGGAAAAAACGACAAATAAATTCAACAAAAAAACTTAAAATTGGATGGGTTGGAGCAACGCATTGGAGGTCAAATGACCTTGAACAATTAAGTTCATTTTTTGGTTCATACATACAATTGCGAAATATTTTATTTCAACATTCTGGACACTTGCTAAACGCACCAAAGGCATCGGATTTGTTGGGCGTAAATGAAAAATTTACAAGACTAAAGCCCCTTGTTCCAATACTTGAATATCCGGTTCTGTTTCGAGATATAGATATTGGAATAGTTCCTCTTAACAATATTGAATTCAATCATGCAAAATCGTTTATTAAAGGTCTTGAATATGCAGCTTCTGGAATTCCGTTCGTGAGTTCTTATTCACCAGAATATCAATATTTATCGGATAATGGTATTGGGAGAATAGCTAGGTCCACAAGTGAATGGGTTTATCATTTGGATGAATTACTTGATTTGTCTATGTTGAAAGATGAAGTAGAGACAACTACAGAAATATTACCTAAATTTTCAATGTCGCAAAGAGGAAAAGACTGGAACAATGTATTCAGAGAAATATTGGAACATTAATAAATAGTCTTAAATAATGTTCTGCTAATATTGGTACTTCCTTCTTGGAGGCTCCATGCTTAAACGGCGCCGCCGTGTCAATAAATCTGCGATTATTATGGCCATCCCAGCAGTCTTTTCTTTGCTGTTTTCGTTTTTCGGTTCTTCAAATCCGGCAATCGCCACGGCTAACTGCAACACCGCCTACTCTGCTTCCAACTTTGTATTCGGCGGAGTCGGGCAAGACAATGCTGGCACGATTCGACTGACCCCGGCAGCGGGCGGCCAGTTCGGCGCCATCTGGAACAAGACCCGCATCAACCTCGCCAACGACTTCTGCCTCACGGCTGAGGTATACCTCGGCGCATCGGACGGGGGCGCGGACGGGATGGCGTTCGTCATGCAACCGAATTCAACGGCGGCTGGCGGCTCGGGCGGTGGTCTCGGATACCAGGGCATAACTCCGTCTTTTGTGGTTGAGTACGACACCTACTGGAACAGCGATGTTTACGACCTGTACAACGACCACGTCGGGTTGATGAAAAACGGAAGTACCTACCACATCGCCGCTTCGCAGTGGGGTCAGAATCCCGTTGACGTCGGCAACATCGAAGACGGTCAGTGGCGCAAAACAAAAATTTTGTGGGAGTCAACGACCGACAAGGTCTCGGTCTGGCTTGACAAAAACTATGACGGCGACATGGACGATGCGGGCGAGAAGTTGTTCGACGCAGTCTCGGTGAACCTTGAAGCCAACTTTAGCGGGGAGGTTTATTGGGGTTTCACTGCCGCAACTGGTGGGGCCAACAACCTTCAACAGGTGAGGAACATCACCTACACGGGAACCGCCCGAGTGAACACCGCTCCGACAGTAGCCACCGCGCCGACAATTGCGGCTTCAATCATCCGGAACACGGCGACAACTGCGTCATTTGTTTTGGCTGATGATGCAACCACTCAGGCACAGTGGACTTTCACAAAATCTTCAAGTAACGCGACGGTGGTTCCGCTTGGTTCTATATCGGCATCTATGTCGAGTGCGACCGCCGGAACTATCACAATAACTGCGGCGACGGCAGGTACATCAAATGTGACGGTAAACGCGGTTGATGCTGACGGTGCCTCGGTTGCGATGACCCTCGTAGTGACGGCGACGGCCCCTTCACTCGAGGTGACCAGCCTTCTTGATGATGGTTCAAGCGGAACCTTGCGCTGGGCGATAACACAGGCAAACGCTACCGCGGGTGGCATTTACGACTCAATTGCTTTCGGGGTGCAGGGCACGATAACGCTGACGAGCGACCTCCCATCAATAACGGCAGGCGTGGTGATTACGGGTACTGGAATCAATACCACGATTATCGACGGGAACAATCTTTACAGAGTCATCACGAACAGCGGCAGTAGAACAATCATCATTGAGGACATGACCCTCAAGCGAGGCAAGAACGCGGCCGGTGGCTTGGTCAACACGAACGGCGGAACCTTCATTGTCGACTCGGTGAAGTTCAGCGAACAGACGGGTAACTCCGCGTGGTTCCAGTCGAACGCGACCGTCACGACCTTCGAGGACTGCGTGTTCGCCAACAACCACGTCGGCATCGGCTCGGACTACGGTTCCACCCCGTCGTCGCTCAGCATGGCGGACGCCGACTACACGAACCGAATCTACATAAACGACGGGATTTTCACGGACAACACCACGGGGATAAGCACCGAGAGGTTCGTGAAGATAACCAACTCGGTGTTCACCAACAACACCACCGCCGCGTCGCTGAG
>Ga0194115_10002815_pt1 | contig 20266 bp, 15 predicted proteins | sample TA2MahsurfametaG_3_FD_148656 | JGI IMG/M metagenome (GOLD analysis project Ga0194115, IMG submission 148656) | Freshwater microbial communities from Lake Tanganyika, Tanzania - TA2015002 Mahale S4 surface | ecosystem: Environmental > Aquatic > Freshwater > Lake | place: Tanzania: Lake... | reverse complement strand
CTTTCTTTATATCCTTCATCGTGGAGAGGCTTTCTTCAATTCGAAGAGGGCGACACTCCCATCTGCCGCCCCAGTGCAGCAAACACATCGTCCCGACCCGTCGGTGGCATTTCCCATGAATGACATCCCGACACTGGTGATTCCTGGTGACGATGGATTATGTACCGCCGGCCATAATGATAAATCTGAAGTAAAGTACGCCCCGTCACGGATAGGAATAAGTCTCAGACCGCCATCGGCACATCCTATCAGTAGAACACCTTCAGAATAGCATAATGCCTGTACTGCAAACCCCACCGATGCCGCACTGGCCTTTTTGAGAACACCATCACTAAGAGTGAATGAGGCGACCTTGCCTGTTGCGAAACCAGCGAAAAGATTCACTGTACCGTCCGGCTTCGCGGACCATTGAAGTACGGAGCAGGGACCCGAGCCTCGTCTAGCTTTTTCCTTGTGAACTACCACCTTTACGCCGTCATTGTGTAGAGTCCAGACACAGAAACTTCCATCTGCACAGCCGGCCGCGATGACAATACTGCCAATATCAGGAATGGTTGCAGACGATACACAAACAATGGACGAATCGGCGTCAAACAGTTCTGCCAAGGGCTCCCGATCTATTGAAACAGTTTCTCCATTCGCCACGCTTACAGACCAAACCTTGACTGTCGCATCCCAGCTCCCACTGATCATAATATGAGTGGCCTTTTCCAGCCAGATAGCTGTGGTGGTCATGAGTGAAGGGCGTACGAGTAGATTCAGACCGGTGACGGCGTCACGGTGAGAGTAAACAGATGCCACTGCACACCCCGAATTGATACCATAGGCCAACACAACGTCATCATGCCCTCCGGCAAAAGCTACCTTGCCACCATGTCCGTCGCTAGCCATAGCCAAACAGGCGAGGGGATCTCGGGAGGTATGGGATCTGAACTCAGACAGCGTGGATCGATTCTCAGTGTTCGATTGGCCACGCATAGCAATGTATGAAAAACGGCTAAGTGTGCTTGTGATTCCACCATACTGGCTCTTATCGACAGTGGCATCGGCCTGATTTCCCATCACAACACTATGGACTTTCATACCACCGTCAAGTGACGTGGTCACGAGGAGAGAAGAGCTATTGGGTCCGGCAAAGGGAACAACACTGCAACCGCTCACAGCATCGTCGTGGATTCGGCTCTTTTCAATGAACTTGATATCCCATTCGGAGGCTGTTGCGGAAACATTCATCGCTCTCGGTGATCCACCACCGCCACCCATAGCGCTGGACGTAGAAGTAATGGAGAGACTAGGATCTTTCCCTAAGTACGAGAACGCACCGGACCCGGATACGCTTCGGTCTCCAGTCCCCGATCCACTCAAGGGGATTGATCGGTCCCGTGGTGGATGATGATGTGGAGCTTCGCGAAAGAAGTCATCTCGTTTTCCGCTCAAGGCAGCCGGCACATCGACTTTCTCTCCGAAACTGTTCATTGCAACATCGCTTGCTTCAACTATTGTTCCCATTCCTTCACCAGGCCCTCCGCTATTTGCTCGGGCGCCATCTTCATTGCTGCTGGCATGAGAGGGGGAATCCAACACTTCCCAGGTCTCTCCCTTGCCACCAAGTTCGTCCGACCCACTGAATGTTCGACCAATATCGAGACTCACGAAGGATTCGTCGACGGTTTCATGCTTTAGTGGATGCGGTCCGACGAAGAGTTGATCAGGTACGAGACCAAACTCAGTCGCATGGAGTTCGGCCTGATAACGCTCATCTTGTGTTGGTAAGTTTGCCAAATCAGCAGGACCCATGTAGGCATATCGGTGGAACAAGTTGGAAGCTTCTTTCGCGGCGTCCCCACGGGATTTGCAACCAAAGATCAAATCAATCCAACGAGGGAGCATGTCACTACAAATGTCAGATTCGAGTGCCTTGGCATTCTTCTTGATGAAATCCCGTGGTGACTTGGCCCAAGCGGGGAGAGTCACGTCGTTGACGCGTTCTCCGTGTTGGGTGGCACCGAGTTGAAGCCCATGGGCGTTGATGAGGAAATCATAATTTAAGTTTGGGTTGTAAAATTCCGGAATGAGCTCTTTGAGGTCTGCGTGATTCTTCAATAGAGTGTTATAGGTATGGTAGACACTGTGAAACATTCGATCCGGTGCATCGAATTTCCCATTCTGCAGGCACAGCATATGTTCGGGCATACTCCGTACCAGGTAGTATAGGACATATCCAGCTGCTGAATAATGCGTACCGTAGAGGAATGGGAAGTCAACGGTATCATGCATTCCTTCGTAACGTTGTCGAAAGTATTCCAAACGTTCAGGGTTCAAGGCGCCGATAGGTTTAGACAGATCTCGAAATGTTTCTGGATTTTTCAAGTCCAGTTTGGATGATGTGTAGTCCTTGATCACCCAGGGGACTACTGGATACCGACTTAAATCCTGGAAGCTACGTCCTGCGGCTGAATTCAACAAGAGTAGGTAGTCTAGATTTGTAATCGTCTTGGCTTGCCATGCTTGGAAGGCTTGAAGGAGGAATCCACGATCAGTATGGCAGGGTACATAGGCAGGCATCAGACGTAAGACTTGTTCACGATCGTGTTTGCGTTCAAAACCAAATAACGTTGAGGTCCCATCCTTCCAATACAATTCCAGAGCGGAATCGGTTAATCCCTTGTAACGTCGTGCGGTTGCTAACAACTGCGAATGGAGTAACCAACTACTGGACTGAGGAGTGGCATATTCAACTCCCAACACCCCAGCGGTTGGTTGAAAGTATAAACGTTCTTGTGTAACGACCAAACATCCAGCTTGATTCTGGAGGGGTTGCATCCATTGACACTTGACCGACCCCGCTGAAGTGGATGTCGAGGTAGCATTGGTTCCACTTGTTGATCCTCCTTGAAGTAGAGGACGTTCTCGGACATCTAAGAGATTTGTTTGGAAATCAAAGGGTCGATCATACATGGGTTTCAAAATTTTCTCAACAGCAAGAGGATTCTTTGATTGTAATGAAAGGAATAATTGCTGACAAAGATCGACAAAGGTTGACGGTGATGAATGTAGGAAGGTTAAACGGAATTGTGTCGAAACATGAATCGATTCATAGGGTCCGATAGCCCCGTTTTCACGCATAATCCAATGACGGGTACTTTGAAATTCCGTCCCCATCGTTTCAAAGGCCTGTCCAGTCGCGGACATCTTTAATAGTTCCGACCGACTAGGATATTCCTTAGGAGGACCATCTGGCATCTTTGAAAATGGAATTCGGATAATCCCTCGACTAAAGTCTGTCGGTTCCAAGACTAATGATTTACTGCATAAATGCAATCGTCCTTCCCACTTATTCAGATGTGCCGATGGATGAGATTCGGCAGTCAATTCGGCTGGTGATGATGATGAGGTTGCCATGTTCGAAGAGAGTCGGTTGCCTGTCCGACGTTTGGTTGTCTTGGTAGCCGAATCAGTCAACGACGCTTGTGCGGCCCATTTCGTACCCTGAGATTGTTTCGACGTACTGCGTGAGGATGTTGTCGTCAACGTCCCACCTCTTGGTCCTAAACTGCTATGTTTCAAGGGACTACTGTAGGCAATCACTGCCCAGTCTTGGACGTGCTTTTCACCATGATCTAACAGCAACGTCGAAAAGCGACTTCGGGCTGTTCGTGATTTACTTCCTCCGTTCCCACTAAGGACAATCGAACGCTGTTGAGAGTATAAAACTTGGACAGCATCTTTCATGGAAATTGGACTTGCTTTGTTCCGAGAGAAATGATTGTTGTTCGTGTGAATCGATGTTTGAAGTTGAGTATGAGGAAATTCCCTATCCATGGATCCTGACGTTGCACCATCCGCCCGGCCACCAAACCAAGAACCTGCCATCTTAGTTCTCTCTCTCTCGAACTCTCTTCCGCAAAAAAGAACAAAAAGATGAAGTAAGAGGGTGTTTTACGGTTTCAGCTTCCGGTGAAGTAGGATAGACGTCGCGGATGCCCGTACGCTCAATGGATACCGTACACCGTACCTGCACGAGGCTCCACACGCATTGCGAAAAATTCTGATCATTTTGACAGTTGGGAGAGCGAATCACGAACAGGGCAAGAAAAAGAAGCAGCTTTTGTTCACGAACTCGAGAACTGCTTTAGCCCTTTAGTTTCAAACAAGTTGAAGAAACCACATCATGTGCGATTCATTTAGCTATTCATGTCGCCTAACTGTAAGTAAACCTTTCGTACGACATACGGAGAGTTCTTCGTAATTCCGAGTGTGGCCGGGTTTCAGGACACATGCAGTAACTGTTGCTACCTCCGACAACAGAACGACAAAGCGTCTCCTTTCCTACACCGTGGATAGACAGCCATTCGTAACACTTCCTCCTTCATCTCGACGCAATGTGGGCCATTCGAAGAGGGCTAACGGCAGCGGGTGGAAGAAAATTGATCGTGGATACGGCAACAACAACAGCAACAGCAGCACTTTGGAAGAAACCATCTTGGACCCTCCCGCAGGAAGTTTGGGCTTCTACCGCATGGACTCGTCGTTTCAGTTCCCATCCATCTACACCATCTCCTCCATCATTCCGACGACGAGGAGGAGGAGGTAGTACGCATCAAGGATCACGAAGGAATCCGAAGATTCCACCCTACATTTGGATTGGTGGTGTCGGCCTTCCGGTGGTGGGTGTCACGTACCTGTATGTCTCGCATTTAGATCAAGTTCCATTAACTCATCGAAGACGATGGATTGTGACCTCACCCGAATGGGAACGAAAGATGGGAGATGATGAATATCAAAAATTATTACGACACTATAATGGTCAAATCCTTCCCAAGGATCATCGTGCCACCTTGACGGTACAACGAGTCGGTCATCGAATTTATCAGGCAGCACAAGAATTTTGTAAGGATGAGTATGGGGATTCTGTGAAGGTTCGTTCGGGGGAACGTACCGCTTCATCACCCCCAACCTTTACTGTGATACATTCTGATGTGGCAAATGCCTTTGTTTTACCCAACAATCATATCTTCGTCATGACCGGACTCTTTCGATATGCGCGGACAGAAGAAGAACTTGCTAGTATCTTAGGACATGAAATGGCTCACAATCTAGCGAGGCATGTGGGAGAAAAGATTTCGGGGAATATCGTCGTCCAACTGTTAGCAAGATTCAGTTTATTGATCGATCCATCTGGATCACTTATGATGCTAATCCTTCCTGCCGCCACTCTGTTGCGGGATTTGCCTCATTCAAGAATTCAAGAGTTTGAGGCTGATCAGATTGGTATGCACCTGGCGGCTCGGGCATGTTATGATCCTGCAGCAGCGAAGATAGTCTTTTCTCGTATGAAACTAGATGAAACGAATAGTCGGAATGGTGGGACTACGACGACACCACCGGAATTCTTGTCGACTCATCCTAGTCATGATTCTCGATTGAAACGAATGGATGATTGGATTCCTGAGGCTCAAAAAATCTTGAATCGTGATGGTGGAATACCCTGTCATAGGATACGATTAGATATTGAACAAGCTCGACGGATTGCCGCCCATCAAGCGGCGGAACGAGAACGATTCCTCCTTCAACGCACACGATGAAGGAACCGCAGAAGACTACCCGACCATTGTCTACCCACACCATAAACAAGGTACACCTACGATGCTCATAGTCAAGCCGTCATTGTTCTATTCGCTTCTCTCCCCCCTGCGGACAAGAGAGATTGTATATGTATCATATCAGGATACGAAGAAACGTCCTCGGTAGTTTCGTTCAATCATCCTTCTTATTCAACCACATTCCAGGTTTATCCAAGGTCTTTTCCTTCATTCGTGTTACGGGCCGCATCTGTCCATTTTCATCTGGCATCCATTTGAAGAATCCACTGGATGTCGGTCCTTGATAATCTTCGGTAGGATCTGCAACCTTCTTATCCTTCTTCCGATCCTTATCGTCATTCCCATAAAAGTTGGATCGTCGTTTACCATAAAATTTGGATCCATTCCCCAATCGACGACTTGTCGCATCATCTACAAAGGCATCCAATTCTTCAAAGAATTCTCCCACCTTATCAAAGATTCCATTTAATTGGGTTGTCGTCCTACTAGGAACAGTCGATAAAAATGTCTTGGTCGACACAGGAGGAGTCTGTAGGAAGAAACCTTGAACGACCGATAGGATTGTCACAAGCAGGAGGACGACAACACCTTGGTTTTTGGATGGCATCATGGATAATCGTGCGATGATACTGTTGTGGCAGTACCGGTACAACACAACCAAGACAAAAGTGGAGTGTGAGAGGGCAACGAGGGGGCGTGAAAACAAGGATCCCAAATCCGAGTAGTTAGCTGCTCCTCCTTATGAATTCCGTGGACCCCCCTCAAGGATCCAGAAGTTCCGCGATAAATATTGCATTAATAATTATCGAAGTGGGAAGCTCCTGATAATCTAACGGGGGCCACAGATCTGTCGGGGGACCAGCTACACTGTCCCCCGAACACGAAAAACGTGCGACGAAGCAAGGTTGGAGTCAGACATAACAAAAAATGAGACACGTCATCGGTCTTGGTTCGACACGTTCGATCTCGGCACAGAATAAAATCACATACGGTAACTCATTGATATGATAGTTAGTCCGTTGATTCATAGATCCTACCGGGATTCACAGACTCCACACTGGAATGTCATGCCAAGAGCTCCCAGCTCCCAGCCATTCCACCAACAAGCGACTTCGTTTCCGGAGTACCATGCATAGTAGAGGTTTCCATTTCCCATCTGATTCATCGGCAGCAGACAACTACACTCTAGCCCCACCTTCATTTTTGCGATAAAGGACCATTCACACCGTTCCCTGCCGGTAAATGCACGGGCCACGGAAGAGTGACAGGGGCTTGAACCTGTGAAGAATCGAGGATCTTGGAGTTTTCATCCCATCACATTTGTTGTCAAGTCAATCTACCTGTCCATCTCTTTCATCAGATCATTACATCATACAATGGCATTCACAGGAGAAGCTACGATAGCAGTTTCCGCCAATCCCTCACTAATCGATCGCATCCAGTGTCCGTGTGAACACTTTACTGCAATGTCGAAGATTGTCACGGCGATTGGAGGAGAACAAGATTCTTCCGACTCCAATCACAACAACGACACTTCGATGACTAACATGACAGGATTACTGGATTGGTTAAATGGGACGACGGATGATTTGGCATTGAGAGACAATAAGTTATTATCTTGTGGAAAGCGATCCCGGTGTCGTTTTCGATATGGAACATCCTTTGCCATACTGAATGCTATTCGAGATGCCTGTCGATATCATCTCGAACAACAACAACAGCAGCAACAACAGGAAAGCGGGACTGTGACATCAGTCCCTACGGACGAAGGGGCTGGTGTCACAAATACCGTACCACAAGGAAAATCACAATCGTCACAGCAACAAAGTTCACGAATGGAGCCCTACGAAGATGCCTTTCCACCATTGATGAGCACTAGTCATGATTCAACGGCAATATCATTGAAAAAGGAGCAGGAGCCGGAACTCCACCCCGCGACAGCGAACATCCTCATTCCTCGAAAGAAACAAGCAGCTAACAAGATAGCAGCAAGAGTAGTGAAAGGTACTTCGGAAGCTACCATCACTGTTCATCCTCCTACAGCATCTCAACCAAAGAACAAGCGTCGAATCCGACCAGCTTTAGTTACACACGAGGGGCCTACCAATTTTTGGCAAGCGCAGTCAACGTCGGTATCACTATCGACATCCCATAGCAACAATAAAATCAGCAACAACAGAACCGGCCATACCGGTACAGGTGGCGTTTGGGGTCCACGAAACACGAATACCCCTGCTACGACGGCCTCAACTAATCCATTGTCGTCATCGACTGCCATCGAATCGCTCGATTCTATCAAAAAGTCACTTGACTTTACAACCATCTCATCCGAAATCATCATCAGATCCGAAGAGAGCCAGTCTCACGCAATCACATCCCCACTATCGTCGAATCCTGCGACAACAGTGACGCCCTTGTTACAATCTGGGAAACATCCTCGTGATGTCAACTGTTCAGCATCTCCTCCTCATATCTTGGAAAGTTTAGTCACCGTGTATGTCACACTCTTTCAGAATATGTTGGTACCCTCCACTCCCTTGGAACTTCATTTCCTTATTCGACTGTTGGCTATTGACGAAGGATCGCAAATTTCCAATCCAAATCATCGGAATAAGACAGAACCTACGCCCTTTTTCCAATCCCTCTTTTCAACGGGTCGGGACTGCCACCTATTCGCAGTGCAGACATTGACGAAACTCAAGAGCGTCTTGCTTGGTCTCCCCATCCAGGTACTACGAAAGTTGGTTCAGTCCGCCTCTGTCCAGCACCACTGTGCCGACTTGGTCGAGGAACTGACTGTCCTATTGGACAAATATCAACAAGATGGTCTACCCATGCTATATCCAACCGAAGCTATCACAGGTACACGAGCGATTCTTAGTCTCCCCTTTGAGGATAAACGAGACTCTCGACATCACTATAAGACACTTGCCGAGATTGCCGTATACCAGAATAGGGAAGAGAGTCGGGACTTATTTCTTCACGAGTTGCGTACATTCATGGGTTCCAAAGGCAAAGCGTTTCGTCCCCAAGACATGGAGCGGAGTCAAGACCGAGTCCGACAAAAGGCTCGTGACTTGATGAACGGACTGTTGACTGTGAATATGATGTGGTTTGCACAATTCTACTGTGATCTGTTGTTGCAGGTGGGATTTGCCCCAGTTCAAGAGATGGATCAAGAACTTTTGACGATCACGGACGAAGACAAGCTACAGGTACGTCGTTGTGGTTTAAGGGTAGAACCAACATCGTCTCGATGACCTTTTCTAACGAAACCTTGATTGCCCTCGCTCTTGTTCAAGAAACTGCACAAACGCTTTGCCAGTCGAAGTTCCCATACCAGCAAGAGTAGCAAGAAGATTTCGGTCTCAAAGCGAGGAGGACCCACAAGTCATTACGCAAGTGCACGACTACCGATCGATGAGGCTCACCAGCTCTTTACTGGCTATCAAGAGTTTTTCTTTTTGTTTCTTCATGAACTAGCGTTTAACTTTGGATTTCATTTACGTGGCAGAATGGCGAAAACGATTCTTGAATCTCTGTCAGACTTGTCGCACAATGATCTGGAAAAGAAAGTGATGAAATTGCAGCTGCTGTCAAGATTTCTAGGCTACTTGGTGTTCTCGCCAAACTGGCACGAAGCAGCTATCGACAACGCCAAGAATCAGTCTTTGGATGTCTGCAATGGTCTCGAACAGTTGGAAAGTCTAGGACTGTCACTCGCCTTGCAAGTCCGGAAGGCATGGACGGCGGGGTATCTCATTGGAGTGATTCCATGGGTGACTGAGCTCCTGCGGATGGCGAAATGGGATTCTTGTACTCAGGCTTCCCCAGCCTTTCGATGGCTGTTGGCGGATCTCCGTTTCGTCCAAGAAGCCCTTTCATGTCCCGAAGATTCAGCGACTTGTGGGTTTGCACCCAGCATGCAGATCATTGTGTTTTGCTTGGAGCGGTTCTTTGATGACACCTATGGGTTGCCGCGGCTAACGTCTTTGCCACCGTCTAACCTAGGAATCCTTGGTAACGATCCGAACACAAAATGGATAGACGGCTACGAGATGGGATTCTCGACCGTACTTCTTTTCGCATCAAGTCCCAACGTTGAGGATCTACTATCTCTTGTAGATCAGACTGAGATTGGATCAACGAATAAGTCGTCCTTATCGAAAGCTCGAAAACTGAGAGCTTCAGTTGTTAGCCTCTCTCTTGAAGTGGAGCCCAGTAGGTTCGTCGCTGACGAAGAAAATGGGCTTTTCCCTACCCCTGTCAAGGCGAGACGTCAAGACAGCAATGATATCCTCTCCCAAAGCGACAACAGGAGCATCGAAAGCAGACTCGTTGAGGGATTTTTTCATCAGCATCGTAACCTGAAGGAAATATCCGAATTTGTAGTCGGTCAAGTGCTGCGAAATTACTCAAGACATATTGTGCCTGATTGTGTTCGAGAAATCCTGGCATCAGAAGGAAATATCCCAGGTAAACCCGAGACTGAAACCCTCGCAAAGTACATCACTTTGGCGCATGAGAAGGTTGAATTGACCCTTACCAAAACCCTTGAGGAGAAGATCGGCCAAGCACTGGTGCTGCTTGGACCTTGCGACGCCGATGATTCCATCATCACGATTGCTACTCGTCTTTCTGTTTCTGCAGCGATGAATTCAGTTCAGCCCACCTTGCACTCGGTGATTGCACGCCAGCTCGAAGAAGTTCAACGCACTGGAAGTACCTCACTTCAGTCATCACGGGGGGTCGGAGACACCACGACTGCTGCTATCGCTGCTCTCGACAATATTACTTCTCTTTTCAGGACTGCAATAGAGGACCCGTTACCTTCATCAGGCGTAGTAGTCGGGATACAAAGGGCTTGTTCATGTCTTCAAGCTCTTCGACGAGAATCAGAGGCTTCCGTCCCTGGCGAGGCTACACTTCGTGTGATAGTATCCGCACTTCTCCGTCTTGACAAAGCCAGTCACAAGATTCTACGGTGGTGTGACTCATTACCAGACGAATCTTTTCTTGAGACTTCTCTGGTGCTGATACGCTTGATCTTGGCCGTGTCCGACGTTAGCAGCTATGGGCTTCCGACTCTTGTTCGCGCGATCGACGGTACGTTCGTGTCGCGCGCACTCAAAGGAAACGGGCAGGTTAAGGGAGGGGCTGAGATGCTTGAGCTCCTACAAGAATTGTTCGAGAAAAACATTATCGATTCCATTTTCCCTTCAGGAGAAGAAAAGAGTCCACAGGACGTAAATCTTCCCGATTCGCCATTGCTTTAGAGATTTGCAAGCGATAATCAAGGGCTTACTTCGAGTTGAAAGAGCCATCTGCAAGTGGCCCATAAGGAAACTCGGCATCGAAAGGCCATGAAGGGCTCTTTGGGAGAAGCTACGGCACTTGCCAAGAGATGTTTTCCCCTCTGTGCGCCCCAAGCATCTCGAATCAAGAAATTTCCTCGACCGGAGGCTGAGAATCCTCTATCTTGATGGGAGTATCGGTATCCATTTCGCAGACTGCTGGAAGGGCTGGTACGTCAAACAACGCATGTATCCCCGTGGCGAAAGCCTTGACGGCAGTGAGAACGGATGAGGTCGGTCGCGAGACAGCGCCAGAAGAAAACGTTCGATCGCCAGTTCCGGCATTGCCGCCATTCGGTTTTTCGTAACTGTAAGTCTCTCCGTTGTCACTGTTCTGATGCACTGCATAAAGTTTCGTCATGGATAGAATAACATCTCGAGCCTTAAGGAGTTTTTTGTCAACGCATTCGTCACATTCCCACCGTCCCTCAGGAACGGTCCGAAGACGTGGACGTAGGCATTCCATATGGTACTCGCCTTCGCAGCCATCGCAAATAATTAACCTGCCACCGTCACCACACACTGCACAAGAATCGACACCACTTCCAGTCGGCCCATCGTCGTCCATACGCTCATCCACACGGATGACTTTCAGGATGCGGTAATCCTCAGATCGCTTAAAGTTACTAAGGTAGTACGTGAAACAGGTGTTCAGATCTTTGCCCATAAGCTTTGATAACGTGGTCAGATCCTTGCGAAGGCGGAAGATTTCTTTGTGAAACGTCGCCTTTTCTTCTGTAGTCCAGTCCGAGCCGTCGCTAGCCTTCAGCTGCTCGATTACATCATGTACATCAAGGGAAGAGGCATCATATCCTGGCTGCATGGTCATCTCTCCAAGTTTAGCGAAGGCTTGCTCTTTCTTATTCCTAGGAACGATACTGCTAATTGTATCATTGACCACTGCCGCATTGTTGTTCGATGGGTCGTATATGAGCTCATACAGATCTGAGTGCGCACCTTCGGAGAACGTTCCAGCTGCCGGAATGTCTACTACTTGAAACTCATCACCTATCTGGCTTGTTTGTTTGGGATACAGCCTTCCGCCATTCTTCCAGCTTAAGTCCATTGTCGGAGCGACTATTGAGGGCTGTCTGCGTCGGAGCGTGACTTTGGGAGCATCCTCGGAAGAGACGCTCCCTGTCGAAGATGGGGTGGACATATGGATACGTTGCCGCTTCTTTCCATTGCTAGCTCTACCTCTATGCAATTTGCGCTTGGAGTGCTGTCCATCCTGCGCTTGAGTGAAGCGATCAGCGGCTTTCTTCTCGTCAGTATTGCGACGTGTCTGTACTCTTTCAATAACATCGATTATTCTATTTACATGATCCCAAAAGGATGATAATGATGAGATTGGTTCGACGAAGGAAGACACCTTTGCCGTGTTTCTTGTTGAGCTCCGAAACGTACCTATCATAGTAGTCTTTTCCGCGTCTACCTTCCTTATCTAGCACAGAGAGATTCTTTCGATCTGTAGTCGGGGGGAAAAACTTGATTGAACCTTCGTTTTCACCGGAACCTTCAATCTGAGAGGAGCGTCGTCGAGACAGCGAGTTATATACGAGACGTTGAAAGATAGTTCAGAAAAAATGTGAGGAAAGAGGCCAAGAATATCGTACGTGAGGCTACGCAACAATATGGCAGAGATAGATTGGAAGACTGGAAGTTTGAAAGTTTAGCATTCCTCGAATTTTTAGTGGTGGACATAAAGCCTTTGGGGGGCTCCTGTTTGGATCACGTGGGGAATCGTGGGGAAAATACCGGACACCACAATTTACCAAAGACGAGGGAATCATCACCGACATGCGGACAAACGAAGACCAAAAGCTATTCGGCCGCCACCAGCGAAAGGCAACACACATGCAACAAGCGAGGAGACCCAGAACAAACTGAAATAGGTACTAAATAGCCATTGTTTGTGACTGTGAACAAGAAACAAGAATCCAATCAAGCATCTAAAAATTCTCTCGTGTTGCGAAGATGAGACATACCTTTTGCCATCCACTTCGTAAAAGTTCAGGCCACAAACCGGTCCAAAAGGCGTTAAGTAGGAAAGTCTTCGCCGCGTTGTAACCACAGCCTGCCGTAAGGTGACTTTCATTTCTATTTTTTTGTTGTATTCTCTTGGCGTTGGCAAGATCATCAGATGCCTTTTCCAAATCTGGATGCCTGATACTAGGAAGCACACGAGGGGAAACTATTGATTCATGATCGTCGTCCATTTCCGACATAGTTTCATAACAAACAATAAAGAGTGAACTGCAGATGCGATTTTTGCATGGTCTTTGTTCACGCCGAAGCTTGGATGCCAGCGGTGCAGAGTCTTGCAGTCAACGCCGAAAAGGGGGTTTCGGTCAATACAACGTGAACCCCCACTTCCTTCCCCCGTATCTTCACACTAGGTCCGATAATTTGGTCATCTTGGTCGGCACGGTAGTCCCGCCGCGGGAAACGAAAGAACGATAACTCGTCCCATACACTTGCACTAAGCCGCCAATGATACCCTCCTAAACACTGAATAACCAAGTAATCATCTACCAGCTCTCCAGAACTAGTTCAGCCAAGCAGCCTTTACCCGTACGAGCTAAGGGGATTCACAAGTGGAAGAACTATTTTGGAGGGAGCTTTCATCAAGGTAACAAGTCTGTGTGCAACAGGGTAGCAAAGATCAGAGTGGCATTTTTCTACGGAGAAGGTATCTACGGATTTGATCAACGGGTCTCTCTACACCGCATACAACTGATCTGAATAATGTCGACGAGCAATGAGACTGATGAGCTGTTCCAGCCTTTCGATGCTAAGACTGAGATAGAAAATGGTGTGAATACACAAGACCTGGACGAGTTTGATCCCTTCCACATTGGCACTTCGTCTCCGGAAAGCCCGAAAACGTCACCATCGAAAAGTCGCCAACGAACGGCGGCATCCCTTGCTGGGTCGTTGCCTAGTAAGGGAAGCGTTGCGCTCCCTCCTAGATTGGAGGTAAAGTTTAAGATTCACGAGGAGATTTCTTCATCGTCGGACTCTCGGGTCGGACACGAAGGATCTTCCAAGGTATTCGTTGAAGGGGTGGTCAAGGTGAGTCATTGTCAGTCGCAATACCAGCACTGGACATTCCTGGGGATAGAATATCATGGTCCAGTTGGAGTTAGAGTATGGGACTGATGTTTTCCTTCTTCTCCTGCAAGGCACAAGTATCGTCGTCGGACGCAATCAAGAATGCGCCTTTTGTCTTGGTGATCGGCAGTAGTTCTGGATCGAATGTATCTTTCAAGGCTACTGACGAATATGCAAAGACGTACCCTTCCACGACTCCGAGTGCACAAATGGGACTCGTTAAGATTCCAAAGTCTGTCGTGGACTTCGTCGACACAGGATCCTATCAGCTTGTGGAACCTATATCCCATTTACCAATGGTACGTAAGCTGCAAGTTCTTTCTTTCCGGTCGTTTCGTTTGTCGCGTTCCTGGAGGACTCATCTTGTCGTCGTCCCAAGCTACTGGAGAGGAAAGTTACGAGAGAAAAAGCAAAGGTACAGGTTGCCGTACAGGTTCGGTCCAAGTTGTCGAATCCCGATGACATGAAACAAATGTCTATAGTCTTATCAGTATCCGACAAGATTGATGGTGATACGGTAGACATTAATGTCGGAGACGGTGAATGGGACCGTGCTAGTCGAACAATTCTATGGAAGGTCGAACGACTTGCCAAAGGCGAGAGCTTTATGGTCAGTGTCCGAGCCAAACTTACCGACGAGAACAAGGATGTGGAGACTTCAGATCTCATCTTTCCAGTCATGATGCGGTGTGAATCGGAAGATCAAATTAGTTCTGCGACGTTTCAAGCGATCGAAGCCAGTGGTTATCCTTCTACGATTTCAATGGCGTCTGTACGGAAATCATTTCGGATAGTTCATCGACTAAAGTAAAATTTCCATTTTAAGAGGAAGGGTTTGAAATCTTCTATTGTTAGTGTCTGATTCAAAGGAGGAATACTGGGGTTCACAGCAGCCACGTGATACTGTCATGTATCCGAATGGTGACAGTCCATGAGAACTTGAATCACAGTCATTGGCCATACCGTAGATCGAAACCCTGGTAATATCGTAGATACGGTATGTACGGTAGTACGGTAGTACGGCTCGTTTGATGGATCGAATGAATCAGGAGACAAGCAGCTTGCAGCATCGAGACACGTCCTACGCGACGGGCGCGCCAACGTTATAATCAACGCCAATGCATCATGAGGTTTTCAACAACAATTTAGATGTTGCAATATTGGAATCTCTTGGGTCACGAAAACGGTAAATCAACCAACCTCTCTGTATGGGACAGAACGACAAATAACCTCAGCGTGGCTTTGTGAAGCAGCAGTTCATGAGTGTAGGTTCTATCGGCAATTCCTTTCATTGCATTGCATTCTACAGGGGAACGATAAAGGAGGATAAGAAGGAAATCAAGATATGGACTCCATTTCAGATGTCGCGAGACAGTTGACTTATAGATCAAGAGGGAGATCACTCATTGAAGTAATTCTGGTACGCGGAAAGAACTTCACTCGAATCCGGAGTGCATGGAGATTGATGTTCTGACCGAGTTTCGATTTTTTGTTTTCTTTGCTCTGCTTGGTCCCATTAGGCAGTTTGCTTTGTTGTATTTTTGGTGGGGTTCATTAGTGTGCTTTGTATTGGAAATTACTTTCGAGCGAAACGGGCACAAGAACGACAAAGACAACGGCGGTTGGCTAAGATGGCCGCGAATAATCAAATGGCAGGCCATGGGATGTATGCACCCGATGGCGCCAGTTATGCAGCATCCTATGAAGCACCATCACTAGTCCCAGGAAATGGCGGAGTACCGGCGTAGTAAACGTGGGGACATGTTGGACTTGTTTTCTGGAATCAAGATGGTTAACGTTGGACGCGGATCACTACAATTCACTAGACATCTACCCTGTCACTCCGTGTTTTGGCGCTATAGAGCCTGTTGGGAATGACTGAATTTTCTAGTATGACTAGATTTGTTATTTGTTACTTGCGTTTCGTCGTGAAACCTTCAGTGGCATGAGTTAGGATTCTGTTGGCACTCATAATTATGATAGCAGAACAGTAGCCGATGGATGTGGATCTTTACGTCAAGAACAATTATTGCAGCGTATTGGGCAACAATGTGGATGAGATCTGCAATTAGTGCTGGTTGTCCTATCCGCACTGCTTGTTCGAGAGATTGCCTCGCGGAAGTGACAGGAACGTACTCTTTCGCTACCCGCTATTACAGTCTGTTTGCGCCAACAAGTCCAACACATTCAAACATGCTGTATCTGACGTTCCTATTCCTTGATAATGTGCTATGGATTGTAATGTTCTGTCGCTTTTCTAGTTCTTCTACCATATGAGCTGGCTAGGAGGGTATGTATGCATTGTAGACGATGCATTTTTTCCTTCGTGCCGGAGATTTTTGGTATCCTTGACTACTGTGACCCAAACATGTTGATTCTCTGGGTGACGTCATTCGGACAGAGAGTTCCACAATCCACCTGTCAATGTCAAGATCTGTTGATCGGAAGGCCTTCAAATACAGGAAGAGCTTCCTTACCGTCTTAGAGTCCTCTTTGGAATCGTCTCAATCTCTTCTCACTCCATTCGCCATACATAATACTTTCAACTTTTAGATCCCTCGTCATGATCATTTTGAAATATTGGTGTTTATGCCTCTTCACGGTACACTTGTGTCCGACTCGAGTCGATGGATTCAGTGCAGCATCATCATCTCCAAACAATATCCAGTCCTGGCTTGCTTCTCCCAGTGCGGATGTCATTCCAAAAATTTCCTCTATAACAGATGCCTCTCTAATCCTTCAACAATGGGATACATGGTACAATAATGAATCGAGGACGACGATGACGACGGAAACGAGTCCGAATTCTGAGACGGGTACAGCAGAACGCATAAGGCCCATATTGCCTGAATCGGTCCGATACTTGTCAGTCGCTGCTGCAGAAGAACGGATGAAAGATTCGACGACGGGAAGATGTATGTTGGGTATTTGTGCTTCATCATTAGATGAGGGTATAATGACATTAAAGGCATGGGTAACGTCATTACAACTACCCCGAGGTTTATTACATGGTGCCGATCAAGAGGGGGTCCAATTACGATTGGATGGTGGAGTATATATAAAATATAATTCCGGTGGTGTCTATACCTTTGCAGATATTCGAAAATCCGGTATGGGCTTTGAAGCGTTATGGAAACCTGGTGATGCTATGATGGAACCCTATGATGGATCCTTTCGGGGGGTGTACTTTCAAGTCGAATTATCGGACGGAGAATTCCGACAATATCTTGTCCCCCTCGATACCTTTACCCTCGAGTAAATTCAAAACAAACACCCATTTGTCCCCTATAAATAAAGACATATATTCCAAAAGTCGCTTGGCAATACCTACATAAGTATGTAGGTATTGTCATCATTAGTACTATCATCTTTATTGGTTTGGTCGGACATGATCTCCTCCGTGCGAAGAATCTCGTTCCCAACCAATATGTCCAGCAAGATCATCAATATGATCTTCCTGTTCCCGAATACGAATCGTATAATTCTGAAGATGTGCATCACATCCATCCAACAATGCTACAAGATTCCGATGGGTGTCCTCGGGGATTTCATCGAAATAGGAAGTCGTACCCTTCTCTACGGCATCGACAATCGCCGTCGCACCGACCTTGAGATGATCCAATTGTTCCCTCCATTGGCCGACTCGGACCTGTAAACGGGAAAGTTCTTGGAAATAATCAAATTCCTCTTGTGTAATCGTTGGGTGTAGATCATGCGCCGCTTGAAGGACAGAAGCACACCGACCTGCCATCGAGGTAGCATTCTCTGTAACGATTTCCAATTTCTCGGTAATGGATGCTTCACCTTCCCTAAGTTTGACTATCATATCTCGAAGTGATTTGAGTTGAGCCATCTGGTTGTTGAACATGACGGCAATTTCCTTCTTCCTTGCTCGGATATGTTCATGAAGTTCCATCAAGGGTAACATGATTTCTCTATCTGTCTGTTCCTTGATTTGTACCGAGGCTGCCAACAATTCGGGCGTGATCTGTTCGATGGGCGTCGCACTGCCTACAATTTTCCCCATACCCTTCAATCCTTGGATTGTCCTTTCGATGAGTGGTTTAGCAATATCGACTAAAGCTGGTGTCTCATGTAGGATTTCGAGTTCCTTCGCATGTGTGTTAGACGACGAGTCACGATGTGGCGTAGCGGTAATCGCCAATCGTTCATTCTGTAATTCACTCATTGCCTCCATTTCTTGCATTTGTCGTGTTTCTGTCAAATTGACAGCAATCTATGGGCGGAAGATGAACGGAATTGAAACAAGGCAGATACAAGTGAATGAGTCCAAGGGTCCAGTCATGTGAGGTGACTCGTTCCTGTCCCACATTCGTTCACAAGAGAGCTAGATCACCAATCGAAATAATCAACCAATCGAGATCCCAGGTACGTACCATAGACCCATTAGACAATCGGACAATGAGGACGTGACCTAATTGAACTTCGGCACTCACTACCGCACCGACGATGACTGTCGATGTGGATGTAGATGTTGGTAGGAGAGGATCATGGATTCCTGAAACATCCAAACAGGACCATCCTGTTGTCTTAATCGATGTCGTCGTAGCAGAGCGAGAAGAAAGAGGAGAAGAATGCGGACGGCCACCTCCAAAACCAGTAGTAGATGGAAGGACTTTGGTCAATCGATCTGCTTCTACCTTGAGAACATTGGTGGAAATACTCTTAATGGATGTCGGTGTGATGTAATGGACGACAGTGTCTATGATCGGGTCCTTGACTAAGGCCACAAAGGGACAAGTAGGATGATGATCAGATTCACCATCATCATCTTGTAAGTCAACCTTGGCAACGATAGTACCCCACCTTAAATCTTCATCTAGTTGGATCGTATCTTGTGATTGTTCCCATTGAAATCGTGGTATGAATAAGGTCGGTGGAATCAAACCAAATTCAATCTGATATCCATCATATCCAATCGCCAATCCGCATAGGGATGGTCCAGCAGGAAGGACTTCTATCGAAATGGCACGACTCAGTGAATCATCGGAAGATTCTGGCAATAATAAAATTGGACCCTGCATCTGTGCTGGCCAATCATAGGCAGACTGTTGCTTGGATGGGTGATTCATTCTTGTCATCATCGTTGTGGATGTTGTCATCGTCGTCTTCGTTGTGGATGTTGTTGTTTCGGATTGTGGACCCTTGATAAAGTGTGTCGTCCCCGTTTTGCTCTGTCGGGAGGATGATGATAGTTGTGGTTCATGGTAGTGAGGGAAACAATCGAGTAAATACTGTTTCGCCGATCGAAGTTGTCGACTACGAGGTGTTGTTGCGGCTTGATCGGTAGAACATTTCTCAAGCTGATCTTGTATATAATGAATACTTTGAACGACAGCATCATTCGGGACGACAGTACCCTGGAAAAGAATGGGCGATGCTTGAAAGACCTCCCCAGTCGCCTTTAGGAATGCGACGGACAGGTTCGACAAGAGGGACAAGGTATTTGATTGTAAGAAACAAAAATCGGTCAGTCCCATCATTTCCATACTTTCTTCGACCAATGGTTCTACGCCATAGATGAGAGGCGTCGTTAGGATTCCTCCCACATCACCGCCACTTCCACCACCACCATGATACAAAGTCAATGCGTATTCATGAATGGATGTATCATGGGTAAGCATTGCCATGGCACCTGGTGGAGACATGATAGAATATCCCTGTGTTTGTTGGGGTGCTGATCGAATTCGTATAATATTCAAGTTGGTACGATTCCCAAGTAAGATAGACTCAAAGGGTTCTGTGATAGATCGAATTGTTCCCTGAATTTCCATTTGTCCTCCTTGTTGTTGTCTAGTAGTAGTCGTCGTCGTCATGTATGGATAGGTCGAATAGAGAATATCCAGAACGAAGACATCCTTTTTGGAATAGATACATAATTTCGGCAATCGTTTTGGAATCCCCGTATGTGTCGTCGTCCCTCTTGGATGGGAGGTACTACTACTACTAAACTCTCCCCCATTATCACCACTAGCACCAGCACCAGCACCACTGCTTACATCGATACATAGTAATTCTATTGGTGGCGTACCCTGTAAAGCTGAAATGACATACTCCGGAAGACGGGTTCGGATCACAAAGGATCCTGCAGTCCCCGGCACTCCATTATCGTCATCGTAGACGTTGTCTTCCCCCGTCGTCCCTACCAAGGGTAAGGTATGTGATTCAATTTCT